>Ga0182739_1000661_pt1 | contig 41491 bp, 35 predicted proteins | sample eDN5th30CBELigBY_FD_128873 | JGI IMG/M metagenome (GOLD analysis project Ga0182739, IMG submission 128873) | Enriched backyard soil microbial communities from Emeryville, California, USA - eDNA 5th pass 30_C BE-Lig BY (version 2) (version 2) | ecosystem: Environmental > Terrestrial > Soil >... | reverse complement strand
GTTCGCCAGAAGCTGCGCCACGCCGAAAAAGGAGCGGGTCGGAAGCGTGGCGTAGCCCAGCCCTCCCTCCAGCCCGTAACCATCGCGGGAGAGCCCGTCGGTCAGGATGCCGGGGAGGTTGCCGCCCTGCGGGTCATAGATCCAGTCGAGCAGGGAGCGCGTCTCTTCGCCCGAGTCGAGCGCCACCGCAGCCGCCGCCATGGCATACTGCCGCATCCCGGGGTTGCCATGGAGGCGGCCGTCGCGAATGCCCCGCACAAACTCGCGGAGCAGGTTTTCCTCGATATGGGCGGCGATCTCGCGCCCGGTCTGTTTCCCTGCCGCCCCCTCGAAGAAGGCGGGGATGGCGGGGTCGGCGATCAGGGAGTCGAAAATCTCGTCGTAGGCGAGGCTGAGGCGTTGCGCCAGAAAGGTCTCCCAGATCCGCCCCTGCACCCGCCCCTGGCCGCTGCCGCCGGTGGCAGCCTCCATGCCTTTCCGGTGCCATGGCATGTAATCCATCTCCGGGTAGAGGTCGGCCATCCGGTCGAGAATAAGCGCGGCCTTGCGGGCGGCAACGGGGTCGCCCGTGAGGGTGTAAAGCTCGGCGAGATCGCGGGTGAGGTCGGTCCACTCCATCCAGATGCGCAGGGCGTAATGGGCGGCAAAGAAGTAGCGCCTGCCCTCGGACAACGCTCCCAGGCCGTCGTCGACCAGAGCGCCTTCCGGCATTTTCAAAAGCGAGCGGTCGGCGCGGTCGAGCTGGAAGCGGCCTTTTTCGTCCAGTCCCGAAGCGTAGTAAGCCGCGAAATCGTTGTCGGGATACCACCGGCCGCTCCCCCGGCTCTGCACTTTCCAGGGGTGCCGGAAAGGGTCGATGTGGTAGCGATTTTTTCTGCCGAAGCCGCGACTCGATTGCGAAACGGCCAGGAAATGAGTCTCCTCCGCTTCCGGCGGGGCGTGATCGGTCGCCTCCAGGTTCCAGGCCCGGGGCATCCCCTGGCTGGGAAGCTGCGCGCGCAGCCACGTGTCGTCCGCTTCGAGGTACGGCTTGAGCCGTTTTTGGAGTTCGTCCCGGCGGCGGCGCGCCCAGTCGTAGCGATCGGTATTTTCAATGGCGTGCGCCCGCATCTCCGCCGTGACCGTGACGCTCGCCTTTTTAAGGGACGGAGGATTGGCGGCGGAGGCAGGGAGGGCAAACGCCATGGCGAGAAGGATCGCCGGAATGGATGATCTCATTTAGGAAACGGGGGTTGGTGGTTTCCGGCGGAACACCCGAAGAGCCAGCAGCGCAAAACCGACGCCAAGCAGGGCAACGCTGCCCGGCTCGGGAATGACCGTGACCCTCCAGCCGCCGTTTTCATCAAAGGCGGAGAAATCCCACGAGAGCCCCCCGTCGAGCGTGGGAAGCTCGGCGAGATCGAGATTGAAACTGCCGGTGATCTGATCAAGGTTGGTGCCGGTGAAAAGCTGCCAGCTCGCGCCGGACTGGAGCGCTGCGGCATCGTCGGCCACGAGGCGGAGCCGGGTCGTGGAGCCGATCGAAAGCGAGCCGCCGGAGAGGAGTTCAAGGCCCGCCGCCGTCTCCCCGTCCAGAAGATGAAGTTCCAGCGTGGCTCCGTTGGCGAGCGTCACGCCGGTGCGCAGGGAGAGGGTCTCTTCCTGTACGGCGAGCGTGCCGAGATTCTGGATCGTCGTTCCGGAGCCGGTGGTCCGGAAATCGTCGCCCGCCGCTTCAAAGCGTCCACCCGCTCCCACGGTGACACTGGCCGACGTCAGGCTCCCTTGGGAGGAGAGTTGCAGGAGCCCCCCGGTGACGTTGATCGCGCCGCCGACCGAGACGGTGCCGTCGTCGCCCACGGTCAGCCGGTTGGAGGCTTGCGCCGCAGGATCGGAGCTGTCATGGCCATAGATGGTGATGGCTCCGGTATGGCCGGTGCCGGAGCGAAGAAGGCCGCCGTCGCGGATTTCGAGGTAGTTTCCTCCATGATCGAGGCCGTCGTCATCGCCGATTTGTACGGTCGTGCTACCCGTCGATTCTCCTTTGCCGAGTTCAAAGATCGAGTTGGCCCCTTCGACGAGGATATAGTTATCGTGCGCCCGGGTTTGCCCGCCGATGTTGACGTTATTGCTGCTCCCGGTGATCAGGGTGGTGACGACCAGCTTTCCCCCGTCGGAAACGTGAACATAGTTATCTTGCGCGGCGTCGGCATAACTGGTGCCTTCCTTAACGCCGACCCTCAGGCCGCGAAGGCTGCCGATGGCTCCCACGGTGAATTCGCTATTGGCTCCCGTAATCACCAGACGGTTGTTCCCAACTCCTGTCAGGGAACCGACAGAGAGGTTGCCCACCGTGACCTTGGCTCCTTGTTCAATCTGGAGGAGGTTGTCAAAACTGTCCCGCCCGATCACGCTGCTCGTGTTGCTCAGTGTGGAAGTGACGACGACCCCGTCGGTAAAAGTCAGTTGGTTGCCACCACGGCCACTGGTGACTCCCACGCGAAGCGCATTGGCATGAAGCACCCCGCCACTGCCCTTGACGGTTACCAGAGAAGGAGTATCACTGGCCGGGGTGGTGGTGACGCCGACATCGAGAAAGGAACTAAGCGTGAGCGTGGGCGTATCCGGAAGCGTGGGGGCGCTCAGGTCGAAAGTCACGGTGGTATTCGACTGCGTGCTGAGTATGGTGGCCGAACTGCCGACGGGAACAAGCACGGAAACCGTGGTGCCGTTGAGGAACCGGGCCGCGTCGTCGGGCGTGGACGGGATGGTATTGTTCGACCAATGGGTTGAAACATCCCAGGCGAGGCTCTCCCCTTCCTCGCTATTGCCGCCGACCCAGTCCCGCGTCGCGGCGGAAGCCGTGGAAAGAAGCAGCCCCGCCAGGAGGGCCGTGATGCCGATCGGTTTTTTCATAAGCATATCGAGTGTGATTGGGGAGGATGGAAGAGCGATCCGTGCCCTGGAGGGGAATCAGCGCTTCCAGAGGGAGCCGTCCTGCGTCGTATACCCGAGTCCGGCGGGATAGGGCGCAAAGATCTGGGCGGGATCGGCCGGTTGGATCGCTTCCACGTGGCCATCCACGAAGATCATCTGGAAACGGCCCTGGTGGCGCGGGTCGGGCATATGGGAGGCAGCGGGCCGGTCCCCGACGATAAAGGTGCCCCGGGGCACCGCCGCGCCGGGGGTGTAGATGGTGTCGATGAAGAGGATCGTGCGCGAAGGCTGGGTGATCTGGCTGCCGCGAGCGGGGAGGGTGGCGTCGCCCCCGTAACGGGCGGAGCCGCCGATGTGGTTCTGGTTGTAGCCGTAGTGCGAATAGGTCCCCCGGCGGCCCGCCCCCCCGCTGCCGCCCGAGCGCGTGGCGACTTTTTCAGGCGTATCGAGGTCGGTCGTTTTGGCAAAGGCGGGACAGAAGAAAGCCGACGTCCGCTGCGAAAGGTAGCCTTGGTTCATCAGCGCCGCCGTCCAGGTCCAGGTGCTCCCGTCATAGTACGGGATAAAGCTGTCGGCGTGGTCGCTCTGGTAGCTTCGCTGGGCGCTCCAGAGTGTTTTCAGGTTGGTCATGCAGGTGATGCTCTGCGCTCTCCGGCTGGTGGAGCCGACCACGGGAAGGAGGATGGCGACGAGGACCGCGAGAATCCCGATGCCGAGCAGGACCTCCAGAAGGGTGAAACCGGCGAGCGTTCCCGAGGGGCCGTTTCGGGCGGGATTGGGGAGGAGGGGAGAACGCATGAACCAAGTATCCGCCTTCCGCGTGGAATGCGCCATGCACAAAGTGCCGAAACTGGTGCACAAAACGCTTAAAAAATGTTTGTCAGCCTTGGATTTGATGCACATAGTTGCGGTCGACGGTTTTTTTATGCGGATGGAAAAAGTTCCCCCTTCCCCCGAAACATGGTCGACCCTCCGGCTCCGGTTTGCACGCTTTGCACAGGGGGCCACCTGGCCGCTCGGCTACCGGGTTCCCGATACCTGGTTCCAGCGCTCGCTGATTGATTTCACCTATTGGTTCATCTACAAGGGAAAGGGGGAATTGACCGATCTGGAGACGGGCGCGACTTACTCCATGCACCCGGGTGTCTGCGTGCTGATGCGGCCGGGGCAGCACTTTACGGCGGCACAGGTCGGCAACGAGGGGCTGGGTAATATCTACATTCATGCCAGCCTGCTGCGGGCGGATCAAACCCCGCTTGCGCTCGAAGCGTGGCCGCCCTGCCCGCTGCACACGGAAGTTCCCGATTTCGACTTTTTCAACATCGCCACGCGCCGTCTTCTGACGCTGCTGCGGCGCTCCAGGGAGGCGGATTACCCCGCGCAGAAGGAAGCGCTCGACGCCGCGGAATCGCTTTTCAAGGGGTTGATCCTCGACCTGTGCCATCTCCATCGGCTGCCGAAAACAAGCAGTACCGCGCTTTACCACCAGCGGGCGGTCGAGAAAGCGTTGAGGGTGCTCGACGAGCAGCCGCAGCGGTTCCTCTCCGTTGAAGCATGGGCTGCCACGAGCGGTTACAGCGCCAGCCATTTTCGCACCCTCTGCCTCAAGTACACGGGAAAAAGCCCGATGGAACATCTGATCCATGCCCGTATCCGGCAAGCCAAGGAGTACCTGCAATCCTCCCTTTTAACCGTGGGGATGATCGCCCACCAGCTCGGCTACGAGAACACCCACTATTTCTCGCGCCAGTTCCGAAAACAGACCGGGATGACCGCCAGCGAATACCGGCGAAGGGCCGCCAACCGCCTTCGCTGATTTCCAACCCCCGCGGCGCACGCGGAGGTGCGCCCTCCAGTACGCTGCCGCGATTCCTACACCCGCCGCAGCCCGATCACCGCCAGCGGCGGCAGGGTGAGGGTGAGCGAGTGGGTGCGGCCATGGGAAGGGATCGCCTCGGCTTCCCCGCCCGGAAAACGGTAGCCGTCGGTGCCGCCGTACGGGTCGGCGTCGGAGTTGATCACTTCAGTATAGTTCCCCGGCCCCGGCATCCCCATGCGGTAATCTTCACGGACGACCGGAGTGGCGTTGACGATGAAGATCAGTTCCGAGCCGTCGCTCCCCCGCCGCAGGAAGGCGAGCACGCAGTTGTCGGCGTCATGGAAGTCGATCCACTCAAACCCTTCATGCGTATCGTCGAGGGTCCAGAGGGCCGGTTCTTCCTTGTAAAGCCGGTTGAGGTCCTTGACCAGACGGCGCACGCCGTTGTGGAAATGCGAGTCGAGCAAATGCCAGTCGAGACTTTCGTCGTAGTTCCACTCGCTCCACTGGCCGAACTCTCCCCCCTGGAAGAGCAGTTTCTTGCCCGGGTGGGCGTACATCCAGGTATAGAACAGGCGCAGGTTGGCAAACTTCTGCCAGGTATCACCGGGCATCTTGCCGAGCAGCGACCCCTTGCCATGGACGACCTCGTCGTGGCTTAAAACCAGGATAAAATGTTCATGGAAAGCGTAGAGGAGCGAAAAGGTGACATCGCCCTGATGGTAGCGACGGTGGATCGGGTCCTTCTGCATGTAGACCAGAAAGTCGTGCATCCACCCCATGTTCCACTTGAACCCGAAGCCCAGCCCGCCGAGGTAGGTCGGCCGCGAGACGCCGGGCCACGCGGTCGATTCCTCGGCGACCATCATCACGCCCGGGTGGCGGTTGTAGCAGAGTTCGTTGCACTGCTTCAAAAACGCGATCGCCTCCAGATTCTCCCGCCCGCCGTGGGCGTTGGGCACCCATTCGCCCGAGGAGCGCGAGTAGTCGAGGTAAAGCATGGAGGCAACGGCGTCGACCCGCAGGCCGTCGATGTGGTACTGCTCCAGCCAGAAGAGGGCGTTGGCGGTCAGGAAGTTGCGGACTTCGTTGCGCCCGTAGTTGAAGATGAGCGTCCCCCAGTCGGTATGCTCGCCCTGGCGCGGGTCGGCGTGTTCGTAGAGGGCGGTGCCGTCAAACCGGGCGAGCCCGTGCGCATCCTTGGGAAAATGGGCGGGCACCCAGTCGAGCAGCACGCCGATGCCCCGCTGGTGGCAACGGTCGACGAAATGCCGGAACTCGTCGGGATCGCCGAACCGGCTCGTCGGCGCGTAATAACCGGTCACCTGATAACCCCACGACCCGTCGAACGGGTGCTCGGCCACCGGCATCAGTTCGATATGGGTGTACCCCATGTCGCAAACGTAGTCGAGCAGCCGGTCGGCGAACTCGAGGTACGAAAGCGGGCGGTTGCCCTCCTCGGGAATGCGCGCCCACGAACCGAGGTGGACTTCGTAGATGCTGACCGGCCGCCGGTGCCATTCCGTCCGGTCGCGCTCCTCCATCCAGTCGGCGTCGCTCCACTGGTAGCGGTGCAGGTCGAAAACGATGGAGGCGGTCTGCTGGCTGTGCTGGTTGTAAAAGGCGTACGGGTCGCTCTTGAGGGTGATCGCCTCGTCCCAGGTGCGGATCTCGTACTTGTAATGCGTGCCTTCCTCCACGCCCGGCAGGAAGATTTCCCAGATGCCGCAGGAAGGGTGCTTGCGCATCGGGTGGATGCGGCCGTCCCACTGGTTGAAATCGCCGACGACGCTCACCCGTTCCGCGTTGGGAGCCCAGACGGCGAAACGGCAGCCGCGCACCCCGCCCTGTTCGCAAAGATGGGCGCCGAGTTTCTCGTAGATCCGGTGATGGTTGCCCTCTCCGAAAAGGTAGGCATCGACCGCCCCGATCTGCGGGCCGAAAGCGTACGGATCGTCGATGGTCCATTGCGACCCGTCGTGCCCGAGCAGCCGCAGGCGGTAATCAAAACGGGCGGCGGCAAACCCGGCGGGGATGAGCGCTTCAAAGTAACCGTTGCGGTGGAGGCGCTGCGCATTGAAACGGGTCGGCTTCCCCTCCTCCGCCCCGGGAGGGAGGGCCTCGACCACGACATGGCGCGCATCGGGGCGAAAAACCCGGACGACGAAATGCCCTTCGGCTTCGTGCAGGCCGAGGACGGCAAACGGGTCGCCATGCCGGGCGGCGAGCAGGCTTTCAAGATGGTGCTGGTCGAGGGTAGGTAACGTCATGGAACAAGGATGGCTTCGATCTCGGGCAAAAGGGCTTCCCAGGCAAATCGTCGCACCACCTGTTGGCGCGCCTCGCGAAAACGGCTTCCCGGCTCCAGGGCGGCGAGAAGTTGCGCGGCAAGGCGGGCGGGTGGCAGCGAGGGATCAAAAAACTCCGCATTCGGCAGCCCGAGCGTGTTCATCGGGGCGATGTCGGTGCAGAAAAGCAGCAGCCGGTGGAGCGACCCCTCCAGCAGCGGCAACCCGAACCCTTCGCTCCGGCTCGGCAGCCAGAGGACATCGCAGAGCGAGTAGAGCGAGACGAGATCGCGCTTGGTCACCGGGAAGTGCGAATGGAGAAAGATCGCGTCGCGCGGGGAAAGGTCGAGCCGGTTGCGCAGCAGCAGCAGCTCTTCGAGGTAACGGAGGCTGTCCGGGTTGTGTTCGTCGATCGCGCCGGTGATGAGCAGCTTCGCCCGGCACCCTTTTTCGCGGAGGGCGAGCAGCAGGTCGAACCCGAGTTCGATCTGCTTGCGGCGGACGAGCCGCGTCGGGTGAAGCAGGAGCAGGTCGGCTTCCGGCAGCCGGTGTTCGCGGGCGAAACGTTCGACCGCCGGGGTGAGGTTCAGGAACCCGAAGGGATCAAACCCGTTGGGGACGATGGCATCGACATGCGTGCCGGTCAGCGCCTCGAAATCGTGGGCCCGGGCGAGGGAGACGGCGACCTGTTCCATCGCCGGGTGGCGCTGGCTCAAGAGCGCCCACGGCCACGGCGCGCCGGGGTGGCAGGCGGGGTAATCGCTGTTGAGCGGGGCGAGGTCGTGAACCCACGAGATCAGCCGCTGCGGCGGAAGGCTCTCCGCCAGTTCCCAGAGGGCGACGGTACACGGAAGGTGAAACGGCATCGTCAGGATATTGTGTACGACCACGCGATCCGCCTCGCGGCACCACGGCTCAAGCGCCGTGCGGGTGGCCTCGACCATGGCGCAGAAAGCCGGGAGCGTGCCGGGCGTGCGGGCCTGTTTCTGCTGTTCGGGCGGCAGGGCGCGCCACGCCTCCAGTTCCGCCTGCGCCGGGGCGAAAAGCGGATGGTCGGTCCCGAGTTCCGGCAGGAGCACGACGCGCACCAGCGAACTGCTGCCGCTTGCCGCTACGACGGTCACCTCGTGCCCCGCTTCGTGAAGCAGCCGGGCATGGGCTTCCATCACCAGTTCCACACCGGCAAGGGAAGGAGTGTAGCGGTAATGGAGAAGGGTGATCTTCATCGGGTCAGACTCTCCTGATGAGTGTTTAGGTTGGACACCATCGGTTGTCACGGCTTTTGCGATGTGAGGAGTTGGAAAAGAAACTTCCCGCGATCGCCGGTTGACCCTTGCGCCTTCCTTCTGGAATGGTGGAAGCAGGACATCACTTTCTCTGATATGAAACCTTTTTTACTGATTTCAGGCGGCCTTTTGGCGTTGCTCAACGCCGCCGTGCTTTTTTATCCCGATCCTTCGGCCCAGCTTGGCGTGACGGCGCTCTCCGGCCTGACCGGGCTCGGCCTTCTGGTCGCCTCGCTGCGCGGCGGGGAAACCAAAGCGCCCGTTTCCGTTCCGGCTCCCGCCGTTGCCGCGCAGGAGGCCCCCGCCCCCGCCAGGGGCGAAGCGGAGGTGGTCGCCTTCCTCGCCCTGTTGCAGGAAAAAGGGCGGCTGGTCGATTTCGTGCAGGAGGAAATCTCCGGTGCGAGCGATGAACAGGTCGGAGCCGCCGCGCGGGTCATTCACGACGGCTGCCGCAAGGTGATCAACGAATACTTCGAGATCGCCCCGATCCGCACCGAAGCCGAAGGGACGCCGCTGCAACTCGGCGAAGGGTACGACGCCGGGGCGCATCGCCTGATCGGCTCCGTCCCCGACCGCCCGCCGTACCGGGGGCGTCTGGTTCACCCGGGTTGGGAGACCCGCTCCGTGAAGCTGCCGCGCGTGCATGGCGCCGATGCCGAAGGGGGCCGCCGCTGGCCGGTGATCGCCCCGGTGGAAGTCGAAATCAACTGACGCTTTTTTGCCTTATGAGCACCTTTTTTGGGATAGACCTCGGGACGAGCCATTGCGCGCTGGCGACCGCCAACGACCGGGGCGAGCCGAAGCTTGCGCCGATCACGCAACGGGTGACCGCCTCGGGCGTGGCGGAGAAGGACCTCCTTCCCTCGGCGATCTACCTCCCCGCGCAGGGCGAGCAGACGCCCCTGCCGTGGGAGAGCGAACGTTTCCTGACCGGCGTCTTCGCCCGGGAACGCGGCGCACTGCAACCCGACCGGCTGATCACCTCCGCCAAGAGCTGGCTCTGCCACCCCCATGCCGACCCGCGTTCGCCGCTCCTGCCATGGGGGAGCGCGACGGTGGAGGAAAAATGGTCGCCGCTCGAAGTCACCCGCCAGCTTCTGCTCCACGCGCTGGAAGGGAGCCGACAGGCGCAGCCCGACCTCGAACTCGACCCGAAATGCGGCGTCATCACCGTCCCTGCTTCGTTTGACGAGTCGGCCCGGACCTTGACGCTCGAAGCCGCGCGGCTCGCGGGGCTGGGCGAAGAGATCACCCTGCTTGAAGAGCCGCAGGCCGCCTTTTACGCCTGGCTGGAACGGCACGGGAACGACTGGCGCACGCAGGTCTCCCCCGGGGATCTCCTGCTCGTCTGCGATGTCGGCGGCGGCACGGCCGATTTCAGCTTGATCGCCGTCTCCGGGCGCGACGGCTCGCTCGCGCTGGAGCGGGTCGCCGTCGGCGAACACCTCCTTCTTGGCGGCGACAATATGGATCTCGCGCTGGCGCACGGGGTTTCCGACGCGCTCGCCGCCAGCGGGACGGAACTCGACGACTGGCAGTTTCTCGCGCTCGTGCAGGCGGCCCGTTCGGCGAAGGAGACGCTCCTTCGCGACCGTTCGCTTGAGGAAGTATCGCTCGCAATCCCGACCCGGGGGCGCGGGCTGGTCGCCTCGACGATCCGCGCCTCGCTCTCGCGCGAGCAGGTCGAGACGTTTGTGCTTGAAGGGTTTTTCCCGCAGACCGCCCCGGACGATCTGCCGACCCTGCGCCGGAGTGGCGGGCTGCGCGAAGCGGGGCTGCCGTACGCGCCCGATGCGGCGATCTCGCGCCATCTCGCCCGGTTTTTGAGCCGCGCCCATCTCAACGCCGCCTCCTCGCCGCAACTGCTCGAAGCGATCGGCGGCGCGGAACGGCTGGAACGCTCGCCGCTGCTCCTGCCCGACGCGATTCTCTTCAACGGCGGGGTTTTCAACGCGCCGGTGCTCCGCGCGCGGGTGATGGAACTCCTTTCCGGCTGGGCGGGGCGACCCGTCCGCGAACTCGAAGGGGCGCAGCCCGACCACGCCGTCGCGCTCGGGGCCGCCGCGTATGCCCGGCTCCGCTCCACGGGCGAAGGGGTGCGCATCCGCGCCGGAACCGCGCGTTCCTACTATATCGGCATGGAATCGGCGGCGATGGCCGTCCCCGGGCGGCGTCCTGCGACCAAGGCGCTCTGCGTCGCCCCGCAGGGGATGGAGGAAGGGGCGCGCCACGCGATCGAAGGGGAGGAGTTTTTCCTCTACACCGGCGAGGCGACCGAATTCCGCTTTTTCTCCTCCGAAGTCCGCAGCGGCGACGAACCGGGCACGCTCCTGCCGAACACCGCAGGGCTGGAGGAGAGCGCCCGGCTCGAGACCACCCTGCCGCCGCTTGAAGGCCGCCCGCCGGGCGAGGAGGTGCCGGTGCGGATGGAAGCGCTCGTAAGCGAACTCGGCAACCTGGAGCTTTACCTCGTCCACCAGCCGACGGGGCAGCGGTGGAAGCTCGAACTCAACGTCCGGATGGAGTAGCGCCGCAGGAGAGAGGCATGACCAGGTTAAGTTTGTTTTCAGGAACACCGGTAAGTTGGAAGATCCCAAAGGGATCTCAGCGGGGCAGCCGGGGGTTGAGCGCAGCGATACCCCCGGAATCGTGGTCTCCCCCCTCTTTGCACCCTGAAGGGGTGCCAGCCGATGCGAAGGAGTGCCTCGGTCTTGAAAACGGCTGCGATCCCGTTGGGATCGGAAAAATGAACGATGCAAATTCCGGGGGTATCGCCAAGGCTCAACCCCCGGCTGCCCTGCTGGAATCCTTTCAGGATTCTTTTTTGGGAAAACCGGAGGTCATCCTACAGAGGGCAACGCCATGAAACGTTTTCGCATCGGCATCGACCTCGGGACGACCAACTGCGCCGTCGCCTATACGGCGCTTGATGATCCGCAGGGGGCGACCTCCGTTCTTGCCATTCCCCAGCCTGAAACCGCGCATTCTCAAGGCGAATGGCCGACCTTGCCCTCCTTTCTCTACCATCCGCCCAGGGGTTCGCAGGAGGAGTGGATCGCCGGGCGGTGGGCGCGGGAGCGGGCGCTGGAGGTGCCGGGCCGCGTGGTCCATTCGGCGAAATCGTGGCTGATCCACCACGCTACCGACCGGCACGCCCGCTTTCTGCCGCTCGGAGCGGATGGCGACGCGCTTTTGAGCCCGGTCGAGGCGTTGACCGCGCTCCTCAAGACGCTTGAAACCGCCTGGAACGCCGCCCACCCGGACGCGCCGATGGCCGAACAGGAGGTGGCGATCACCGTTCCCGCTTCCTTTGACCCGGCGGCGCAGCAACTGACGCTCGAAGCCGCCCGCGAGGCCGGTTTGACCGACGCGATCCTCCTCGAAGAACCGCAGGCCGCCTTTTATGCCTGGCTGGAGGCGGCGGGCGACCAGGGCGAAGGGTTGCTCGACCAAAAGGAAGGGCGCGTACATGTGCTGGTGGTCGACCTCGGCGGCGGCACGACCGATTTCAGCCTTTTTGCCGTGGAACGGGGCGACCCGGTAGAACCGGGCGAACAACAGGGGCCGCGCCTGCGGCGGCTCGCGGTGAGCAACCATCTCCTGCTCGGGGGCGACAATCTCGACCTCGCCCTGGCGCACCACATCGAAGGGCGGCTCGAAACCGGCGATGCGGGGCTGCCGCCGACCGCGTTTGCGCGGCTTCTGGCGGAGTGTCGGCGGATCAAGGAAGAGGCGCTCTGTGAACCGCCGGAGAGCGAACGGGTCTGGCCCGTCGCCGTGGCCATGCCGGGCCGCTCGCTGCTGGCGGGGACGTTGCGCGCGGAGGTTTCGGCGCGGGAGATCCGCCGCCTGCTGCTGGAAGGTTTTTTCCCGGAAGTCGGCCCGCGCGAACGCCCGGCAACCGGCGGCGGCGGCCTGCGCGAGATCGGTCTCCCGTACGCAAAGGAACCGGCGGTGACGCGCCACCTCGCCGCGTTTGTGCGGGAGCGCCCGGCGATCGACGCACTGCTCTGCAACGGCGGGCTCACCAAAGCGCCCGAAATCCGCGAACGCCTGCTCGAACACCTCGCCCGCTGGCAGGAGGGGGAGAAACCCCGCCTGCTTGAAAACCGGCAGCCCGATCTCGCCGTGGCGCGCGGCGCGGCGCGGTTTTTGCACCTTCGGGCGATGGGCGACCCGTCGCGGATTGAGGCCGGGGCGGCTTCGGCCTATTACCTCGGTGTCGGCGACGGCAAGGGGCTCTGCGTGCTGCCGATCGGCACCGCGGCGGAAGCCCCCGCGCTGGCGGAGAGCCGGGGCTTGAGCGCGCTCGTCGGCAAGGCGGCGCTGTTTCCCCTTTACCGCAATACCCGGCGCAGCGGCGACGGCGCGGGCGACCTCGTCCGGCTTGACGACACCTTTGCCTCGCTTCCGCCGGTGGAGACACTCCTTTCCGTGCCCGAAGGGAAGGAGATTCCGGCGAACCCGAGGGTGAGGGTGCGCGTCCGGACCACCCTCCGCGCGACCGGGTTGCTCCGTGTGGAACTCCTCTGCGTGGAGCCGGGGCTTCACTGGCCCGAGCCGTGGCCGCTGGAATTTTCGCTGCGCGGCGCGGTTCCCTCCGGAAAGGAGAGCGGCGCGGCTTCCGGTGAAAGCGCTTCCCGCACCGGGGCGTCGGCGTCGCTTCCGACGGCTTCCGAGGCGATGGCGCAACGGATCGGGGCCAAGGCTTCGCGCGGCGGCAAACTGACCGCCAACGCGATCTTTGGCGCAGCGGAAAAAGTGATCGGCGCGGCCCGTTCCGACTGGACCGGGGGGATGGTGCGCGAACTCTTCGACCGCTGGCTGCCCCAGGCGCGCCACCGGCAGGTTTCCCCGCTGCACGAGGAGGCGTGGCTCCAGGTCGCCGGTTACCTGATGCGCCCGGGACTCGGGATGCCGGGCGATACGGAGCGGATCAACGCTTTCTGGCCCGAACTCGGCCGGGCCCCCTTTTTCCCGCGCAAGGCGGTCCGGCTGCAACGCTGGATCTGCGCGCGCCGGGTCGCCGCCGGGTTGAATGCCGAACGGGCGATCGCCCTCTGGGGGGAGGCTTCGGCGGAGTGGCCGGACGGCGGGGTTCCTTCCGCTGAAGTAGCGCAACTGGCGGGGGCGCTGGAGTCGCTCCCCGTCCGCCTGCGGGGCGAACTGGCGCGGCAGCTTGGCGAGGCATTGCTGGCGGAGCCCGACCATGTGGCGCTCTGGCGCGGCCTCGGGCGGCTCCTTTCGCGCGCGCTTTTCCATGCAGGGACCGGACAGATCGTCCCGCCCGAGCGGGTCGTCGAGCTTTGGGAACGGCTGCGGCGGGTGGAAGTCGGCGAAACGATCCGGCCCGAAGCGGCCAACGCCTGGCTGCGGGCCGCCCGGCTGACCGGGTTGCGGCCGCTCGACCTGCCCGGCAACGTTCGCCGCCAGATCGACGACCGGCTCAAAAAATGGGGCCTCAACGAAGTCCGCCGCCACCCGCTGCACGAGGTGGTGCCGATCGTCGTCGCGCAGCAGCAGAGCGCGCTGTTGGGCGAGAGCTTGCCATCGGGGTTAGTCTTGGAGGCATCATGATTCGTAGAGACGCTTTGCGCCGGAAACGGGTCTTTCCAGCGGCAACGATGCGAAATCCCGATCCGGAAAAGTTCGAGATGGGTCCGCTTGGATTTCTGGTTCTAAGGGCGAAACCGTAACGCTGGCTCAAATTCAGGCGGTCGAGGAGGCGGTTGATGAAGAGGAATTGAATGCTCTCCGGCCCGACTCCATCTGAAGGGTTGCCTTCACCGGTTCGAAACGCGAAGATAAGAACGAACTTCTCTTTATGCGACTCGAACCTCTTCAGATCCAGATCATCGGCCAGGAACTTGCCATCGCGTGGAGCGACGGGACGGAGACCTACCTCCCGCTGGAGTTTCTCCGCCGTCACTGCCCGTGCGCCGGGTGCGGCGGGGAGCCGGACGTGATGGGACAGATCGACGCGCCGGAAGTGACCCATACGGAGGCGAGTTTCCGGATGCGCCGCTATGTCCTGATGGGGGGATATGCCTTCATGCCGACCTGGGAGGACGGCCACAACACCGGGCTCTATACGTTTCATTACCTGAAACGGCTTCAGACCGCCCTGGAGGCGAGCGGCGACGGGCAGGAATAGACCCGCCAAGCCGGTGTGGCCCCCCGCCATGGTAAACCCCTGATGAAAGCACGAGCCAGGATTCTTCTTTTCCTCTACATCGTCGCGGCCGTGACGATCGTCCCATGGCTCTACTATGAAGGGCGTTCGCGGGCGGAGGACCCGGGCGTCCTTTTCCGGACGGTCGAGGGGCAACTCAAGGCGTTCCGGGAGAGGAACTTCCCCGTGGCGTATACGTTGACTTCATCGGGCTTCCGCTCGCAATGGAGCCTGGAGGAGTTCACCTACATGGCCCGCGGCGATTTTCACCGGATTCTCGGCGCGGAACGGGTCGAGTTCGGCCCGTGGCAGCGCAGGGGGCGCTACGCCGTGCTCCAGGTCTTTTTCGTCCATGCCGACGGCACCGTCGCCCCGTGCATCTACAGCCTCGTAAGCGAAGGGGCGTATTGGCGGATCGACAGCGCCCGGTGGGTCCGCGGCTGGCCTTCCGGACAGCGGATGCGGGGGATCAGGACGTAAGCCGGGCTACTCCTTGTTGGCGAACTGCGCGTCAAAGACGAGGTTCGACGCCGGGAAATCGAGCTTGCGGACGTAGGCGCACGATTCGGCGGCCCCGAACTCGCGGTCCATCCCGCCATCCTCCCATTCGACCGAAAGCGGCCCGGTGTAGCCGATGTCGTTGAGAGCGCGGATGATCGGTTCAAACTCGACGTTGCCGCGCCCGACGGAACGGAAATCCCAAAAACGGCGCGGGTCATGGAAATCGACATGCCCGCCGAAGACCCCGGCCTGCGTCGGCTGCCGCGACCAGGCGACATCCTTCATGTGAACGTGGAAGATACGGTCGGCAAACCGGCGGATGAAGCCGACGTAATCAACCCCCTGATAGGCAAAGTGCGACGGGTCGTAGTTGAACCCGAAGGCGGGGTGGCCGCCCACGGCTTCGACCGCGCGTTCGGCGGAAGCAATGTCGAAGGCGATTTCGGTCGGGTGGACTTCCAGCGCGAAGCGGACGCCGAGGTCGCGGTAGGCATCGAGGATCGGCGTCCACCGCTCCGCGAAAAGCTTGAACCCGGCGTCGATCTGCCCCGGGAGGACCGGCGGAAAGCTGTAGACCAGATGCCAGATGGAGGAACCGGTAAATCCGTTGACCGTCCTGACGCCGAGCCGCGCGGCGACTTCGCCCGCCCTGATCATCTCGGCGGCGGCGCGTTGCCAGACCCCTTCCGGATCGCCGTCGCCCCAGACGTGCGGGGGGAGGATCGTCTGGTGGCGCTCGTCAATGCGGTCGCAGATCGCCTGCCCGACGAGGTGGTTGGAAATGGCGAAAAGCTCCATCCCGTGGCAGCGCAACGTCTCCAGCTTTGCCTTGCAGTAGGCTTCGTCGGCGGCGGTGAGGTCGAGGTGATCCCCCCAGCAGGCGAGTTCCACGCCGTCGTATCCGAAGGCTTTCGCCTTGGCGAGCAAGGTTTCGAGGGGAAGGTCGGCCCATTGGCCGGTGAAGAGGGTGACGGGTCTCATGGAGCAGGAAGGAGGCAAAGGTTCAACGATGGGAGAACGGCGCGCCCGGTGAAGAAGGAACACCGCGTGAAGCTACGCTTTCCTTGATAAAAGGCGGGCTCCGGGGGCGTCAAGATTTTATGAGGAGGGGGTCAGTCAACAAATCTTGACAAATTGATTCAAATTTGAGATTTGTTGACTGACCCCCAACCTGCGCGTTACAGCTTGACGATCGCGTCGATCTCCACGTCGATGTTGAGCAACTGCGCGCCGATGGTCGTCCGCACCGGGCGGTTTTCTCCGAAAAAGGCGGTGAAAGCCTTGTTCATCGCGGCAAAGTTGGTCTCGGTCAACTGCTGGAGGAAGACCCGGCACGAAACGGCGTTGCGGAGGTCGCCCCCCGCTTCCCTGGCGATCCGCTGAAGGGTTTCGAGCGTGAGACGCGTCTGCTCCTCGATGCTTCCCCGGACAAAACCGCCGACCTTGGGGTCGAAAGGGCCGCACCCTGCCAGAAAGATGAATTTCCCCTCGGCGACCGTGCCGAGACTGTACGGCCGGTCCGCTTTTTCAGGTTCGCCGGTGATCTTGGTAATACGTTGGATGCTCATAGCGGCTCCTTTCTAACGGAGCCACCCCGCCCCGCGCGAGCTTAAAGCCCCCTTACCGTTCCCGCGAAGAGCCGCTGGCGTGCCGGTCGGCGGCGTCGAGGCGCGAGGCAAAGGTGGCGGAGGAGCGAAAGAGTCTCGGCAGGGCGTCGAGCGAAGCCCTTGCCAGCGCCCCTTCCTGCCGCCCGAGCCCGCTTTGCAGGTAGATGGCGAGCCGGTAGAGTTCGCTGAAATCGGTAAACGCCCGTTCCCCCCTTGCGGCTTCGTCGCCGTCGAAATCGGGCTCGGAGTTTTCAAAGTCGATCAGGAAGACCTGCACCGGCGCGGTGCAGACGATGATGTTGTGCAGTTCCAGATCACCGTGAAAAAAACAGGCCTCATGGAGCCGGGCGATCTTGGCATGCACCTCTTCCGCCAGCTTCCAGAGGCCGATCAGGACGCCGATGTCGGCCTCGCGCGCGATGCTCAGGCACCGTTCCGCCGGTTCCACGTCGGTGAAGGGGGAAAGGCGGCTCAACGGCTTGCCCGGGAGGAACGAGGCGCGGAACGAGTTGGCGTCGCTGCCGATCGGCCCCGGTGAACCGAGGATTTCCGCCGCTCTCAAGGTGTTTTCAAACTCAATCTTCGGATCGCGATGAAAACTCCACGGGTAATAACTTTTCAGGAAATGAATCGGGAAACGGTCGGCTTCGGGAAAGCTCTCGCGCGTCTGGCTCCCGGCGATGACGAGCTTGCTGTGAACCAGATCGCGCCCGTCGGGACCGATCTTGCGATCAATGGAATGGATCTCGAAATCCTTGTCCTGCGGCTGGTCGAGCAGCGGCTGGAGTTCCTCCGGCACCTCGATGAAATGAAAGGGGGAAAGGGGGATGCGGACCGTGCCCGGCGCATCGCTGGAGACTGGAGGAGGTGGCTGTTGGGACATGATATGGAGGGGAAATAAAAACAGCACGTCCGACGGGCTGATCCTCCCTCCCCCACACATGGCACATGGGAGCTTTTTAGGGAGCTTCCTCACCCCGCCGGGGGTGTTTCTCCCAGAACCGCCGGTCTGCCCGGGGTCTGGACCTCATCAAAAGCCCATTTTTACCGGTTGGCAAGGCACGATTTGCGCGGTTTTGGATTCCCACTGATTTTTTTCAGAGATATTGCTTTCCAGAGTCGTCAAGCTTCCTATCCTCGCCCCGTGATTGATCGCTATTCTCTTCCGAAAATGAGCGCCCTCTGGCAGGAGCAGCGCAAGTACGAAATCTGGCTCGAAATCGAAGTGCTGGCGTGCGAGGCGCAGGCGGAGATCGGGGTGATCCCCAAGGCGGATGCCGAAACCATTCGCGAGAAGGCGCAATTTTCCCTTCCCGAGATCCAGGAGATCGAACGGCGCACCCACCACGATGTCATCGCGTTTCTGGAAAACGTCGCCGGTTACGTCGGCCCGGCCGCCCGCTGGATTCACCAGGGGATGACCTCTTCGGACGTGCTCGACACGACGCTCGCGGTCCAGATGAACGAAGCCTCGGGCATGCTGCTCGAAGACCTCGAAGCGCTGCGCGGCGTCATCGCCCGGCGCGCGGAAGAGTTCAAGTTCACGCCGATGATCGGCCGCTCCCATGGCATCCACGCGGAGCCGATCACCTTCGGGCTCAAGCTCGCCCTGATGTACGACGAGTTTGGCCGCGCCATCGAGCGCCTCCGGCAGACGCGCGAACGGGTCCGCGTCGGCAAGCTTTCGGGAGCCGTCGGCACCCATGCGCACCTCGACCCCCGCGTGGAGGAAGCGGTCTGCGAACGGCTCGGCCTCAAGGCGGCGGGCCTGAGCACCCAGGTGGTGCAGCGCGACCGGCACGCGGAGTTTCAGCAGACCCTGGCGCTCATCGCCTCCAGCATCGACCGGTGGGCGACCGAGTTCCGCCATCTCCAGCGGACGGAAGTCCTCGAAGTGGAGGAGTATTTTTCCCCCGGGCAGAAGGGAAGCTCGGCGATGCCGCACAAGCGCAACCCGATCACCGGCGAGAAGTTGAGCGGACTGGCCCGGATCATCCGCGGCAACGCCATGGCGTCGCTCGAAAACGTCCCGCTCTGGCACGAGCGCGACATTTCCCACTCCAGCGTGGAGCGGGTCATCATGCCCGACTCGACGATCCTGCTCGACTACATGCTCCAGACGCTCACCAGGCTGGTCGACCGCCTGATCGTCTACCCCGAGAACATGAAGCGCAACATGGAGATCACCAAGGGGCTCTACTATTCGCAGTCGATCCTGCTCAAGCTGACCGAACGCGGCAGCGAACGCCAGGCGGCCTACGAAGCGGTGCAGCGCGCGGCGATGAAAACCTGGCAGGGGGAAGCTTCGCTCGAAAGCCATCTGCTCGAAGAACCCGAGATCATGGCCAGGCTGACGCCCGAGGAGATCAAGGCGCTCTGTTCGCTGGAAATCCATTTCCGGCACGTCGGGGAGAGCTTCCGCAAAGTCGGGCTCCCGGCGGCGTCGTGAAGAAAAGATAAAAAGTTTTGACGCCCGGCTTTTTGCTGTACGATGTACGATATGCTTCCCATGAAAACCCGTTTGCTTCTGATCGTGCTGACCCTCTCGGTCCTCTCCTTTTCAGGGTGTGACCGGGTCAAGAAGGCGCTGAACCTGAAATCTTCAGAACCGGTCGCAGCAGAAGCCGCGGGCCAGCCTTCACCGGAAGCGAGCCCGAAAGCCGCCGCTGCCGAGGCCACCCCGGCCGTTCCGGCCACGCCGACCCCGCCGCCGGAACCGACCCCCGTCGCGATCAACCGCAACGCGACGGTCATCGTCCTCTGCTACCACCGGTTTGAGGACAAGGCGAACGACAACCTCGCGATCACCCCGCCCGAATTTGAAAAGCAGATGCAGACCCTCAAGGACGACGGGATCGAGGTCATCGGGATGCAGGATTTCCTGGCCTGGCGACGCGGGGAAAAGGATATTCCGGCGCGCAGCGCGGTGATCACGATCGACGACGGCTACGTCTCCGGCTACAGCGTCGCGTGGCCGATCCTCAAGAAATTCGACTACCCGTTCACGATGTTCATCTATCTCGACTACGTTGCCTCGGGCGGCAAGGCGATGAGCTGGGCACAACTCGAAGAGATGCGCGACGCGGGGATTGACATCCAGTCGCACACCATGTCGCACCAGAGCCTGCGCGGCAGCGGTCCCGGCCTGAGCCGCGCCGCCGTGGCGGAGATCAAGAAGATGGGGGAAGACGCCTGGCGGCACAAGGAGATCGCCGGCTCCAAGGAAGAGCTTGAACAGAAGCTGGCGATCCGGGTCAACGCCCTCGCCTATCCCTACGGCATGTACAATTCCAAGGTGACCGACGCCGTGAAGGCCGCCGGTTACGAAGCCGCTTTCACCGTTTACGGCCAGCCGGTCCACCACTCGACGGAAGCGACCCTGCTCGGCCGCTACGCCGTCGGGTCGCGCCAGCCGGAAATCTTTGCCAAGGCGCTCAAGGACAGCCGGATCGCCGGGCAGGAGGGGGCCGTCGCCGCGCCCGCCGTTGCGGAGGTCGATGCCGCGTCGATTGCGCCGAAACCGGCCGATGGCGCGACCGTCTCCGACCCGAATACGGTGATCGAAGCCAACCTCGCCGCCATGGGAGCGATCGACCCGGCTACGATCGAACTGCGGATCAGCGGCTACGGTCTGGTCAAGCCGGACTACGACGAAGCGACCAAAACGCTCACCTACCGCCCCGAACCGCCCCTTTCCGACGGGAACTATACGGTGATCCTCGCCGCGCACGCCGGGGGCAACCGGGTGGAGAGCCGCTGGAACTTCCGTTTCGGAGCCGCCGGTGAAGCCGCGCCCGCCGCGACGCCGACGCCGTAAACGTTCCGCTTTTTTCTTCCACGAATGTTCAATCAACTCGCCGACAAGCTTCAGGATGTCTTCAAGGACCTGCGGGGTCAGGGGAAGATCACCGAGTCAAACGTCGCCGACGCCATGCGGACCGTCCGGCTTGCCCTGCTCGAAGCCGATGTCCATTACCAGGTCGCCAAGGATTTCATCGCCCGGGTCAAGGAAAAGGCGCTCGGCGAAGAGGTGTTGCGCAGCATCACGCCGGGACAGCAGATCGTCAAAATTTTCCATGACGAACTGACCACCCTGCTCGGGGGCAACGCCGAGCCGTTGCGGCTCGAGCCTCCCGCGCGCATCCTGATGGTCGGCCTCAACGGGGCCGGGAAGACCACCTCCTCCGCCAAGCTCGCCCGCCTGCTCAAGAAGGAAGGGCGCGCCCCGCTCCTGATCGCGCTCGACCTTCACCGCCCGGCGGCGATCGACCAGCTCGCCACGCTCGGGGCCCAGATCGACGTGCCGGTCTTCCGCCCCCAGCCGGGCGAGACCGATGTCCTCAAAGTCGCCAGGGAAGCCGTGCAATGGGCGGCGACACAGACCGGCAATGTCCAGATTTTCGACACCGCCGGTCGGCAGGAGATCGACGAAGCGCTCGTCAAGGAGCTGCAGAAGGTCAAGGAATGCCTGGAGCCGGGGGAAGTCCTCCTGGTCGCCGACGCCGCCACCGGGCAGCAGGCGGTCTCCGTCGCGACCCATTTCCACGACGCGCTCGGGTTGACCGGGCTGGTCCTGACCAAGCTCGACGGCGATGCCCGGGGCGGCGCGGCCCTTTCGATGCGTGCCGTCACCCAGCAGCCGATCAAGTACGCCGGGGTGGGTGAAAAGATCGACCAGTTCGAGGTTTTCGTCCCCGACCGCCTCGCCGGGCGCATTCTCGGCATGGGCGACATCGTCGGCCTGGTCGAAAAGGCGGCGGAAGTCATCGACGAAGAGGAAGCCATGCGGATGCAGGAAAAACTGCGGACCGCTTCCTTTGACCTGAACGACTTCCTCTCGCAGTTCAAGATGCTCAAGAAACTCGGGCCGCTGGAGAATATCCTTGGCATGATCCCCGGGATGAGTAGCATCAAAGACTTTTCCGTCGACGAAAAGCAGATGGCCAGGGTGGAAGCGATCGTCCTCTCGATGACCCCGGAGGAACGAAGCAAACCCGACCTGATCAACGCACGCCGCAGGCAACGCATCGCGCGGGGCAGCGGCACCTCGGTTACGGAAGTTAACGATTTGCTCTCCCGTTTCAATCAGATGCGCAAGATGATGAAGAACATGGGCAAATTCAAAAAAATGATGGGACGCAACCCGGGCCTCGGCCGTGGGCAGCGGCCCCGCATCCCGGGGCTGCGTTAGAACGGTCTGACCGCCCACTACAAAGAATTCACAACAAAAGGCTTTAAAGACCGGCGAGTCCGGCTTACAAGTCTCGTCCACTTTTATGGCAGTATCCATCAGACTCCGCCGCGAAGGCGCAAAAAACCGTCCCTATTACCGTGTCGTTGTGGCTGACAGCCGCAGCCCGCGCGACGGGAAATTTATCGAACACGTCGGCATTTACGACCCGAAGAAGGAAGGCTCGAACTCCTCGGTCGATCTCTCGCGGATCGACTACTGGCTCGCCGCCGGGGCGCAACCTTCCGACACCGTCCGCTCCCTCATCCGCAAAGCCCGCAAGTCGGCTTCGGAAACGGCCGCTGCCGTCAGCGCTTAACCCGCTCCAGCTCCAGCTTTAGGGAGCCTACCCCGAAAACGAGCCGGGAGTCCTCTTCTTAAAAAGAAGGAAGAGCCGACTCTCGCTTCGTTGTGCCCGCAAGTCCCGCGCTCGCGTTGCGCCACACCGGGCGCACCTTTGATCCCGAAACATGGAAGCGTTTCTACGTTACGTCATCGGCAACCTCATCGACCACCCCGATGAGATGGAACTGACCTGCTCCCAAACCCCGCGCAAGGCGACCTTCCGCCTGCGTTTGCCCGAAGGCGAAGTCGGCAAGATCATCGGCCGCCAGGGGCGCTCCATCGCCGCCATCCGCAACCTCCTCGCAGCAGGCGCAGCCAAAAAGGGAAAGCGCGCGGTGCTCCAGATCGAGGAGTAAACGGGGATATTTTCCTCAGGTTGCTCCATCCATCTCTCTCGTTTCGTCCCCGATTCCTTCTGTAAACGCCAGTTAAGGCGATCCATCGAAAAAAATCATGAAGCTTGCCAGATGCTGTTGACAAGGCCTATAAAGTCCGTTGTGACCCGTCACAAAACCCTCAACCGCACGCCTCGCCCATGAACCGTCAACAGATTCGTCTCGGTTTAGCCCTTCAGGAAGCCGGAGTCGACCTCTCGGTGAAAAAATTTGATCAGCGGCTCGTCCTTCAGAAAGCGGTCTATCTACTCCAGGAGGCCAATATTCACCTCGGTTACCGGTTTCGATGGTATCTGAAGGGGCCGTACAGCCCCGACCTGGCAGACGACGTTTTTACGGTCGCCGCGCTGCCCGACAAAGGAGCCTCCGAAGTGGCAAACTGGGAACTTGATGCAGCCTCAAAAAAGAAAGTTTCCCTGCTGAAGGCGCTCTTTTCCAAACATACCGGACCTTCACTGGCAAAACATCTTGAACTTCTTGCATCGGTACTTTTTCTCGTCCGGACGGGGCAGGCTGGCCCGGGCAACATCCGACGCATTGTTGAAATTCTTCACAAGAACAACAAACATTTCAATGAGTCGGAAGTAACAGGTGCCTTCAAGGAATTGAGCAGCCATGGCTTCGCCTTCTAGAACGATAGGACCAGGCAGAGTTGTCGTCGATAACATCCACGGCTCCATCGAACTCTCGGATCTGGAGTGGAACGTCGTCAACACGGCCAGCTTTCAGCGTCTACGCTGGCTAAAGCAACTAGGGATGGGGCATTTGACCTATCCCAATGCTACCCATAATCGGTTCGCTCACAGTCTGGGCGTCTTCGGCATCATGCGCCGGATTACGGATCTGCTCAGCAGGCAAAATCCAGGAATCGACGAATACGATCTTCAAAATCTCCGTCTGGCTGCACTATTACACGACATTGGTCATTATCCGTACTCTCACCTCATGGAGAGGGTTGAGCGTGTGACCCTTACTGAAGAAGAAGTATGCAGGGATGAAAAGCGCACTCTTTCCACCGAGAAAGAGGCGTACCCCGATCATGAAACTCTCGGGCGTCACATTGTCGGTCATCAATCCGATCTAATCAAGGCAATCGGGAGCGAAAAACGAGCTCAGGAAATTGGAGCGCTTTTTTCGAGAACCGAAGCAGCCCACCCTCAACTCAGCAAGCTCATCCATAGCAGCCTGGACATGGATAGGCTCGATTACCTGCTTCGCGATGCCCGGGCAACCGGAGTTCCCTACGGAGAGATCGACATCAATTACCTACTGAATAACATTCGGATCAGCCCAGAAGGAGTCATTGGAGTCGAGTACAAGGCATTGGCGGCTGCGGAACACTTTCTCCTCGCCAGACTGTTCATGCATCGGACGGTCTATTTTCATAAGACTACTTACGCACTGGAAGAAGCCTGCCGCCAACCATTACGGAGAATACGTGATACAGGTAAATATGAGATGCATGAAGATGGACGGCAGATATTGAACTACTGCTCCGGGCCGACTTTAAGCGATTTTACGGATGATTTCGTTGACCGTATCATCCGAAAGGCAACGCAGGATGAAAATCCTGTCATCAACACTCTTGCCAACTGCATCACCAACCGAAAACCCCCGAAACTTCTCAAAGAAGTAAGCGGCCTTCAGGAAAAAGGGAAACCTCGCCTGGACTCAGTTTTCCGTACGAACTGCCGTTTTCGGCTATCAGCCTTGGCTGACAAATTCAATCTACCTGTTGGCCAGTTTTTGCTCTGCGGGCCAAAGCCGATCAAAATTGAAGAACGCGGACCGCTTTTCACCAGGGACGAAGCCAAAAAACTCGAGACAGAGGAACGCGAAGAACTCATCAAAGTCTTTGTTCCTGGCGAAGAAGAACCAAGATCGATCGTGGAGATCAATGATTGCCTGATTCGTCTACTGTCGGGACATCAATTCGGGATTTGCCGCCTCTATCTCGCCGACGATGGCCCCGAAGCAGATGCACGGTTTAAGAAAATCCAAGCCGAAGTAAGTACGTGGACTGAAGACCAATAACTACGTAGGATCATTTCCGTCGTACATGCCGGTTCTTTACAATCATCACGAAGCCGTGACCGTCTCCGCCTTGGCCGTTGCCTCCGGAACCACGCAAACATCGCACCCTTTCTTCCCGATCTGGCGGAAGAAATCGTTCCCCTTGTCGTCAACGAGAATGAACGCCGGGAAGTCGGTCACTTCGATCTTCCAGATCGCCTCCATCCCGAGTTCCGGATACTCGACCACTTCCACTTTCTTGATGTTCTCCTGCGCCAGAATCGCTGCCGGGCCGCCGATGGAGCCGAGGTAGAACCCGCCATGCTTCCGGCACGCCTCGGTCACCTGCGCGCTCCGGTTTCCCTTGGCGATCATCACCATGGAACCGCCGTGCGCCTGAAAGGCGTCGACGTAGGCGTCCATCCGCCCGGCGGTGGTCGGGCCGAAGGAGCCGGAGGGCATCCCGTCGGGCGTCTTGGCCGGTCCGGCGTAGTAGACCGGGTGGTTTTTGATGTAGTCGGGCAATCCCTCTCCGGCGTCGATCCGCTCCTGCAACTTCGCATGCGCCATGTCGCGTGCGACGATGATGGTGCCGCTCAGGGAAAGCCGGGTGGAGACCGGGTAGCGACTCAGTTCCGCGCGGATCTCGCTCATCGGTCGGTTCAGGCTGATTGAGACCACCGCCCCTTCCATCGCCTGCCGGTAACGTTCGGGGATGAAACGGCCCGGGTTGGTTTCGAGTTTTTCGAGCCAGACCCCGTCGCGGTTGATCTTCGCCTTGATATTGCGGTCCGCCGAGCACGAAACCCCCATGCCGACCGGACACGACGCCCCGTGGCGCGGCAGGCGGACGATGCGCACGTCTAGCGCAAAATATTTCCCCCCGAACTGCGCGCCGATCCCGAGCGCCTGGGCTTCGCGCAGGACGGTTTCCTCCAGTTCCACATCGCGAAACGCCTGTCCGTGGGCGTTGCCTTTCGTGGGGAGCGCGTCGAGGTACTTGGTCGAGGCGAGCTTGACGTTTTTAAGGCATGCTTCGGCGCTCGTCCCGCCGATGACAAACGCAATATGGTACGGCGGGCAGGCGGCGGTCCCGAGCGAGCGCATTTTTTCGACCAAAAAGGCAGTCAGCTTCTTCGGGTTGAGCAGCGCCTTGGTCTCCTGAAAAAGAAAGGTCTTGTTGGCGGACCCTCCCCCCTTGGCGACAAAGAGGAAGCGGTAGTCGTCGCCCGGCGTGGCGTAGAGGTCGATCTGCGCCGGAAGATTGTTGCCGGTGTTCTTCTCCTCGTACATCGAGAGGGCCGAGGTCTGCGAATAGCGGAGGTTTTCGCTGGTGTAACAATCGTAGATCCCGCGCGAGAGCGCTTCGGCATCGTCGCCGCCGGTCCAGACCGCCTCCCCTTTTTTCGCGACGATGGTGGCCGTTCCCGTGTCCTGGCAAAACGGCAGAATTCCCTTGGCGGCCACCTCGGCGTTGCGCAAGAGGGTCAGCGCGACGTAACGGTCGTTTTCGCTCGCTTCGGGATCTTCAAGGATCGCGGCCACCTGCGCGAGGTGCGCGGGCCGGAGCATGAAGGCGCAGTCGTGAAACGCGGCGCGCGCCAGTTTCGATAACGTCTCCGGGGCGACTTTCAGGATTTCACGCCCTTCGAAGGAAGCGAGGGAGAGACCGTCGCGTTGCAGCAGGTAATACTCCGTGGAGTCGTCTTGAAGCGGGAACGGTTCGTGGTATTCAAAGGGAGTCGCCATAAGCGATCTTCATACCAGGAAATTTATCGGATTTCAATGGCGGAGCGCGATCCCGCTCCCTCTTCAGGAGCGATTTTTCAAGGCAGCGCAGATTTCCCGGATCAACGCCGGTCCGCGATAGACGAACCCGGTGTAAAGCTGCACCAGCGCCGCCCCGGCATCGAGTTTCTCCAAGGCGTCGTCCGCCGTGAAGATCCCGCCGACGGCGATCACCGGGAGCGAGGTCCGTGCGGTGATGAACCGGACGATCTCCGTGGAGCGTTGCCTTAAAGGGCGACCGCTCAACCCGCCGGTCTCGTCGCCGCTTCCGGCGACGGCGGAATGGTCGAGCGTGGTGTTGGTGGCGATCAACCCGGCAAGCTGGTGGGTCGTCACAAGTTCCAGAATCTCCTCGATCTGCGATTCCTCCAGGTCAGGGGCGATTTTCAGCAGCAGCGGCTTGCTTTGCGGGCGCGCCCGGTTCGCCTTTTGTACTGCGCCGAGCAGTTCATCCAGTTCCGCTTTGCCCTGGAGCGTGCGCAAACCGGGGGTGTTGGGCGAACTGACGTTAAGGACAAAGTAATCGCCCAGGGTAAAAAGACGCTCGAAGGAGCGGAGGTAGTCGGAGGTCGCCTCCTCCAGCGGGGTGACTTTCGATTTGCCGAGGTTGATCCCGATCGGGATCGTCGGCCATCGCCCCATCCCCTGCAACGCCTCAAGCCGGGCGGCAACCACTTCGGCCCCGTCGTTGTTGAACCCCATCCGGTTGATGAGCGCCTGCGCCTCCGGGTAACGGAAGATGCGCGGCTTCGGGTTGCCCGGCTGGGCAAGCGCGGTGATCGTCCCCGCCTCCACAAAACCGAACCCGAGCGCCTGCCATGCGGGAAGCACCACGCCGTTCTTGTCGAACCCGGCGGCAAGCCCGACCGGGTTGGGAAAATCGAGCCCGAAAACCGTCCGCGCCAGCTTCGGGTCGTGCGCCGGGTGGATCGGAAAACGGGAAAGCTGGGCCAGCGCCCCGATGGCAAAATGGTGAACGCTTTCGGCGTCGAACCGGAAAAAAAGCGGGCGCAGCAGGTGGTCGTAGAGAGAAGCGGGGATCACTTGGGTTATGACTCAAGCAGAAATCACCCGGGGGTTAAAGCAGAAGATCGCCGGGCGGGCGCTCCCAGGTAAGACTAAAAATGGTGCAGACAAGAAGCAACCTGAAGGGTTGCTCAAGCGGGGCAGCCGGGGGTAAGCGCAAGGCGCGCCACCCCCGGAAGAAACCGATGAAAAAAACATCGACCCCGAAGCGGGTCGCAGAGAGCAAAGCGCCTGACTTCTGCGACCGCCTCCGGGGTCGATTTCTTTTCCTTTCCAACCTTCCGGGGGTGTCGCTGGCGCTTGGACCCCCGGCTGCCCCGCTGTAAAGCCTTCGGCTTATTCTGTTCCGTGCACCACTTTTAATCACACCCGGCGCTCTCCCCCTACTCCCCGATCACCTGATAACTCCCCGCGCCGTTGCCGCCGAAGGTGACGCCGGTGGGCGAGACTTCCGCGACCTCAAGCCCGCCGTTGGCCATCACCAGCGGGGTGGCGGCGTACGGTGCGCTGAAGGAGACCTGCTGGCCGGGAGTCGCCATGCCGTATTCGATCCGCTCGGCGGCGCGGTTGGGGCGGGTGTCGTAGCTCCACGCGCCGAGCAGGGCGACCGGGCGCTCCTGCGCTTCGATCTCCAGCCGGTGAACACCGAAGGGAAGATGAAGGATGCCGCCGCGGTCTTCCATGTAAAGCGGCTGCCCCCCTTCGAGCGCAAAGGTTTCGTCCGTCTTGCGGCGGAGCGCTTCCCTGCCGTCGACGGTGGCGACGAGCGTCCCCCCTTCCGGCTGGTGGAGCCATGCGACCGAAGCGGCGGTGCCGATCCATTCCAGCGTCACCTTCCGGCCCGGGGGGAGGGTCAGGCGCTGCGAACCATAGGGAGCCCCCCATTCGGAGACAAACGGGGTCGGTTCCGCCGGTTTGCCCTGCCAGTTTTTGCTTTCCACCGGATACCAGACGCGATGAAGCGCCGTTTTGGCATCAACGGCGACGATCTGCTCCCCTTCCCCGGCGACTTCGATGATGTGCCGTTCGCCCAGCGGAAGTTTGCCGATCGCAAAGGTGCTGTTGCGCGGATCGCGCCCGTTCATCGGTTTGAGACGGCTGCCGCTCTCCCATTTTTTGTCGGTGGAAGGGAGGCCGTCGATCCGGATCGAAACGAGTTTCGGGAGGCTCTTCGCTTTGGAGGCAGCCTTCGAACGGGGTTCCGAGGGGGCGGAATCATCCTGAACGATGTTGGCGTTGGAGGGGGCGCCTGCCTCCGGCGCAGCGTTCGGGCCGGTGATCGCCCAGAGGTTGACGACGGTTTCGTCCGCAATGAACGCCCGCTTTTGGTAGATGCGGGGGGAATCGCCCTCGTACGTCCGTGTTTCGCCTTCCCAGCCGATCGTGAACGGCGAAAGCCGCTCCGGCAGGCAGGCCTGTGGAATCCCGGCGATGATCGGGTCAACCGGCATGAAGGCCCGCTCCAGTTCACGGCTCCAGAGCGCATGCGCTGCGGCCTGCGGGTGGCCGTCCTTGGGGGTGTTGAACGTGGTGCCGATGTGACGCGCGGTGAGGTGGAGCCCCCGGTCGACATCCATGCGCGGGATGCCGTAGCGCAGGGCAAGCTCTTTGATCATCGAAGCGTTGCGGGAGTACGCTTCATTGCGATTCCACATGGCAAAAACAAATTCGACGCCGGGGTAGTGGCGCTGGAACCAGCGGATCGCCCCTTCAAACGCGGCCACCTCTTCCATGCCGTCGATCTTTTCGTTGGCGCCGCTGCCGAAGATCACCAGATCGGGGCGCGGCCCCTCGGGGCGGGCGAAAAGTTCGGGGTAAAGCTCCTGCCAGCTCTGCCCTTCCTGGTGTCCGTTCCTGCCCGGATCGGGTGGATGGGTCAGTTCCGACCATTCGGCCAGCGCGGAGTGCGATTCGCCGATCGACGAGCCGTCCGCCGCCATGAAGTTGAAGAGAAGCTGGTCGGGCCGGTAGTCGAACCGGCGCATCAGGCTTTGCTTGAGCCGCCCGCCATAGCTCCAGTAATGCTGCCACCAGCCGAAATACGGCGTCAGTTCCGGCTGGCCGATTTCCTCGCCGCTAAAGAGGCGATCCGCCTTGGAGAGCGGTTGCTTGAAGGTCGGCGAGGCGGGGTCTTCGTCGTAACGGTACTGCGGCGGGTTGGCGCTGGCGCGGTCGATGCTCGAGCCCATGACGATCACGTGCAGCGGCTCGCCCCGGCGCAGTTTGCTGATCGTCCGCGGCAGGTGCCGGTAGGCGTCGGAAAGGGGCCGCCCGGCCACGGCGCGCGGGGCCGCCTTCCCGCCCCGGACCAGCGTCGGGGCGTAGATCCAGAGTTCCTCCTGCGATGTGTTGGTGAAGACCACTTCGACCCCGACCGTCAAAGGCCGCCGCCCGGGGCCGTCCGCTTCGGGCGAGTCCGGGAAAATCCCGGGCACCTTGATCCCTTCGAGCGTCAGCAGAAACTCGCCGGCGGCTCCGGCGGAGGGCGCTTGCGCCATCGGGACGGGGATCAATTCACCCCGCGCCACCTTGGCAAATGTACGGGTGTCGCTCTGCCCGAAATCCTTCGGGCTCCATTCCCCCTCTTCGCTGTCGGTCTGCCGTGCGACGATCGCCGCATGGAGCGCTCCGCCGGTTTTCTGGTGGCCGTGTACGCTCAATGAAACCGTGTCGCCCGGATCGAGACCGGCTTCGGACAGGAGAACGAGCTGGCGGAGCGATTTGCCGGGCTGGAGCCGCACCACGCCATCCACGGGAAAGGCGGGGCGGAACACGTCGTTGGCCGGAGCGCGGACGACCTCTGCGTCGCCGTACGCCGCCTGGTCCCAGTACGGCACCGAACCGCTGGAAGGGACCGAGCGGCGACTACCGCGCGAAGCGGAAAACGAACTGAAGCCGAACTCTCCGTTGAGCAGGAGGTTATCGGTCGTGGCGGAGGCAAAGAGACCGGCGGGGATGGCCATCATGGCGACGAGAAGGAGGGAGAGAGGTTTCATTTTCCAAGACAAAAGGTGGAGAAGATTTTTCCAAGCAGTTCTTCGGTATCGACCCGGCCGACGATCTCGCCGATCGCCTCCAGCGCCTCGCGGACATCAATCGCGATCCACTCGGCGGAAAGGCCGCTTTCCAGGCCGCCCCGGGCGGTGAGCAGATGGGTGCGGGCCGTCTTGAGACATGCCTGGTGCCGGGCGTTGATCGCCACGGTAAAGTCGCTGCCGATGGCTCCGCCGCCCATGACGCGCTGGAAGACCGCATCGGCCAGCCGCTCCATCCCCTCCCCCGTGCCGCACGAGAGGCGGACCGCCTCCGCGCCGAGCCACGACGGGTCTTCCCCGAGGTCGATCTTGTTGAGGACGAGGAGGTGCGCCGGATCGCTCTCCACCTGTGCCGACCTTGGCTGGCTCGCATCCAGCAGATGCAGGACGAGGTCGGCCCGCTCCAAGTGCCGCAGCGTGCGGGCGATCCCTTCGCGTTCCACGAGATCATCCGAAGAGCGCACCCCGGCGGTATCGACGAGCCGCACCGGGATGCCGTGGAGGTTGATCACCTCTTCGATGGAGTCGCGCGTGGTCCCCGGCAGATCGCTGACGATCGCCCGTTCGTAGCCGAGCAGGCGGTTGAGCAGGCTTGATTTGCCGACGTTGGGCGCGCCGTAGATCACCGTCCGGACCCCTTCGCGCAGGACGCGGCCCTGTTCGGCGGTGCCGAGGAGCCGGGAGACACGGGTTTCGGCCTGCGCGAGGCGTGCGAGAAGGTGCTCCCCGGTTTCGGGGTCGATATCCTCCTCCGGAAAATCGATGTAGGCTTCAAGATGAGCGAGCAGTTCCAGCAGCCCTTCGCGGAGTTCGCCCGCTTCGGCTCCGAGCCGCCCCTCGAGCTGCTCGGTCGCGGCGCGGAGGGCAAGATCGGTCTGCGCCTTGATGAGATCCATCACCGCCTCGGCCTGCGTGAGGTCCATCCGCCCGTTCAGGAAAGCGCGCTGGGTGAACTCCCCCCCGCGGGCCGGGCGCGCCCCGTGTTCGAGCAGGAGATCGAGCAAACGCCGGGTGATCAGGATACCGCCGTGGCAGGTGATCTCCACCATCGCCTCGCCGGTATAACTCGCCGGAGGGTGGAAGGGCGTCAGGACCACTTCGTCGAGCACGCGCCCCTCGCCATCCACCACCCGCCCGAACTGGGCATAACGCGCGGGGATCTCCGCCACGCTCCCATGCCGGGAACGAAAAAACCGGTCGGCAATGGCAAACGCCTCCGGCCCGCTCATCCGGAGCATGGCGATGGCGCCTTCTCCAAACGGGGTCGATACGGCGGCGATGGTCTCTTGCATGATGGGAACTTCCCGGGCATTCAAGCGAAGAAACCGGCAGGTGACAACTCCCGCGTTGCCCGGGAGGGAGCAAAAGAAGCGCCAAAGTCAATGGGCCCACCTGGATTCGAACCAGGGACCAAGGGATTATGAGTCCCCTGCTCTAACCGCTGAGCTATAGGCCCTAAATTGTTGATTTGCAGGGAGTTGCGCAGAAAAATTTCCTGCGAAATCAGCCCGTTGACCACCGCTGTTGACCACCTTGAAGCTTGCCAACGGTGCCGCAAAGCTTACCATCGCCTTGTGAAAACGGGCGATGTCAGCAAATGGAAGCAGGTTGGTGAGAATTTGGTGCGTCACGTCAGTGGGAGTTATTACCTCCGCGCCAAGGTCGCAGGCAAGATCATTCGGGTCAAGCTGGAGGCCAAAACCCTGAGAGTGGCGAAGCTCCAACGGGACGACAAGTTGACGGCCTTGCGGGCGGCGGCGGTACAAGCGGAGACGGCGGGGATTCGGACGCTGGGCGACGCGATCACTGTCGTGGCGGATCGGGTTCTGAAAGGGGCGCATCTCGAAGAGCCGACGGTAGCCTATTACGAGGCGATCATCGAGATTCTCCGCAAGACGATGCCGCGCAGCACCCCCGCCAAAAACTGGACGGCGGGGGCGATGGCGGCATGGTGGAAAAAGGTTTCCGCAAAATATGCCTCCCAACGCGCCAATAACATCCTTTCGATGGCGCGGCGGATGACGGCGCTTTTGGTGGAATGTGGCTTGCGGATCGACGATCCGGCCAGGGATTTGAAGCGGGTCAAAATCCTGCCAACAAACCTGACGATTCCTTCGCGGGAATTGATCGACCAGATCATTGAATCGGTGGCGAGCCAGAAGAAACGCGCTTCCAAGGAAGCGGCGGCTTATATCGGCTTTCTCGCCTATGCGGGATGCCGCCACGGGCAGGCCAAGGCCCTGACGTGGGAGAATGTTTCCGACGAATGGATTACGTTTAATGGCGGTGTTAGCGGCACGAAAGGCGCGGGGCAAAGACGTTTGCCGATCTTTGAGCCGCTGCGGAAGGTTTTGGAGCCCCTGCGTCATGAAGACGCAACAGGGCCGGTTTTTACCATGCAAAGCCCGCGCATTGCGCTTGGGAATGCCTGCCAGCGTCTGGGCGTGCCGCATTTGCGCCTGCACGATCTGCGGCACTTCTTTGCCACCTTTGCGATTGAATCGGGTGTGGACATTCCCACCGTGGCAAAGTGGCTGGGGCATAAGGATGGCGGTGCGCTACTAATCCGCACCTATTCCCACATTCGCGACGAACACAGTAAGGAAAGCGCGAGAAAGCTGAAATGAGAAAGGGGCGGTGTGAGCCGCCCCTTTCTTCATTCAGTGTGTTTGCCGTTGATATAACGCTCCAGCGCCGCCGGTGGGATCAGCGTGCGATGGATATGCGGTATCCGGGAGAGGCGGCCTGCCTCAATATGTCGCCGGATGGTCTTTTCACTTTGGCCGGTACGGTGTGCCGCCTCGGCCACGGTGTAGGGTTTCGAGCGCGTTTTGCCGACATTCCTGGCAATGAGTGCGGCCAGCACGTGAAGTTGTTCCTCCGGCAAGCGCAGTTCAACGGTAAGAGGGGCGTTCATGGTCAATCGAAAAGACGATTCTCACCGTTCGTGACTGTCGTCGCGGGTATGGTGACGGGTTGGCGGGGTCTGGGAGCGGATGAATCGCTCCTTCTGCTTGAGCAGTTCGCGCTCAAGCGTCTGGCGGGTATTCTCGGCAGGCTTTTCGCCAAATTTGGCAATAAGCCTGTCAACTTCGTTGGGATCAAAGCGGGATGATTGCGGTTTCATAGGGTTTAGCTGTGGGCGTCGATAAATTCGGCGATGCGTCTGCGCGCAAGGACGAGCCAATCGCCCACCGTCGAGGAGGGTACGGCGATGAGCGTCTTGATCTCCTTCACGGTGTAGCCGTAACGGGCATGCAGCCAGAGCGCCTCTTTTTGAAGGTCGGTCAGGTCAATGCCGGGATAATTGGCCCAAAACCGTTCTCGCATGGCGGTTTCTCCGGCATCGGAAAAAGAATGCGCTTTGCCCTGTGGCGCGGGGACGTCCGGTAACGTATCGGAAATCATCTCTCCACGCCGGACAAGGCGGCGATAATGGTCGATGAAAAGATGCCGCGCCTTGAGTCGTAGCAGCGGCAGGGAGCCGATCTTCTCTTCCTCAAAATGATGAAGGACGTAAACCCAGAGGTCCTGCAAAAGATTCTCGGCGTCCTGCCAGTGGCGGGTAAGACGGAAAAGATAATCCTGAAGATAGGCATGATGATCGTCCACCGCTTGCATGACGGCGGCCATTCTCCGGTCAAACTCATCGTTAACGGATTGATCCGACGAAGGGGCTGTGTTCACGTTTATCATCATTGCGAGGGCGTTCGCTGAAGGGAACGAAATTCAGCCGCGCCTTATCCGGTGGAACGGCAATTATTTTTTCAGCGCTCGAAATCCAGGTCATTGCGCGGACGTTTGCTGCGGAATCGGCCACGCCGTTTCTGGTTCTCGGAAACCTGTCGGCCATCATCGCGATCTTGTTCCCGCTCGGTCTGAATAAGGTAAGCCAGCGCAACACGGTTCTGTTCACGCTCGTGTGTACGTTCCAGCATGACAAGGGCCTGCTGTGTCTCCCGTCGTACCGTGCCAACCTGCTCCCAATACCGCCCGACGGCATTCTTGTAGCCTTGTAACGATTCCGTAAAGCGGCGTTGGTCATTCTTGGTGCTGCCAACCAGCTTCTGCCACCACCGTGCTTTTTTGATCTTCTTATTCAGGGCGATCAACGCCTTCTTCTGCTCACGAAGCCGGTAATACGCAATCAGGCGCTCTTTTGTTTCATCCAGAACACGGCCACGGTCGGCAACCAACTGACGGCGCTCCTCACGCTGTCGCACCATCATACCCTCCACCTTGAGCGCATGCCGCACGGCGGATTCATCCTGCACCGCTGCAACAGGAGCGGGTATATCCGCCACAGGTTGTACGGGCTGGCGCGCCGCGCGCTGCGTCTCTTTTGGCGGTTTCTTCTCCAGCGCCTCCACGGTTGGCAGGCGCGTCAGGTCAAGATCAGCCAGCCGTGCCTGTAAATCAGCCGCACGGACATTCTTCAAGAGCCGTGTCGGGTTGTGGACTTTCCCGTAGGGATCAACCACCACGATCCTCTTCCGGCCCTGCGCCAGCCGATACCCCCGCTCTTCAAGATAAGTGCGGAATGCCGCGCCGGTGCGGGTACGATCCCATGCCTCCTGTAAATGAGAATCACTGTAGCGGGTCGGCTTGCCCTGTTCCCGCGCGCGCTTGTTCTCCTCGCGGCGTTTACAGAAAATCTTGCCATTCTCCCTCTCGTATTGAAGGGCGAAGTCGGAAAGCTTGCGCTTGGTGTGTTTAAGTTTGGCCACGAGTCCGGTTAGAGGGTGAACAGTGTTGGCAATGATATGGACATGGCGGTGAGTTTGATCGTTATGCGCGACGACAATGGCCTGATGCTCCGCCAGCCCCAACATCTCAAGGCAGCACTTTGCAGCGGCGAGCATGACGGATTGTTCCGGACGTTCCTCCGGCGCCCATGAAAGGGAAAAAGCGAACACGGGCTTTTTTAGCTTCGCACCCGTGGCTTTCTGGCCGGATACCTCTTTGAGGCGGTTTTGGTGCTGGGCGGTATAGGCCATGACCTTCCATGCCTTCGCCACGGAGTCGGTCAGCATGTTGATGGTCTGTGACCATGAGACGCGCTCCGTCGTCTCCGCACCCCGATCATGGCAATAATAAAGGAACGCCCCGCGAAAGCTCGCGCCGTTGGAAGCAATTACCGGAACCATGATGCAGGCCCTCCCGCAATCGCGTGGTCAATCAACCGCTCGATAGACTGGCACAGTCCGCCGATCCTCTCCCGCATAGCAGGCGGGCAGGTGTTTTCACCCAGCATCTGGCGCAACCGGACTCCAATGTCCTGAAGCGGGATGACGACGGCAGGATCAAGTGCCGGAGCGCCCGCCATCTGCGCCGAACGGCCCGTGACCATCTGGCGGGAAAATTCATTAACGCGCAGATGATGCGCCTCCGCCTGCCGCGCCAACCGGTCATAATCCGCCTCGCCAAGGCGGAACTTGATTGTGTGTGTGAGGCGGGGTGATGAATGTCTATCGGCCATGCGTCACCTCCAGTAACGACGGGCAACGCCCGTTCATCCGGCGGCTGCCGGAAAAAAGCACCCTGTGCGCCCCCTGCGGGAGGATGCAACGGAGGGCCGCCAGCCCTCCTTGCCAAGAGGGGCTTTGGACACAAAGCCACATCTTGCTACCCTGCAAATATCGAGCACAGCGAGCCTTCCGGCCCACAGGGTGAATAGAAGACCGCAACGCGGCCCGTAACGGTTCATGATCCATGAAACGCTCCTTTCTGAAATCGTAACGAGAATGAAAAAAGCCCCTCCGGAGAGGGGCTAAAAAAGTTGAGTGAAGAAAAATGAGAAGCGCTTTTAGTAGCGTATGAAAGCGGCCCGTGGGTCGCTTTGCCGTATGACCGGCGGCACCGCGCCCCTTTTCTTCGCGTTTCAAAAGAGCGGGAGTTGCCGAGCGGCTTCTTCCCTTCTTCTCCATGCGCGTGATTTTGCTTCCTCATCCAGCCATGCGATCACTTGCGCGACGACATCGCCGCCCGGCTTTTCAATGGTGCCGGGTTGGTGGAAGTGAGAGCGATAGCCTGTTTCTGTAATGGGAAGCGGGGCGCGTTCCGGGCTGACCGCCCGGACTTCAAGATAAGCAATCGTTTTCCATTTGAGCGGGGTATAAGTCACTTCAATCTCGATGCCTCGCCATGTAAAATAATATGTCTGCGCCTCCATTTCAGCCTCCTGCAAATACATGGATTTCATCATGGGCGGTCTGGATAGTGAACAGATCGCCGCTAATCTCCGCGTCCCGCGCCATGGCTTGCCAGTCGATATAGAAGCGCAGGCTATCGGGGATCGCGACACATTCTTCCGTAATGTCCTGCACATAGTCTGCAAGGTCGGAATATGTACCATGGTAGCGATCCGTCATCGCCTCCCGCGCTTCTTCAAGGTTCCCGAAATAGGCGGTCAGTTCCGCACCCAGCTTGCCATGCTCGGCAATGAAGGCGGCAATCCCTGCCACGCCGTCGATCCCCGCATATTCGGCAATCCTGACGCCTTCAAAGCCTTCATAATCATGAATGGCCCATTCTTCCGCGTTCGGTATCGGCGATGCACGGAGCATATCGGAAATCTCGTCATGGATCGCCCATGTCTCCTGATTGGCGTCGATCCATGCGCCGTGCAGGATTCCGTTGTTGTAGGCTGCCAGACAGGCAACATAGATGCGGGGTTGTTCGGTTGGGGCAAAATCAGATTTCGTTTCCATCTCGTTTCTCCTTGGTTTGGGGTTCATCTGAACCCTTGCCTTTCGGCGAGAGTGGGGGTGCAAACGGAGCGGGCGGCTTCGCGGGGAACCGGCTGCACGGAGCGCAAAGCGTGGAGGAAGCTGGGCGGAAGACGCTTCGAAGTGCGCCAGGGGCAAAGCCCCAAGCGTTTAACGTTCAAGTTTTTGCGTTAGCGATTCTCACAGGATGAGGGAAACGCGAAAGCGGCCCTTGGTCGCTTTGCCGTATAATCGGCGGCACTGAACCCCGTTCCGTAATGAGATCGAGATAATCGGCCCAGTCTTGCATCATAAAGGTGCGCTCCTCCAGAAACTGGGCGCGGTCATAGGCGCGATCCACCTTGCTGACGGGAGCATGGGCAAGTTGCCGATCCACCACCTCATGGCGATAGCCGAGGCGCTCTTTAATGGTCGTCATCGCCAAGGCCCGGAAGCCGTGGCCGGTCATCCGCCCCTTATACCCCATGCGGCCAATGGCGAAGAGAATCGTGTTATTCGACATCGGATCACGCGGTTTGATCTGGCTGGGCAGTACCCATCTTGTGTTGAAATCACCCGTCTCGCGCTGTTGCTCTCTGAGAATCTCAATCGCCTGACGGGAGAGCGGCACCACGTGGGGGCGGCGCATCTTCATGCGCTCCGCCGGTATCTCCCAAACGCCGTTCTCAAGATCAAACTCATCCCAGGTCGCACGAATCAGCTCGGATGTACGGGTAAAACAGAGCATGAGCAAGCGAATACCCCGCCGCGTGCGTCCGAACAAGCGGGCATCATTACGCTCCAATGCCGCCAAAAACTCCGGCATCTCTTTAATGTCGAGAGCGGCATAATGGCTGCCGCGTGCCTTTTTCAGGGCATCTTTCAGGTCAAAGGACGGGTCGCGCTGGCAGCGGCCCGTAACGATGCCGTACCGGAAAACCTGCCCGCAGATTTGCTTCACCCGCGCGGCAACCTCATTGGCACCGCGTTTCTCAATCCGGCGTAAGACGCATTCCAGTAACTCCAGAGCGTCAATCTCCTGAACCAGACGGCTACCGATATGAGGAAAGACATTGGCCTCCAACCGCCGCATAACGCAACTGGCATGGTTTGGTGTCCATTGATCCTTCTGTTTCTCGTGCCATTCGCGGGCAAGGGCCTCGAAGGTATTCGCGGCCTTGCGGATGGCTTCCCGCTTTTCCTCGCGTTTCTGCACTGCCGGATCATGGCCGTTGACCAGAAGCTTTTTAACCTCCTCGCGTTTAGCGCGGGCCTCCGCCAGCGTCACCGTCGGATAACTTCCGATGGAAAGGAGCTTTTCCTTTCCAAGAAAGTAATACCTCAAGCGCCAAAGCTTCGAGCCGTTGGGCTGCACCTGCAAATAGAGACCTCCTCCATCCGTTAACTTATATGCTTTTTCCTTGGGTTTTACTGTTTTGACAAATCGATCTGTTAGCTTCATTTCTGCCCTCCATAGCCGAAAAATGGGGTATGGGTATATAATCCTATATTGATACCCCGAAAGATACCCCTAAATTGACAGGCTTCGGTGAAACGGTCCTAAACCATTCTGGATGATGAAAGCCTTGCACAGCAAGGAGTTCAAGGGTGTTTTAGGACGTTCTGGGATGGTACTGGAAAGGGTGGCTGCCGGAGACGGAGGAAGTAACATCACGATGAAAACATATTGAAATAACTATATGTTTCCAATGCCCCGTCGAGGCCATACCCTTAAAAATACCCCGAAGCCTTTGATAGGTTGGATTCTAAAGAATAGAGCAGATAAATGCAATAGGCATTCATTCAATTCCAAATGCAAATATCAACAGGTAGTTCTATTTCGCGTCATCATCCACAAGTCGATTTCACTTTCCAGCCATCCTACACTTCGCTTCCCTAATAAAATTTGACGCGGAAACTCGCTCTGTTTGATTGCGGCATAGATGGCGCTACGACTTAAACCCGATCTCTTAATGACTTCAGGAAGACGCAGATAACGGTCTTTCATTTTTCGGGATAGTTCCATTTCTTTATCTCCTTATGGTTCCAGTTTCAAAATGTAATCTACGGCCTTCTGTGCATAGCCAGCGGCATCGACGATCCAGCGCCTGTTGCTTTTGCTCTTGAGCACGGTCAGCCACGACTGGATATAAGCCGCCGAGTTTACATGCTCGTCGATAACGATCCCGGCATGGGCGCAAAGGAAGGCCGCTCCGATTTCAGCTACCAGTTCCTCTTGGGAATAGATGGTTTTGTCCGACACCGAGATACCGCGATTGTCGAGCAGGGTCTTTCGAGCTAACCGTTTGGCTGCCCCTGTCGCATGAACGACTTCATGAAAGAGGCTCTTGTAGAAACGAGGCTCGCTTTCAAAGTAAGAGCGGTTCGGTATGTCGATGCAATCGGTCGCCGGATTGTAGCAAGTTTGCGCGATGCGCCCTTCATAAATGACGGGTGGGTTGGGCATGTTCTCGATGATGCTTTGGGCGGCTTCCGTGCGTTGATCTGGCAAAAAGGCAGGACGCGATGGCTCTGGGAAATCTACACCGCCTATCTGGGAGGCATTGAAAACCGTATATTGCCGGAGATATTTGCGCTGATGCTCAGAGCCATCGTCGGCTTCTTTGGCGTACATACCGAACTTCACAACCAAGTAGCCTTTCTCGCCTCGGCGGACATTGCCGCCGCGCTCTTGTGCTTGCTTGTAGGTCAGGAACCACGGGGAAATATATCCGCCCATGGCAAGTAACATGACATTGATTCCCCGATAGGTTTTGCCTGATAGGAAGTTCTTAGGAAACCCGACGGTTGCCATGTGGGGCGTGTGCCACGGCACTACGCCTTCTTCGAGCCGTTGAATGATTTGATCCGTAACGCGTTCATAAACGAATTTGAGGTCGCCCTTTTTCCATGGGCTTTTCTCGGCCATGCCGCATCTCCTTTTTTGCTGTGTGAAAAAATGGGGGAAGGCAGGAATTGAATGGCGTATCTAAAACGCAAAAAGCCGCTTACGACCCTAAGTCATAAACGGCGATGAAGACGCACTTCTCCCAATGAATGAACACTCTATACCATGAAACATATAAAATATCAATATATTCCTATATTACGACATTCGGTATAGTTCAAGTTTGCTGTGAATACAAATAGCATGCTATCCTTAATCAGGAGTCGGATTTTCTGACTCTGGGGCTTCATAACCCCGTATCATCACGGCTGGCATCAGCCGTAACTGGTGCTGTCTTCATTATTATAGGAGTGGCACCAAGGATGTCGCTTCTCGGTTTTACGACCGGGGGGCGGCAATGCATGTCCAATGGCTTCGGCTTAAAGATTGCCGCGCCGTTTTTGATGATAACGGTTATGAACCCCCGGTTACCAGAAGAAATTCTGGTGGCCGTTTTTTCAGTTTGAAAATGAGGGATGTTATGCGTCGATTTGTTCTTTTATTCATTTTCTCTATGTGGGCTATTTCATCTTCTGCCGTGGCAGATTCCAGAGAATCCAGCGACCATGTACGTATCGAAACCAACCAGAAAAATGGTTCAATCAATTTTATAATAGATAATAAACCAGTCGTGCAAATCAATCGCGATGGTCTGCATGTCGTAGAAAGCATTGTTTATGGCACGACTCTTGTTGATACGGGTTCGGCCCATGTCGAAAAGCTAATCTCTCCCGAGTCGCAAGAGCCAGGAGGCCGTGATGAGTAGTAAAATCACGAGCTGTTCTATCCTCAAGGCCGTCTGCCTGTCCCTGCTGGTTATCCCCCTTATGACTCCCCCACCAGCAGGGGCGCAGTTGGTCGGCACCGACACCGCCCCCGGCGATCCCTGCACCGCCAAGGGGGCAACCCGCATAAACGCCAATTCCGAAGGGGCAGGGGCCTATGTTTTAAGCTGCAACGACAATAACAGCCAATGGGTCGCCACCTTCAACGTCGAAACCCCCACCACCCCCGCCCAAGCCGCCAACAAAGACTATGTCGATACCGCCATCGCCGCCGCCGGCCTTACCGCCTGCACCGACAATACCGCCGACAAATGTATCTTAGAGCGCACCCGCGCCGCCAACGACCCCGATTTTATTCCTGAAAATATTGCGGAGGGCGTGAATATATTGGGCATTGTCGGAACTTATACACCCGCAATCGTCCACCCTGAACCCTTTCTTTCAGGCCCCGCCGAATGTCCTGAAATCGGCGACCTCTGCCCTTCTGACAGCACAATCTATGCCGGCCACCACCCGACTCTACAGGTGCCGCTATACATTCCGCCTACAGATGAGGGAGAATTAAAATGGCGCGAGTCTGGCACCGACGCTGGCCCCGCCTCCATTGACGATGGCCGCGCCAACACAAACC
>Ga0182739_1000660_pt1 | contig 41671 bp, 31 predicted proteins | sample eDN5th30CBELigBY_FD_128873 | JGI IMG/M metagenome (GOLD analysis project Ga0182739, IMG submission 128873) | Enriched backyard soil microbial communities from Emeryville, California, USA - eDNA 5th pass 30_C BE-Lig BY (version 2) (version 2) | ecosystem: Environmental > Terrestrial > Soil >... | reverse complement strand
GGCGCAGGTTGAAAAGTCTGAGTGCATGTGTACATGCTCGATGGCTTTTCAAACAAGCCCAACGCCGCAGATTCGGTCTTTGGGGCCATCGCAGTAGAGCGCTCATGAATAAAGCAGGCTAGGGCGGCGGGTTGCGGGAAAAAAAGTCGGTCAGGAAAAAAGTGCGTGGAGGTGCGCTTGAAAAAACGGAAGAGAGATCACCGGCGCAACGCACGCACGGTTTCCAGAACGCGAACGGCGGCGCGGGCCGCTTCCGTCCCACGGTTGAGCCCTTCGCCGGTGGTCCGTTTTTCCGCCTGGGCTTCGTTTTCGACGAGCAGCACTTCGTGAATCACCGGGGTGCGGGTCTTGAGCGCGATCGTCTGGAGGGCGTCGGTCACGGAACGTCCCACGAGGTCGGCATGGGCGGTCGCCCCCTGGATGATGACGCCGAGCGCAATCACCGCCTCAACCCCTCCGCGAAGGGCCACCTCCTGAACGACCACCGGGATTTCAAACGCACCCGGAACCCGGTAAAGGGCGATCTCCGCGTCGGGCGCGAGCACTGCCAGCTCCGCCTTGACCGATTCCACCAGGCCGTCGACCCAGCGCGGATTGTATTCGCTGGCGACCATCGCGAGACGGGGCGGTTGCAGACGAAGGGGGGCCGGGCGAGGTGGAAGGTGGTCAGACATGGAATGAAAAAAAGAGCGGAAAAATCGACGAAACGGGAGACTCTACCAAGCTTCCCGGAAAAGGGAAGGCGGCATTTCCACCGAAAACCGGGAAGTTTTGTTTACAGAAGGTGTCCCATCTTCAGCCGCTTGGTCTCCAGGTACTTCGCGTTGTGCGGATTGGCCGCCGTACGGATCGGGACGATTTCGACGATTTCGAGCCCGTACGCCTCCAGCCCGATGACTTTTTTCGGGTTGTTGGTCATGAAGCGCATTTTTCGCACGCCCAGGTCGGCCAGAATCTGCGCGCCCAGCCCGTATTCGCGGAGTTCCGCCGGGAAGCCGAGTTTCAAATTGGCCTCCACGGTGTCGAGCCCCTGTTCCTGAAGCTTGTAGGCGTGAATTTTGGCGGAAAGGCCGATGCCGCGCCCCTCCTGCTTCATGTAGACGACCACACCGCGCCCTTCGCTTTCAATCTGCCGAAGGGCTGCGTCGAGCTGCGGGCCGCAGTCGCACCGCATGGAGCCGAAGACATCGCCGGTCAAGCATTCGCTGTGCACGCGGACCAGCACCGGTTCCTCGCCATTGATCTCGCCCTTGACGAGCGCGAGATGGTGCGCGCCATCGACAAGGGAGCGGTACATCTTGAGTTGGAAATCGCCATACTCCGTCGGGAGGTGGATCACCTGTTCGCATTCGATCAGACGTTCCTGCCTGCGGCGGTAGGCGATCAGGTCGCGGATGGAGCCGATCTTGAGCTGATGTTTTTCCTTGAAGAGCAGCAGTTCGGGGAGCCGGGCCATCGAGCCGTCGTCGTGCAGGATTTCGCAAATGACCCCTGCGGGCTGCAACCCGGCGAGCCGCGCCAGATCGACCGCCGCCTCGGTATGCCCCGCACGCCGGAGGACGCCCCCTTCCTTGGCGCGAAGCGGAAAGACGTGCCCGGGCTGGACCAGGTCTCCGGCCGTCGAGTCGGGCCGGGCGAGAATCTGAATGGTCCGCGCGCGGTCCGAAGCGCTGATGCCGGTGCCGATCCCTTCCCGGGCGTCGACGGAAACGGTGAAGTTGGTCTTCTGGCTCTCGCGGTTTTCCTGAACCATCTGTTGAAGGCCGAGCGCGGCGGCCCGCTCGGAGGTCATCGGAACGCAGACCAGCCCCCGCCCGTGCATCACCATGAAGTTGATCGCTTCGGGGGTGACTTTCTCGGCGGCCATGACGAGGTCTCCCTCGTTCTCGCGGTCTTCATCGTCGGTGATGATGACCATTTTACCGGCACGAATATCGGCGAGGACTTCCTCGATAGGATGAAACGGAGACTGCATGATGGGCGATGTTGGCGTTCGCGTAACGGAGCGCTTCAAAAAAGAAGATGGCGCAGAGAGGCCGTCGACCGCAAGCCTGATCAAGGGCACCCCCTCTCTCTCTAAATACGCCCGAATGACAAACTTTGCAGCCGTTTTTTTACGGGATCAGCGAGCCGGGGTGGCGATGGAAGCTGATCAGCGGGGTTCCCACCTGCCAGCGGTTCCGTTCGTGGCCTTTGAGGTTGAAGAACTCGGCAAGGGTTGCGGCGACATCGGCAAAGGTGGAGCGAATGCCCAGGGGGCCGGTGCGCCCGTCGTAGGAAAGGAGGACGGGGGCCTCGCCCTGTCCGCTGGGGGTCGTGCCGGAGATGATCACGAGATCGTCGCTCTCGGTCTCCTCGAGAAACTCCGAAAGCCAGTCGTCCACCGATTCCAGGAACGACGGGGCGCGGGAGAGCTGCGGGGCCGAGGGGCAGACGAGCGAAAGATTGGCAAAGAGAAGCCCGCGATCGAGCCGTTCCCACCGTTCGTTGATCGTCTCAAGGGTCTGCTGCGCGTTTTCCGTCGGGAGCGGGGTGGTCATCCCGCTTTGCGCGAACGCCTGCGAAAGGGTGCCGATCCCCTCGACATGCAGCCCCCGTTCCGAAAGGGCGTTGAGGATCGTTTTGGGCGGGACCAGGGGGAAGGCGTGGGGCGGGGCGGCCTCGGTCCAGGCGCCGTCGGGTCCGTCGAGCAGATGGCCGACGAGGTTGGCAAGCCGCACCTCGTCGCCATGGCGGCGCGCGGTCCGGCAGAGCTGCGCGAGCGAGGCGAGGGAGAAAAGCGACTGGTGGACGGCGATTTCCATGGTTGAACCGTCGGAACTGAACGCGATCGGCCGCCCGGTCTTGAGGTGAACCTCGCCATACTCTTCCACGGCTTTTTCCAGCGAGAGCTGGCCGCCGCCGAGAAATGCGATGCCGGTCTCCTCCGCCGTGGCGGCAAGCAGCGCTTCGGGGATCGCCGGGTGGCACGAGGCAAACGGTTCATGGTTGATGACGCCCGCGAGTTCCCAGAGGCAGCCGAGCATCGTCTCGTCGGATGATTGGCGGCGGACCCTGCCGTAGCTCCCGCTGCACCGGCGCGCGGGGGGATCGAAGACGCGGCCCTTGATGATCTCGCCCAACCCGAGCGAGCAGAGGACCGGAAGCTCCAGGTCGCGCAGGGAACCGGGTTCGAGTTGCCAGACCTCGGGCCCGTACGGGTGGGGGGAGGGGAGCGGCTCTCCGGTCGAAAGCTCGATTCCTTCAAGCACCAGAAGCACGGTTCTCATAAAAGGGCGGAAAAAAGGACAGAAAGGGGGGAAAATGGCATCATGAAAAGCACCTTAAAACGGCGAGGCGACGGTGCCAAACAATCGTTTTTTGGAAACGTTTTCCGCTCCTGAAAATAACAAAACGAGGGATTCCGATGAAAGCACCGGAATCCCTCGTCGAGATATTTCCAAGAATGGAAAGTGCTTTAGGCTTTCTTTTCTTCTTCGGCAGGAGCTTCCGCTTCCGCCGGGGCTTCTGCGACCGCTTCCGCTTCGGCGGGAGCCTTGGCTTCAGCGGGCGCAGCGGCCTGAGCGCTTTCGGCAGCCGGCTTGGGCGCTTCGATCACGTCATCGGAAGGGGCCTGGTCGACCCATTCGAGGATGGCGATCGGGGCGGCATCGCTGCGGCGGTAGCCGAGCTTGATGATGCGGGTGTAACCGCCGTTGCGGCCCGAGGAACGGGGAGCAACGTCCGCAAAAAGCTTCTTCACGGCCCCTTCGTTGTGGCGAAGGTGGGCCAGCGCGATGCGGCGGGCGTGCAGGGTGCCTTTTTTGCCGAGGGTGACCAGCTTTTCGGCGAGCGGGCGAACCGCTTTGGCCTTGGCCAGGGTGGTCTCGATGCGGGAGTGCTCAATCAAGCTGACAACCTGATTGGCCAGGAGAGCTTTTCGGTGAGAGGAGCTTCGCCCGAGTTTGACGGTCTTTTTCTGATGGCGCATGGGTCTCTTTTAGTAAAGTAAAGGTAGGGTTTACCGTGTGTAGCTCTCGGCATTGGGCAGCGGTTCGAGCAGGTTGGGCTCGAACTTCATGCCCAGGCTCAGGTTGAGCTGGGTGAGTTTTTCCTTGATCTCGTTGAGCGACTTCTTACCGAAGTTGCGGTACTTGAGCATCTCGGCTTCGGTCTTCTGGGCGAGCTGGCCAACGGTGGTGATGTTGGCGTTGTTGAGGCAGTTGGCCGCACGGACGGAAAGCTCGATTTCGTTGACGCTCATGTTGAGCAGCTTCTTGAGCGCGGCGTTTTCCTGGCTGACTTCCTTCGGCGTTTCGTCGAACTCGACGGCGTTTTCGTCGTAGTTGACGAACGGGTCGAGGTGGTGGCGCAGGATCGCGGACGCCTGGAGGAGCGCATCGTCCGGGGTGAGCCGGCCGTCGGTCCAGACTTCGAGGATGAGCTTGTCGTAGTCGGTCCGCTGGCCGACGCGGGTCGCTTCCACGGCGTACTTGACGCGGACGACCGGCGAGAAAATCGAGTCGATCGGGATGACGCCGATCGCCATGTCGGGGTACTTGTTTTCATCCCCGGTGGCAAAGCCGCGTCCCACGCGGACGTCGAGTTCGGCTTCAAACTTCTGCTTTTTGTCGAGCGTGCAGATGTGCTGGTCCTTGTTGAGCACTTCGAGCCCGGCGACTTCCTGGATGTCCCCGGCGGTGACCGCCCCTTCCTTGTTGACCGAGATGACGAGCCGGCGCGGCTCGTGGTCGGCGGACTTGAACTTCACCTTCTTGAGGTTGAGCACGATGTCGGTGCAATCTTCGACCACCCCGGGCAGCGTCGCAAATTCGTGCTGTGCGTTCTGGATGCGCACGTTGGTGATGGCGGCTCCTTCCAGCGAGGAGAGGAGGACACGCCGCAGGGAGTTCCCGATGGTGTGGCCGTAACCGGCTTCAAACGGCTCGGCAATGAACCGGGTGTAGGTATCGGTCACGGTGCTCTCGTCCTTGACGAGAGTCTTTGGCATTTCAAATCGTCCTAAACGGATCGGCATAGGTCAAAAAACAGAAAAAAAGAAAAAAGATCACCCGTCGGCAAACCGATCGGCATGGCTGGCCTCGAAACTAAGCGATGTTTTTTCCGTTTCTCTTTTGAGCACTGTCGGGTTCCCCCTGGCGCAGGGCGACCGGTGGTCATGACGACCACGGCCCAGGGACCAACGACAGAATCTTTGTTCGCGCTTGGGAGGGGCGAAGTAACACCAGCCCGGGCGTTTTGTCCATCTAAAAAAGAAAAAAGTTTTCACCCGGGGAAAAAAGAACGCACTTTCCAATGTTTTAAATAGAGATGGCGGTTCCGCCGGGAATAAGGGATAATAGGCTCGCAATGAAGAGCGACATCACCACCAGCGACGACGTGAAGCGCCTCGTCGATACTTTCTACGACCGGGTCAACCAGGACGATCTCCTCTCACCAATTTTCAACGACGTGGCGAAGGTCAACTGGGACGAGCACCTTCCGGTCATGTACAGTTTCTGGGGCGCGATGCTGCTGGGCGAGGGGACCTTCTACGGTCGCCCCTTTCCCAAACACGCCGTCCTTCCCGTCGAACAGGCGCATTACGAACGGTGGTTGACCTTGTTCGGCAACACCATCGACCTTCTTTTCGCCGGACCGAAGGCCGACGAGGCGCGGCTGCGGGCGCTCTGCATCGCCGACACCTTTGCGATGCGCACCGGCGTGCTCAAAAACCCCGAAGCGCTCCATGGCGCGGTCGGGGTCGGCAGCAGCGGCAAGCCGGTCCTCCGGATGGCGTGACCGGATAAAAGCTCGACCGCGGCTCTGCCGGTCTTTAATTTCCCCCCGTTCATGAAGAGCAAAAGCGCGTTGCTGCAAGCAGGAGGATGGTTCGTCCGTCTCTTCTACCGGATGGAAGTTTCCGGGCTGGAACATCTCCCGGAAGGGGGCTGCCTTCTTTTGCCCAATCATGTGACGTGGGTTGACGCGATCCTCCTCCAGGTCGCCTCGCCGAGGCCGATCCGTTTTCTGGTCTACGAACCGATCTACCGCAAACCGCTGTTAAACCCGGTCTTCCGCCTGCTCAAGGCGATCCCGGTCACCAGCCGCCGAGCGAAGGATTCGATGAAACAGGCGGTCGAACAGGTGGCCAAGGGGGAGATCGTCTGCATCTTTCCCGAAGGGCAGATTTCCCGCAACGGTTCGCTTTTGAAGCTGCGCCGGGGGTATGAACTGATTGCCCGGGGCGCGCAGGCTCCCGTGGTTCCCGTCTGGCTCGACCGGCTCTGGGGCTCGATTTTTTCCTATCAGGGCAACCGCGCGTTTTTCAAGGTCCCAAAACAGATCCCGTACCCGGTCTCGATCTCCTTCGGCGAAGCCCTGCCGCACGACCGGTGCAGCGATCCGCTTTTGCGCGAACGGCTCCTCGAACTCGGGGAGGCCGCCTTTTCCCGGCGTCCCTTCCTGAAGGGGCACCTCGGGGTCGCCTGCCTGCGCGGCTTGAAGAAGCAGCAGTTTGGCACGGTCGTCATCGACGGCATGGATGGCTCGGTCATGAGCCGGGGGACGCTGCTGGCTGCGGCGATCGTCCTTTCCCGCCACCTCCGCGCCGTCTCTTCCCGACCGCGCATCGCCGTCATCCTGCCGCCGGGGCGGGGGGCGGTCGTCGCCAATCTGGCGATCCTCCTGGCGGACAAGGTCCCGGTCAACCTCAACTTCACCGCAGGCCGGGCGGCCGTGGAGGCGGCGATCCGCATCGGCCAGCTCGAAGAGGTCATCACCGCCGGGGCAATGCTCAAGAAGGTCGGCGACCTTCCCCTTCCCGAGAACGTCCTTTATCTCGAAAAGATCCTCCCGCCGCTTAAACGGCAAATCGCCCTCTGGCGGGCGATCGTGCTCGTCACCCCGTGGTGGCTGCTCGTTTCCCTGCTGAAACTTCCGCGCGAGGGTGGAGCGAAGGAGGCGCTCGTCCTCTTTACCAGCGGTTCTTCGGGCGAACCGAAGGGGGTGGTTTTAAGCCATCGCAACATCCTCGGCAACGTCGCGCAGTTCGGGCAGATGCTGAGCCTCACCCCGCGCGACACCATCCTCGCCTCGCTTCCGTTTTTCCATTCGTTCGGGTGTACCGTCACGCTCTGGTTTCCGATGATTGAAAAGATCCGGATGGTCACCTACCCGAACCCGCTCGATGTCGAGAAGAACGCGGAACTGGTGGAGCAGCACCAGGTCACCCTCCTGCTGGCGACCCCGACCTTCCTGCGCGGCTACCTGCGGCGGGCGCGCCGGGAGCAGTTGGCTTCCGTGAAGCTCCTCGTCACCGGGGCCGAGAAGCTGCCGCGCGATCTCGCGGAGGCGTTCGAGGAAAAATTCGGCCTCCCCGTGCTCGAAGGGTATGGGTTGACGGAGACTTCTCCCGTCGTCAGCGTCAACCTCCCCGAACCGCCCAAGCGGACACCGGACGACGAGGTGCAACCTTCCTCGCGCCCCGGCTCCGTCGGCAAGCTCGCCCCCGGCATCGCGGCGCAGCTTCGCGACCCGGAGAACGGCGCGCCGCTTTCGCTTTACGACCAGGGGATGCTCTGGGTCCGGGGCGTCAATATTTTTGAAGGGTATCTCCACGACCCGGAGAAAACCGCCCAGGTGATCCGCGACGGCTGGTTCCAGACGGGGGACCTCGCGCGGTTTGACGAAGACGGCTTCCTTTATATCGAGGGGCGCATTTCCCGCTTTTCCAAGATCGGCGGCGAAATGATCCCGCACGAAACAGTGGAAAACCGGATCTGCGACCTGCTCGATCTCCGGTCACAGGAGGAGCGGACCACGTGTGTCACCGGCATCCCCGACCCCGCCAAGGGGGAAGCCCTCGTCCTCCTTTCCACGCAGGAGATCGACCTCCAGGCGCTCCGTTCCGGCCTTCTGGCAGCCGGGGTCCCGGCGCTCTGGATTCCCAAGAAAGTGGTGCGCGTTGCGTCGATTCCGGTCCTCGGCAGTGGCAAGCTCGACCTGCGGGCATGCCGGGAAGCCGCCATCGCCGGGACGGCATCCGAAAGGTCCGTCTCATGAAAATTGGGGAAAAAAGTCGCGGCAGCAAAAGCAACCTGAATATTGGAGCACGCGAAAGACGAAGATTGTACGAATGTGCTATAGGGGTTTACAACCCTCCCGGGGTTTTGAACCCCTTGCGACGCCAAGAATGATAATCAGCCATGAGCTTTGAGGAATTTCAACAGTTAGCGAGACTTTACACCATTGGGGCTCTTGACCTGGATGAGCTTGAGCAGTTTAACCTCGGCCGAAAGCACTTCGGAACGGAGGCGGAGGCATTCCTGGACGAATGCCAGCGCCTCAACGCCTTGATCGCCCTGAGTCTGCTCCCCAAGAAACCGTCCGCAGGCCTCAAAGCGCGTCTGATGGCCAAAATCCGCAAGGAACAGGCTAAATCGCCCGATTTCAACGGCGAAATCGGCCACCCGCTGCTCACACCCGCCTCCTCCGGGAAGCAGGGGAGTTCGATTTTCGGGTTGAATTAGGGCTGGTACCGACGCCCCGTTTCGCCTCTCGGACCATGACAGGGATCGATCAGGAAAAAGCCGCAGAGATGCTCGGCAAAGTGGTTCTGGCCGGTGTCAGCTTCTGCAATGCAGCGGGCGAAGTCATTGAAAATCGGCAATATTTCGGGACGGTTCTCCGTATCAACGAGCAGGAGGGGTTGGTCATCGTCAGTGGAATCGACGGCAAAGAGGTCAAGCTCCCACCCGATCTGGAGCAGTACATTCCGGCGAGCCCGGGCACCTACACGCTCAAGGCAATAGAGCGCGTCGTCGTCAATCCTGACTACGTTTCCACATGGTCCGTCCACCCTTCCGGGGATGATCGCGAAGAAAAGGGAACCTGAGGATTTTTCTCAGGCCTTCCGCTCCTCAAACACCAGCGCCGCGGAGTTGATGCAATAGCGCTGGCCGGTCGGCGGGGGGCCGTCTTCAAAGAGGTGGCCGAGGTGGCCGCCGCACCGGGCGCAGAGGATTTCCACCCTTCGCATGCCGTGGCTCAGGTCGGTGCGGGCGGTCAGGCGGCCCTGGTCGATCGCTTCGTAGAAGCTCGGCCAGCCGGTGCCGGAGTTGAACTTGGTGCGGGTGTCGAAAAGGGGAGCATGGCACCCGGCGCAGCAGAAAACGCCGTCGCCCCTGGCATCCCAGTACGCCCCGGTGAAGGCGCACTCGGTCCCCCCCTCGCGCAGCACGCGGTACTGCTCCGGGGTGAGGGTCGCCCGCCATTCTTCGTCGCTTTTGGTGACTTTTTCTTTCATTGCATTCAAAAAAACGCCTCAGCGCAACGCCTCGACCGCCTCCCTGATTTCCTCCACCGTCACATCGGCGGAGACGAAGGCTTCTCCCAGGCACGGCGTCAGGACAAAACGGATCGCGCCTTCGCTGAACTTTTTGTCCTTTTTGAGCGCGTCCATAATATCGCACGTTCCGATCGATTCGGGAAGGCGCAGCGGCAGGGAAAACGCGGCGAGCGCCTGAAGCACCCGTTCGTTTTCCTCCGGCGAAAGGCCCGCCTTGCGCATGGAGAGACGGCAGGCGGCGATCAACCCTAGGCTGATCGCTTCGCCGTGAAGCAGTTCGCCATACCCGGCGGCGTTTTCTATGCCGTGGCCGATCGTGTGCCCGAAGTTGAGGAGCGCGCGCTCGCCGGTCGTTTCGTGTTCATCGGCGGAGACGATGGCGGCCTTGATGGCGACATTGCGGCGGATGATCGCGGCCACCCGCGCGGGTTCGTGTTGGAGGTCCTTCCCGTGCAGCGTGTCGAGCAGGGAGCGGTCGCGGATGACGGCGTGCTTGATGATTTCGGCAAACCCTTCGTTCCATTCCCTCGGCGGCAGGCTCTGAAGGGTGGCGACATCCGCCAGCACGAGACGCGGCTGGTGAAACGCGCCGATCAGGTTTTTCCCCTTGCGGGCGTTGACCCCTGTCTTGCCGCCCACGGCGCTGTCGACCTGCGCCACGACGGTCGTCGGGATCTGCACGAACGGAACGCCGCGGTAGTAGATCGCGGCGACAAACCCGGCCAGGTCGCCGACCACGCCGCCGCCGAGCGCCACGACCCATCCCTTCCGGTCGAGCCCGGCGGCGATCATGGCGTCGCACACCTCTTCGGCGACTGACATCGCCTTGGAGGCTTCGCCCGCCGGGACGGTCACCAGCGTCGGTTCGAACCCGGCCTGTCGGAGCGAGTCGAGCACCGGCCCGGCGTAAAGCGGGCCGACATGGGCGTCGGTCACCACGGCGCACCGCCGACCCAGCCCGTGTTCCCGGGCGAGGGGGCCGGTCGCCTCCAGCAGGCCGGTCCCGATTTTGACATGGTAACTGCGGGAGCCAAGGGCGACTTCGACGGTTTCAGGAGGAGCAACTTCACGATTCATGGCAAAAGAGCCATCGTCGCGCCAAGCGCCCCCTTTTTCCATCCTTTTTACAACGGAGGTGTTGATTTTAGCTGCCCTGCCGCTTTCGCCTCACGGCGAGGCACGCGCCCCCCGCGGCGACGGAAATAAGGAGCGCGAAGGTGGAAGGTTCGGGGATCGGCGAGATTTGCGCCATGATCTCGTCGTAATAAGAACTGATCCTCACGCCCATGTTGATGTCGGCGGGTATGGAATATAGGGGATCACTGAAAAGGGAATTCTTTTCAACATGCGAGGCAACGAGGGTGGCAATGCCGACCAGGTACCATTGGCCGTCAATGAACTGAAACATCCCCGAACCGGAATCGTGCTGGGTCAGGCCGGCTTCATTGGGGCCGAGGCCAAACCGTCCGTCCAAATCGAAGGCCACCACCTGATAATTAACCCCGGCGAAAGCGGGATCTCTTCCACTGGCAACGCCGGTATAGCTCAGGGTATTCAAGCCCCACCGTTTTTTATTGGTTCCATCTCCCCAGGCAACGAGATTATCGCCTACGGCGGAGCTGGAACTTCTTCCTTTGCCCCAGCCGATCAGGGTGAGTTCCCCTCCAGAAGTTTCGGCGGCGGTGTTGAGCAAAGAGACCCCGGCAATGAGAGGTATTTCCGTCAGTCGGAAAAGCTTGAGATCGACGCCCGCAAAGGAATGCACGGAGCTTTGATCAATGGCGAAGGTGTTCACGCCGTCGAAGCTGACGCTCGAACCGAGCGTGACATGGTTGGCGGTCAGAAGATAACCGTTCCCGATATAAACAGCGCTTCCCGAGACGTTTCCGACCCTCGCGACCGCCTCCCACGGAACCCCGTTGGCCGGAGCCGTGATATTGGTATTGTTATCGCCGCCATAGAGGACAAGGGCCGGTGCCGAGGCCAATGTCAGCAGAAAACAGGTGAGGGAAAGCAGGGGGAGCTTCATGTCGTTCTTAAAAAGGAGCGTAGAGGTAACGCGAGTGTAGAGAAATCGGCCCCCTTTGGCGATCTTTTTTAATGAAGAAACCTCAACGTCCGGCTCGCGCGAGGACCGCCTCGATCTGCGCCTCGTAGAACGCCACCGGTTCCAGCCATTCCAGGCTTTCGGCTTCGCCGATGAACGCGAGCGGGGAGCCCTCTTCGAAGCGGACCGGCCCGAACCGCGCGGGGCGGCCCGATCCGGCGAGGCTTTCCGCATAGCAGTCGCCGCTGGAGTAGTGCCAGAACTCGTACGGGTAGGCATACCAGCCGTGTTCGAGCATCAGCGCCTCGATCTCGTCGCGGTTGCGCCGTTGTTCGGGGGTGATGAAGGGGGAGGCCATCGGCGTCCGTTCGGAAAACTCGATGTAGGAGCCGCCCCGGTCGATCTCCCGCCCGCTCGCGCGGTCAAAGACCGAGAGGTCGATCGCCGAGCCGGAAAGGTGGGTGCCGACACGGCAGCGGGTGGCGATCATCGCGCTGACGCGCCGCATCATCAACGCGGCGTCCGGGAGTGCGCCGCCGAGTTCCCACCGGACTTTTTCGAGGATCGCGTCAAAGTGCAGCGGGTTGTGCGACTGTGCGCGCTGCATCGCCGGGGAGCGGTAGGCGTCTTCGATCTTGAGCACCCAGCCCCGCCGGTTCATCGCTTCGGCGACGCCTCGCAGGCTTTCCACCAGCGGGCGGCGCAGGAAATAGACGCGGGGAAAGGTGCCGTTGATGCAACTGGTCGAAAAGCGGACCTCCACCCCCTCCAAGGCTTCACGCAACGGGGCAAACGGCTCGCCCGATTCCGTAATCGGGTACCGGCTCATCGTCTCCATGAAGGCAAAGGCGGCCTCCATCTGTTGCGTCCAGTAACGGCGGCGAGCTTGCGTGGAAACGTCGGCGGCGGGAAGAGTGGTCATGGGTGTGGGTGATCGACAGCGATGGGTGCCAGCTCTCCCCTGACGGCCTGGACCATCTCGTCGGAGAGCCCGAGATCGCGCAGCTCGCTTTCCAGTTCGGGCGGAGCGGTGCGTCGGATGCGGCGCAGATAATCAATAATCAGCGCGGGATCGTCAACTCCCGGGTATTGGTACGCCTGCCGGAGCAATCTTTTCGCGCCGGGAAAATTCCCTTCATCCAGGAGCAGGCGGGCGTAGTGGAGCTGGATCTCAGTCTTTTCCCCGGCGGGGTCGGCCTTGACGGCCTGTTCAAAGAACCGCCGGGCGAGCGCCGGGTTGCCAATCTTTTCCGCCGCGAGCGCCAGGGGACCGCTCCAGTTCTGCTTGGTCAGCGAAAGCGGCCGCAGGAACTCGAGCAGGGCGGAGGCTTCGTCGTTGCGTCCCAACGCCTGGAGCGCCGAAGTCGCGCTCAAAAGAAGGGGGAGATCGCCCGGCTGCCGCTCCAGCGCCTTGCGGACGGCTTCGAGCGCCATCCCGTGTTCGCCGACCGACTCGAAACGGCGGTTGAGCCAACGGAAAAGGGCGACCGGCGTTTCGTCGCGGGAAAGGAGCGTTTGGGCGATCGTCCTGGCTTCGGCGGCCTTGCCTTCGTTGAGAAGCGTGTCGACAAGCCAGATCCCGGCGGCAGGGTCGCCCTTCTTCCAGTCGCGCCGAAGCTGCGCCAGCCGTTCCCCGGGAGCGAGCCAACCCGGTTTCAGGGTCAGTTCGTAATACGAGGAAAGAAGCTCCGGCCGGTCGGCCAGCCGCCGCAGCCGCTTGACCCAGCGCGCGCCGACCGGCTGCCCCGGCTCGACCCACCGCAGGGCGTCGGCCTGAAGCTCGAAGGCCTGCCGGTTTTTCTGCCCGTCGGAAGCGATTCTGATCGCTCCGTTGACAAGGATCAGCGCATCTTCTTTTTCGCCATGGTCGTAGAGCGCCTTGGCCACGGTCATGGCATGCTGCGCGTGGTTGCCCTGTGCCAGTTCCCAGCCGATCTGCCGCGCCTGCGAGGGAATGCCTGCCTCGATGAAGAGCGAAGCCCGCTCGACCTCGCTTACCCCCTCGCGCCGGGGCGAGGTCTTGAGCAGGGTGAGCGCCTCCTCTTTCCGGCCCGTGGCCAGCAGCGTCCGTGCGAGTCCGATGGTAAACGACGGGTTGCCCGGTTGCAGGGTCGTCAGTTTCCGGTAAGCCTCCTGCGCCTCCTCCCACGCCTCGCTCTGCACGCAGAGCCGGGCGCGCACCTCCAGCAGCCGCTGGTCGCCCTCGGTTTTGGGAGCCAGGAGGCGGACGGTCTCCAGCGCTTTGGGGAGATCGTAGGTGGCCAGAAATTCCAGTATCGCGGGTGCGGAGGAGGTGTCGACCTCCGGGTTTTTGAGCCAGCGCTCCACAATCGTACGGGCCGCCGCGAGGTTCTTGGAAGTCAGCGCAGAGGAGAGGAGCCGCGTGGAGAGGTTGAGCTTTTCGCGCTCCTCCACGGCGTTGAAAACTTCGATCGCCGCCCGGCTTTCGCCCGTGGCTTCGAGCACGGAGGCGAGCTGGTTGAGCCGGGCGACCGGCCATTCGCCGCTCCATTCCGCGATCCTGCGACTTGCGTCGTGCGGGGCGAGGGGGCGGAGTTCCAGCATGGCGATCCGCGCCCGGATTTCGTCGGCATAAGCGATCGCCTGGTGCCCCTGGAGGCGGATGGAGGCTTCATCTTCCAGCGCTTTTTCCCAGAGGAGGAGCGCCGCCCGGTCGAGGTTCCAGTTCCGGAACTGGGTGCCGGTCTCCAGCAGGAACCGCCAGATCCGGTCGAGAACCGGCGCTTCGCCCGGCAGCCCCGCCCGGAGCGCAACGAGCTGGTCGATCCCGGCTTCCATCCCCTTGGCATCGGAGGCGAGCGCGCCGAGCAGCGCCGTGGTCAACGCCGTATGGAGCGGCGAAAGGTTGGCCTCGGCGGTCTGTTTCAGGAATTGGGCCCGCCAACGCTCCCGTTTGGCTTCGGGCAGCAGCAGGTAGAGCAGCCGTTGCGCGGCATAGGCGGGGTCGCCCGGTGTTTCGCCCGGTTCATGGGCGATCTGCTGCAAAATCGCTTCGCCATCCTCGGTCCGGCCGAGGGTGAACATCCAGGTCGCCAGCGGCAGGCCGAAAGCGCCGCGCGGAGGCGGCAGGGTTTCAAAGATCGGTTCGCCCAGTGCCACGGCGTCCGCAAACCGCCCCTGCGTCGCCAGCATTTCTGCGCACGGCTGCACCCAGGCGACCGGCGCTTTCCCAAAGAGCGCGTCGATCTCCAGCGGGCGGTGGAGGAGGGCCCATTCGCGCAGGATCAACCGGAATCCGTCGTGATCTTCATGGGTCCGCTCGGGTCGCCAGAGCCAGTCGGCCAGCGTCTTCCACTCTTCGAGGTCGAGCAGCGTCCAGACCAGCGCCGCGCGCAGGGCGGGGTGTCGCGGCGATTGCGCCTGAAGCCCGCGCAGGAGGGTGACGGTCTGCTCCCGCGCCCCGGCGTAGTAATAGGCCCAAAGTTTTTCCGACGGCGTGGCCCGCGCCTCCTGCCACCGGGCGACCCACGCGGCGCGCGCCTGCGGGGTAGTCTGCTGAAGGGCGAGGGTGCAGATCGCCTCCAGCCGCCAGTCGCGTTCCGAAGCGCCCGGGAGCCGTTCGTTGTAAAGCTCGACCGTTCGCGCATCGCGATGCCCCAGCCGCGCCGCCGGGCCGTTGAGTGTCGAGAAAACCGCACGGAGCCGGTTGCCGACGACGGCGGGTGCGGGCGGGAGGATCAGCGCGTTTTCCTCCCGCGAACCGCGGGTTCCGCTGTACTTGAGGAGCGCTTCGGCCACTTCGCCCCGTTGCCCGGCCACTTCCCTGCCGGGGGCGGGGGGCGTCTCATTGAGCAGGCGCAGCAGCAGGATCGACGCGGCGACGTTGGCCGGGTCGTTGCGGTGAAGATCGGCGGCGATCGCGAGCGCGCGCCCCGGTTCCCCCCAGTCGACCAGCGCGCGGGCGAGGGGGAGGAGCGCGTCGGCATCGCGCGGAAAACGGCGGATGATTTCCTCGACCGACGCGAGCGCCGCCCGTTCGTCGAGCGCTGCGGCCTGGAGCATCGCGAGCTTCACCCGCTCCTGCGCCGGGGCGTCGCGCAATGCCTCGACCCGTCGCGCCTGGTGTTGCGCCGCTGTCCGCAGGTCGTGCAACGCTTCGGCTTCTTTGACGAGCCGTTCCTCCAGCGCCGGGCGGTCGCCCCCTTCCGAAGCCGCCCCCTCCCATTGCGCCAGCGCGGCCTGCTCCTGCCCGTCGGCCTTGAGCGCGTAGCCGAGCGCGAAGCGGTCCTCCGCCGTGCCGGAAGCCTCGGCGCGCGCCTTGAGTCGGTCGATCAGCTTTGGCATGGCGTTCTGCTCCTGGCTTTGGGTGATCAGTTCGTTCAAGGTCGCCTCGTCGCTCTTTTCCTCGTAGGCGCTCCAGAGGATTTCGAGCACCTTTTCCTTCATCCCGAGGCGCAACATCGCACGGACCATCGCCTGAAGCGTTTCATTGCGCCGGTGGTGGCGGGCGGTCCGGTAAATGCGCTGCCAGGTGGCGAGCGCGTCGTACCAGCGCCCGGCCTGCTGCTGCGCGTTGGCGAGGTCGACCCATGCCACCGGGTCGCCGCTACGGGTGGCGAGCGCTTCGTAGAGTTCCAGCGCTTCGTCGCTTTTGCCGAGTTGAAAGAGAAGCTGCGCCTTTTCCTTTTCCCACCGCTCTTTTTCTTCCGGCGCCACCAGCTTGAGCAGTTTTTCCGTCTGGTCGAGCGCTCCCTGCTGGTCGTTGCGGTTGCGCGCGACTTCAAACGCCAGCCGGTGCGCCTCGGCATCGTCGGGAGCGGCGGCGATGATCCCGTCGAGCGTGGCGGACGCTCCGGCATAGTCGCGGTTCCAGAGCTGCCAGCGTGCGAGGCGCAGTTTCGGCCCGGGAAGGTCGGGGGTCTTTTGCGCCTCCTGAGCGAGATCGCGGATCGCCTGCTGCAACTCCGGGTTTTCCCGCGCGGGGGGCGGGGCGATGCGGTAGGCGTCGATCGGTACGGAGAGCACCTTGCGCGCCGCGCGCGCGGCAGCGGAAAGGAGCGTCGGCTCGGCCTCCTGCCCCGGTTCCTCCTCCGCGGCGTGGTAGGAGCGGAAGAGGCGTTGGTCGATCTCCAGCTTTTGCGCCGGGGTGTCGCTCAGGGCGAGGGCGGCGGTGAAGGCGGCGCGGGCTTCGGTGCGGTCGGCGGCGGTCGGCACATGTCGCACCCCGTCCTCGGGGCCGCCGGGAGTCAGCAGAAGATCGCCGAGCGCGAGTTGCAGGTTCCTTGACTGCGGCTCCAGCGCCACGGCGGCGCGCAGTTTTTCGATCGCTTCGGCGATCCGGCCCACCTGTTTATAAAGATCGCTGACGCGCTGGAGGTTTTCCGCGCGGAGAGCCGCCGGGGCGTCCGGTTTTTCGAGCCGCTGGAGCGCCTGGCGCGCTTCTTCGGGGCGATGGCGGGAAAAAAGAAACTCTGCCAGCAATACGGGGTCGCCCTCCGGCCGTGCGAGATGTTTTTCCAGCGCCTCCATCATCTGGTGTTGCCGGTAAAAGGCATCGACCCGCGAGGCGAGCCCGTCGGCATCTTCCGGCTTGCTCTCTTTAAGGAGTGCGCCCAGGCGTTGGCCGGCGGCATCGGTCCGGCCGAGGCGGATGTCGAGTTCCGCCCGTTCGAAGACGAGATCGGGCTGCGCCGCCGAAGGGGGGGAGCGGTCCCAGAGCTGCGCCGCCGCTTCGATCTGGTTGAGCCCTTCGAGCAGGCGGGCGAGCCGCAACTGGGTATCGCGGTCGTCGGGGGTGAGCTGGAGCACCTTTTCCAGCGCGCCGCGCTGCGCCTCCTGCGCGCCGGTCTTTTCGTAAAGGGTGGCGAGCTGGTGCCATGGCATCACGCTTTTGGGAGCCGCCGCTGCCGCTGCCTTCCACCGTTCTTCAAGCAGGGCGGTCTGCCCGGTACGCCCCGCCAGCGCGACGGCGGTTTCCACCAGGTCGGCCCGCATCCAGTGGCCCGGGGCGGTCAGGGCGATCGCCTTTTCCAGCGTGCCGATCGCCTCCGCCGGGTCGCGGCTTTCCAGTAGCAGGGCCTGGGCGCGGAATGCGTTGGCGCGGGCTTCCGGGTCGCCCTGTTCACCGATCCAGCGGTAATGTTCGAGCGCGCGCTCGGGCATTCCGTGTTCGGCATAGGTGCGGGCGAGCCGTTGGCGCAGGGTGACGGGGTCGGCGGCACGGGCGAGCATTTTTTCCCACGCCTGCGCCGCCTGCTCCGGTTTTCCGGCGGCAAGCCACGCCTCGCCAAGCGCTTCGAGCGTTTCGGGAAGCTGGCGCGCATCAGGCGGCAGCAGGTTGGCGGCTTTTTCAAGTTCCTCCGCCCGTTTTTCCGGCGGCAGGGCCGGGGCGAGCGCCAGCGGGGGGAGGGGGCTTTTCGGGTCGAGCCGCGCGGCGCGTTCGAAGGCTTCCATCGCCTCGTCGGGCCGCTCCGCCCGGCGCAGCAGGAGCCCGTAGGTCATCTGCGCGGAAAAATCGCCCGCTTCCCCCCTGGCGCGGTATTCTTCGAGAAGGCGTTCGATCCCCCCTTCGGTCTGGGCAATTTTCCAGAGCCGTTCCAGCGCGGTCCCTTCGACGGGATTGGCCGCCAGCATCTCCTGGTAACGGGCGACCACGCGCGGGTCGGTCGCCGCCTGTGCCGCACCGTGCGCGGCAAGCAGGAGGAGCGCGCTACAACAGAGCGCGGCCCGCCGTTGCGGATCGGAAAGGCCGGTCCGGTTCCGGGGACGCTTTTCCGCGCCGCGTTGCCCGGGGGCAAGGCGGCGATGGAAGGCGTTGGAACCAAAACCAAAAACCATGACAACAGAGGCTACGCGATTCGCCGCTGCGAGCAAGCGAAACGCGTCGGTACCCGCAAGTGGAAAAGGGGGGGTGCCTCCCCTTCAAAAGTCGAATCGGCTGACCCCTCTTCCGTACGCCTTTCCGGGTCGAAAGCGCCTGTTGCCGGTGTTTTGATTACATGTAATCTTTTTCAATAATTGCCAGCGCATCGGCAAGCCGGTCGATCGTCTCTTCCGCGAGCGATTCGTTCCACGAGATCAGCAGATGTTCGCGCAACGCCTTTTCCGCCAGCGGGCAGCAATGTTCATACTCCGGAACGACCTGGCACTGGGGGAGGGTCCACGGGATACCACTCGATCCGAAGACCCGTTTTTCTGCGAACCACGGCTGCTGGTAGATGATGGAGGTATAGGTCGGCGCGGCCGGGATGCCGTGCTCCTGCAACGCCTTGGCGATCGCCGGTTTGAGGGTCTCGGCGTCGTCCCGCTTCACCCGGAGGCGGAGGAACCAGTACACGGAGACCCCTTTTTCCGGGATGCTCCCGATCTCGAAAAGGGAGGAGCCGGCGAGCCGTTGCCCGAGCCGTGCGGCAAGTGCCCGGCGATGCTGGACAAACCCGGGAAGCCGCCGGAGTTGCACCCGCCCGATCGCGGCCTCCAGTTCGGTCATCCGGTAGTTGAGCCCGGCGAAATCACCGACCCCGGGCTGGCCGAAGGTTTTTCCACGGTCGGCGAAGCTCTTCGCGCGCCAGTAGAGTTTTTCGTCGCTCGTGAGCACCATGCCGCCTTGTCCGCCGGAGGTATGGTGTTTGCCGCTCATGAGGCTGAACGCTGCGAGCGTGCCGAAGCTTCCGCAGGGGCGGCCGTTCCAGGTGGCGTCGTGCGCCTGTGCGACATCCTCGATCACCGGCAGCCCATGTTCCCGGGCGACTTCCATGATCGCATCCATGTCGCACGGCTCCCCGGCGATGTGGGCGACGATGATCGCGCGCGTCCGTTCGGTGATCACCTTGCGGATCGCCTCCGCCGTCACGTTGAAGGTCCGCCCGTCGGTATCGGCAAAGACGGGGATGAGCAGGTGGAAAAGGATCGGCGAGACCGCGCCGGGGTCGGTAATCGGCGGGCAGACCACCTCCGAACCGGGGGGAAGGTCGAGCGCGGCGAGCGCGGTATGGATCGCGGCAGTGCCGGAGCTGGTCGCCGTGGCGAACCGGGTGCCGACATGGGCGGCAAACTCCTGTTCATAAGCGTCGACCTCCACGCCGCCGTAGCGGTCAAAGGCTGTATATTCCTGCCGGGCGGTCCGGATGGCGGCGAGGGCGGCGGCCTCTTCCGCCTCGGAGATGAGGCTGCGCCGGAAAGCGCCGGGAGGGCAGAGCGGTTGGGCGGGGGCGGAAGGAGCGGAATCGGTGGAAACGGGTTGCATCCATCTGGTATCTACTGGTATCCTTATTTGGTCAAGCTTGAAAAAGAAATCTCTTTTGAGATGCTCGCTTCCTCTTTCCCGTCGATGGCCGACCACCCGCTACCAGATTTTTACACCGGCTTGGAGCAGATGCTCCAGAAGCCTTCGCAGCTTCCGCTTTACCGGCAGGTGGCTTCCGTGCTGTCGGGGTCGATCCGGGCCGGTCGGCTGGGAGCGGGTGAAAAACTGCTTTCAGAGCGGCAACTGGCGCAGCAGCTCGGCATCAGCCGGAAAACGGTCCGCGCTGCTTTTCTGGAACTGGTGGAAGCACGCCTGATCGCCCCGGCTCACGGCCTCGGCTACCACGTCTGCGAAACGGTGGAACCCCGCCGCTTCCGCTATTTGGTGCCGGAATCGTTCGAGCCGAATCCGCACGGGAAGCGCTCCCCCTATTTTGACTGGTTTCACAAGGCGGGCGGGGAGGCGGAGGCGAGTCTCCACTACGTCTACGCCCCGGACACCGCCGCTTTTCGCGACCTTCTGGAAACGCCGCCGCCCGGTTACGACGGCATCCTGGTTTTTCGCCCGTCGCAGCCGTGGCTCGACGTTCTGTTCGATCTTCCGGAGGGGGTGTTGCGCAGGCTGCCGATCCTCGTCGTCAACCGCGACCGGGTACCTGCGGGGGTCCACTTCGTCAGCGCCGACCACTTCGGCCAGACCCGGCTCGCCACCGGGCATCTCCTCTCGCTCGGCCACCGGCGGGTCGGCTACATCGGCGGTTTTTTCGAGATCGGCTACCTCCACCGCACCTGGGAAGGGTACGAGGCCGCGCTGCGGGAAGCCGGGCTGGTCCCGCTGGAGGAAGACCGGCTGCTGCTCGACCATACCCGGCCTGAAGCGATGAAGGAGGAGATCGCCGCCTTTCTCGACCGGCGCGGCTTTTCGGGGGTGGTGATCGGCGGCGGTGCGTTCCTGCAACCCTTTGAGGAGGTCTATCTCTCCCGGGGCATGGTGATCCCCCGCGAGCTTTCGGTCGTCGCCAGCACGGAAAAAGGGATGCTCGAGGCATTGACCGTCCGATGGAGCGCCTGCCTCTTCCCGACCGTGGAAGTGGCGCGCCAAAGCCTGGAGGTGCTCATGGAGATCAGCCGCGGCCAATGGGAAACCCCGGCGGCGGTGCTGGTCCCGCCGGAGTTCACCCCCGGCGCGACGGCGATCCGCCACGCGTCATCCTGACTCAGCCCGTGCGTGGGAGAAAAGCCGGTTGATGTTGCGGCCAAGCTCTGGTAGGTAGGAGTGGAAAATGGGGACAAATGGGTAAAACGACGGCCAAAACGACTTGAAACGCGAGCCACAGACACCACCTCCCGAACTGGTCATCGGGCTGATTGGCGCGGTCGGCACCAATGCTCACCCGATCAGCGAATGTCTCACCGAGCCGCTCGCGAGTGTCGGCTACCGTTTGCACGAGATTCACGCCATCGACCTGCTCGCCCGCTTCCGGGGGCTGGAGCCGAACCCGGTCCCCGCGCCGCTTCACGACTATTACCACACGCTGATGGATGCCGGAAACCAGTTCCGCGCGCGGGTGGAGTCGAACGCCGTCTTTGCCTACCTCGCCATGTCGGCGATCCGGGAGGCCCGGCTCTGCCACGGGGGCGACCCGTTCACGCCGCTGCCCGGGGTGGCTTACCTGGTCCGTTCGCTCAAAACACCGGAGGAGATCCGCGCCCTGCGCGAGGCATACGGCCAGAGTTTCATCGCCCTGGCCGCCTATTCGCCCAAAGCGGCGCGCCGCGACTACCTGCGGGAGCGGATCAGAAAATCGGTCCCCGCATCCGGCAACGAGGAGATCGACCACCTCGTCACCACCCTGTTGCGTCGCGACGAGGTGGAGCCCGACAATGCCTTTGGCCAAAACCTTGAAGCGACCTTTCCGCTGGCCGACTTTTTTGTCGAAACCGCCGGGAGCCGCGAAGCGTTGCAGAAGTCGGTCACGCGCATCGTGGAGCTTCTTTTCGGTAATGTTTTCCACGCCCCTTCGCGCGACGAGTACGGGATGTTTCACGCCGTCTCCGCAGGGGTGCGCTCCTCGTCGCTCGCCCGGCAGGTGGGGGCCTCCATCTGTACGGACGAAGGGGAGATCATCGCGCTCGGGTGCAACGACGTGCCGAAGGCGGGCGGCGGGCTTTATTGGGAGGGGGATGAAGGCGACAGCCGCGATCACCTGCGGGGGCACGACTCCAACGACGGCATGAAGCGGCTTTTCGTGCGCGACATCCTCGGTCGCCTGAAAACGAGCGGCTGGCTTCGTGAACCGTTGCAGACCTTGAGCGAGGAGGAACTCTTCGAAACGGCGATGGAACCCGACTCGCTGCTGCGGCGGGCGGAGTTGATGAAAGTCATCGAATATGGCCGCTCCGTCCATGCCGAGATGGCCGCGCTGATGGATGCCGTCAAGCGGGGGATCACGGTGAAGGGATGCACCCTCTACACGACCACCTTTCCGTGCCACAACTGCGCCAAGCATATCGTTGCTTCCGGGGTGCGCCGGGTTGTCTATGTCGAGCCGTACCCGAAGAGCTTCACCCACAAGCTCTATGCCGACTCGATCTGGCTCGACGGGGCGGGGGAGGGGAACGGGGCGGCGACCGCCGTCCGCTTCGAGCCGTTTGTCGGGATTTCGCCGCGCCAATACCTCCTGCTGTTTTCAATGGGCCGCCTGGAGCGCAAGAGCAACGGGAAAGTCGCCCCGTGGCGGGCGGAACAGGCGGGCCTGCGCCATTCCGACCACCCGGCGGCGTGCCTCGCGCGGGAACAGGCGGCGCTCGACCATTTCCGGGCGTTGCTGCTCAAGGCGAAAGTCCGCCCCGGGAATAAAAGCTTCTGGAACCTGTTTGAAAAAGAGAGCCGGAAGGGCGCGCCCGTCGCTGCAAAACCTGCCGCTTTGAAAGGGTAGCGAAGAATCTTTGCAATCCGCGCAGGTCCGGTCTTGTCGTGGCGCGGAAATCGCTCTATCTTCCTCACAAAAATCGCCATCCCCGCTTTCGCCCGGACGATTTTTTCACTCAAACCACCTCCACAAGACTCCGTTTCGATCCTCGTATCCACGTTTCACCGCCACTCCCGTCTCACCTTCGCTACCCTTTGACCGTTTCTTTTCCCTATGTCTGATCTGAACCCCGCCCTCAAAAAAAATGCTCTCTCCACTGATGTCGAAATCAAAGGCTCCCTCTCGTTTGAAGAGGTTTTGAGCTTTGACGGAAGGCTGGAAGGTGAAATCTCCTCAAAAGGGGTTTTGACCATCGGCCCCAACGCCATCGTCAAGGGGGAGATCAGGACCCAGTCGGTCATCATTCGCGGCACGGTTGAAGGGAATGTCACGGTCACCGACCGGTGTGAACTCCGTGGAAACGCCCGGCTGCACGGCGATCTCTCCGCCTCTTCGCTGGTGATGGAGGAAAACGTGACGATGATCGGCCAGATCAACGTCTCCCCCGCCGAGTCCGAATCAGGGGTCATCCGTCCGTTCGCCTTTGTCAAACAGGCGATTACCGGCGGTTTGTAAGGTCATCGGTTGGAAAAAAGCCTCTCTCTACCGGGAGCAGAGGCTCTTGTGAATTTCCGCTACGATTTCTTCAATATCGTAGCGGTAATGCCACGCGGGGTAGTGCCGCTGGAATTTGCCGACATCGCTGATCCACCAGATGTGGTCGCCGATCCGGTTCTCCTCCTTGTACGACCAGGCGAGTTTCCTGCCGCAGATCCGCTCGCATAATGCGATCGCCTCCAGAATGGAGCAGTTCGAATGGCGGCTGCCGCCGATGTTGTAGACTTCGCCGGGGCGGGGATTCTGGAAATAGTGCCAGAATGCTTCGACGAGATCGTAGCTGTGGATATTGTCGCGCACCTGTTTGCCCCCATAGCCGAAGACCTGGTAGGGGCGTTGCTGAAGGGTGCATTTGAGCAGGTAGGCGAGGAAACCGTGCAGTTCCGTCCCTGCATGGGCCGGGCCGGTCAGGCAACCACCTCGGAAACAGGCGGTTTTCATGCCAAAATAGCGCCCGTACTCCTGCACCAGCACGTCGGCGGCGACCTTGCTCGCGCCAAAGAGGGAGTGTTTGGTCCGGTCGATCGACATTCCTTCGTCGATCCCGTTGGCGTAGCGGTGCCCGGGTTCGATCTCCCAGCGCAGCGGCGTTTCCACCAGCGGCAGCCGGTTCGGGGCGTCGCCGTAGACCTTGTTGGTGCTCGTAAAGATGAAGATCGCTTCGGGCGCGTGTTTGCGGGTTGCTTCCAGGAGATTGAGCGTCCCGTTGGCGTTGACCGAGAAGTCGGTAAACGGATCGCGCACCGCCCAGTCATGGGAAGGTTGGGCCGCCGTGTGGACCACCAGTTCGATCGAAGCCCCCCCGTGCCGGAAAAGGCCGTCGATCGCCTCGCCATCGCGGATGTCGAGGTCGTGGTGCGTGTAACGGGGCAGCGTCTCTTCCAGTTGGCAGCGGGTCCGGCGGGTGGAGGCTTCCACCCCGAAAAACCGCGCCCGCATGTCGTTGTCGATACCGGTCACCCGATAGCCTTCGCCATGAAAACGCTTCACCGTTTCAGACCCGATCAGACCAGCCGAACCCGTGACCATCACCTGTTTCATGAATGCAATCTCCGCCGACCCCTTGTCGGGGCCGTGCCAGGAGAAACGCATTCGGAGGGTCAACAGCGCCTCTTTTGGTCGAAAAAGGGGCGGGGCCCTACAACTGCCGGATGGTGGAAAGGCCGTATGCCTTGAGCAGTTCGTCCTCCATTTCGCGGACTTCCTTCGCGTCGAGAATCAGTTCGCCCGGGTCTTCCTCCAGTTTGATCCGGTGAAAGCCCTCCACGGGGGAGGCCACCGCCTTTTCCACATCGTCGAGGCTCTTGAGCGGCACGCCGTTGATTTCCTTGACCTCCACGGCGCGGATCGACTCGTAGCCGAGCGTGGCCGGGGAGGGGAGCACCTGGCTGATCACCACAATCCGCTCGCGCGGGTCGTCGGCGAAAAGACTCTGCTGGTATTTATCGTAGTAAACGAAGCGTTCCGGCGCTTTCTTTAACCATTCCTGCCCCCATTCGCGCAGGTACTGGCGTGAAAGCTCCTGGAGGACGATGCCGCCGAGGATGTAGTAGCGGGGCGCGCGGTCGATGATGTACGGCTCGATGATCGACTCGCCCGAAGCGCGGTGGGTCAGCTTGACTTCGGCCTGAAACTCCCTGCCGTCGCGCCATCCGGCAAAAGCGACGTTCTCCCCGTCGAAATGGAGCGTGGAGAGGTAATGAATGAGCGAGATTTTGCCATACCGGGCATCGTCATAGTTGCCATCCTGGTCGATCGCCTTGCCATCGACGCTCAACAAAACATCGCCGGCGACGATCCCGGCTTTTTCCCCGGGGCTCCCCTTGAGCACGTCGGTCACGTAGACCCCTCCCTTGCCGTTGGGGAGTTTGGCGTAGCGCCGCAGTTGCGGGTCGCGCAGGTTGGAGAAGGCGATGCCCGCCCGGGGGAAGCCGCGATACGGCTGGGCCTCGGCGGCTTTGAGGAAATGGCGGATGACCGGGGCCGGGATGACATCGGCATTCTGGCTGCGCGGGTCAAACCGCTGGAGCAGCCCGGTCAGTTTTCCGTTGCGGACGACCGGGGTGGTGAAGCTCCCCTCCCGCGGCTGGAGCGCGGAGGTGAGCCGGTAGACGAGAAACGACGCCGTATCGGTCGGGTAGGAGGAGACCTCCACCGCTGTCAGGAGCGCGCCGGTGCTCAAAAGATTGCCGTTGTTCTCCAGTTGCCAGACGTGGAGCTGTTCGCCGACTTTCGACTCTTCGATCTCCAGCGGGCGGAACCCCTCGAGAAAACCGTCCTTCGACGGCTTGAGGAGGGCAAGGTTGCTTTCGTAATCGACGATTTCCACCTGTGCGGGGACTTTCTCGCTGCTGTCGGGTTTTTCGAGTTCGAGGTAGGTGGTGTTGGCGACCAGTTCCGCCGTCACCAGCACCCGGTTGCCCGGCAGGAGCGCGCCGATGGCGCTCCGCTGGTAGGGCGGGCGTTTGCTCCAGGGACGGAAAAAGTCGTAGTTCTGGTTGGTGGAATGAACGCGCACCACGGAGAGCGGCGACTCGTCCACGCTGGTTTTCTTGTCGCCCTCGACCGGTTTGGGAGCGGCTTCCTTTGCCCGGAGGCCGGTGGGAAGAAAGGTGACGAGAAGGAGGGCGCAACTCCAGAGGGCGAAGCGGCGCGGGTTCATGAGAGCGGCGGGAGAAAAAGCGGAAAACATCTTGAAGAAAATGCTCATGAATCATGCAGGTTAGAATTGCGGCTTGTCGGAAAGGTTCGATTCCAGGCGGACCTGGTAACGCTGCCTGATCCGCTCCCGCGCTTCGTCCACGGCGCTTCGTTCCAGCACGATCGGCCGGCCGAGCCCGACCGTTTTGATCACGTAATCGTCCGCCGGTTTTTCAAACGCATTGGCGAGATCGGTCAGCGTCCGGATCTTCACGCCGTTGACTTCGTCGACGATCGCTCCCCGGAAATCGGTGAGGTAGGTGTTGATCGGGTCGGGCAGGACGCCGCTTAGAACGATCACTTCGGGCCGTTCCAGATAGAGCGCGTCGGTCAGGTAAAAGTTGTAAAAGAAGCGCAACCGGAGGTCGTCGATCGACGACGCCTGAAGGAAATCGCGCGAAAGCGGCTGGAACAGGAGGCCGCCGAAGAGAACATACCGGGGGCTGATGTCGTACTGGTTGGCCTGGATCTGGTAAGGCCACGCCTGCCGGAAGGAGACGGTCACCTCCTGCTCCTTCTTGTCGCGAAGAACCTTCAAAACCACGCTGTCCCCCTTGAACTTCCGCTCGACGATCTCGGGCATCTGCACCCGCTCGTTGTCGAGCATGATGAAGCCGTCGCTCTCCACGTCGTGGCCGTCGATGCCCAGCAGCACATCGCCCGGAAGCAGGAGGCCGTCCGAATCGCCCTTTTTCGCCACGGAACTGATCAGGACTCCCCGGCCATCGTCGGGCAGGCCGAGCGCGCGGCGCTGGGCGGGGTTGACGAGCGGGAAGGTGGTGATGGCGAGGTCCATGTAGTGGTCGTAATGGCCGTCCTCAATATCCTTGAGGAAGCGCTTGACCACGGAGACCGGGATCATATACCCGACGTTCTGCGCCACGCTGCCGCCATACCCCTGAAAGGCGACGCCGACGACCTTGCCATCCTGCACGACCGGGCCGCCGCTGTTGCCGGGGTTGATCGCGGCATTGGTCTGGATGGAGAGGTGGGCATCTGCGGCGGAGTGGGAGTAGGTCTGAAAATCGACCCGCGAAACGACCCCGGTGGTGACCGAAAGGCGGTTGCCGCCGATCGGGTAACCGTAGACCGAGACACTCGACTCGATCTGCGGGATCTCGTCGGTAAACGGCAGCGCGACCGTATCGTTGAAAAAGGCGGGATCGGTGACCGTCAGGACGGCGACATCGCAGTCGTGCGCCACATGCAGCACCTTGGCGATGTAGCGTTTCGGATCGTTCTCCCGGTCGATGGAGATAAACCGCGCGTTGCTGACGACGTGGGCATTGGTGACGATCCGGTTGCCTTCGATGACAAACCCGGCACCGGTGCCGCTGTTGACATTGCCGGGCATCCACGGGACGCGGTAGTTCGGTTCCTGTTCGGTTACTGAAACACGAACAAGGCTTTTACGAACCTCCGCGATGGAAATGGCGGAAAGTTGCCACGGGGCGAAAACGAGAAAAACGAGGGCAAGAAAACGCATAAAGCAACACTGAGAGGAAGCCATGATGGTAAACCGGAGTGGGAGAATAGCAATCGGCTGTTAAAAAAAAACCAGACGGGGAAACCGTGCTTATCGACTGTCCCAGGGTGAGGGGAACGAACGCCACCCGAGCTGCTGGAGGGTGGCGAGCACGATAAAGCGCGGGACGATTGAGAGGTAACGTCGCCAGAGACGCCGCGGCTCACAGCAGAGGCGGAAAAACCACTCGAGACCGGCGCGCTGAATCCAGCCGGGAGCCTGGCGGACCTGGCCTGAATGGAAATCAAATGCGGCGCCGACCCCGATCATCAAGGTCGTCGGCAGGCGGTCGAGAAAAGCGGCCATAAACCGGTCCTGCTTCGGGGTGCTCAGGCCGATCCAGGTGATATCGGGCCGGACTTCGGCCATGGTCGCGGCAAGGGCGGCCTCTTCCCCGGCGTTCAAGCTCCGAAAGGGGGGGGAGTAGGTCCCGACCACTTCCAGCCCCGGCAGCCGTGCCGTCAGCCTTTCCTTGAGCTGGTCGGCCACCCCCGGTTTGCCTCCATAAAAAAAGTGCCGGAAACCGTATTCGCGCCCCCGGTCGCAGATCGCCAGCATCAGGTCGGGGCCGTAGACACGGTCCATCTCCCGGTGTCCGGCCAGCTTCCCGAACCAGACCATCGGCATCCCGTCGGGAGTGGTCAAAAAAGAGGCGTTGAAGATCTGTTTGAGCGATGCGTCATCCTGCGCGTCAATGACGCCATGCACGCCGGTCGCGGTGATGTATCCCTTGCGCTGGTCATGGATTGCCCATCGGATCGCCTCCCATGCCTTTGCCTGATTGAGAACCGAAACGCCGACGCCGAGCACATTGACGCGCTCCATGGAGGCCTGCTCCGGGTTTTGCGGGGCGACTCTCTTTTCCATAAGCAGAGGTCAATGAATCACCTGCGGGCCATCCTTCCCTCCCGGGATCAATCGGCGGTGTCGCTTTCAGGCGTATCGGGGTTTTCGTCCGCTTCGCCATCGACCATCGTTTCCACTCCGGCGTCTTCATCCTCCTCGTCGGGGACGACCGGTGCGACGGCGGAAAGTTTCTCGTTGCGGCGCAGGTCCATCAGCTTGACCCCCATGGTGTTGCGACTGGTCTCGCGGATTTCGCTCACGCGCGTGCGGACCATCTGCCCCTTGTTGGTGATCAGCATCAACTCGTCGGTTTCCAGCACGGTCAATGCGCCGATGACGTTTCCGGTCTTGTCGCCGGTTTTCATGGTGATGATCCCCTTGCCGCCGCGGGCCTGCGGGCGGTAATCGTCAAACGGCGTCCGTTTTCCGATGCCGTTTTCCCCGGCCACCAGGAGTTGCGCCTCGGGGTTGACGATCGCCATGGCGATGACCTTGTCTCCCTTGGCGGGGCGGATGCCCCAGACGCCGACGGTGTCGCGCCCCTGGTCGCGGAGTTCCCCTTCACTGAAGCGGAGGCTCATCCCCGATTCGGTGATCAGGACGATGTGGTCGGGCCCGGTGGTCATTTTGGCGTCGATTAGCCGGTCGCCTTCCTCGATCTTGATGGCGATAATCCCCCCCTTGCGGATGTTCCGGAAGTCGGAAAGGTTCGACTTCTTGACGGTGCCGCTGCCGGTGGCAAAAACGATGTGAAGCTGGTCGTCCCAGGTGTTGTCGACGATCGACTGGCCCGAACCGCTTGTCTTCGCCTGAATGCGAAGGGTGGCGGCGATTTTTTCATCCTCACGAAGCTGGAGGATGTTGGCGATCGAACGCCCCTTGGAGGCGCGGCCCATTTCGGGGATTTCAAACACCCGTTCGATGTAGCAACGCCCGGTCTGGGTGAAGAACATCAGGTAATCGTGGGTGGTGGCGGTAAAGAGGTGTTCGACGAAGTCGTCCTCGTCGGTTTCGTTGATCCCGTCGCGCGTGACCATCCCCTTGACTCCCTTGCCCCCCCGGCGCTGGGCGCGGTAGGCGCTCGCGGCGGTCCGCTTGATGAAGCCGTTGTGGGTGATGGTGATGATCGTCCCTTCGTTGGAGATCAGGTCTTCGAGCGACATGTCGCCTTCTTCGGAGGTGATCTCCGTCAGCCGCGGGGTGGCATGGCGTTCCCGGATAGCGCGCAGTTCGCTCTTGATGATCTCGAAGACGCGGACGTCGCGGGCCAGGATGTCGAGCAGGTCCTTGATCTTTTCAACCAGCGCACGGTATTCATTGGAGATCTTGTCGTGCTCCAGGCCGGTCAACTGATAGAGGCGGAGGTCGAGAATCGCGTTGATCTGCGTTTCGCTAAAGAGGTACAACCCGCCTTCGGCGATGCGCGCTTCGCTCCGGATCAGGATACCGAGATTTTCGACGGTCTTTCGCGGGAACTTGTATTCCATCAGGCGCGACTTGGCTTCGTCGCGGTTGGAGGAACTCCGGATGATTTTAATGAAATCATCCATGTTCGCCATGGCGAGGAGGTAACCCTCAAGGATCTCGGCCCGGTCTTCCGCCTTGCGTAGTTCATAACGGGTCCGCCGCAGGACGACTTCCTGCCGGTGTTCGATGTAGGCGGTGTTGGCTTCCTTGATCGAAAGCAGCTTCGGCCGCCCGTGGTCGATCGCCAGCATGGTGATCGGGAACGACGATTCGAGCGCGGTATACTTGTAAAGGTTGTTGATGACGACGCGCGGGATGGCGTCGCGCTTGAGTTCGATCACCACGCGGGTCTTTTCGTCCGACTCGTCGCGGATCGCGCTGATGTCGCTCAAGACCTTTTCGTTGACCAGTTCGGCGATCCGGCTCACCAGCGTCGCCCGGTTGACGTTGTACGGGATTTCGGTGATGACGATCTGCTCGCGGCCGTTGCGGATCTCCTCCAGGTGGAGTTCCCCGCGCACGCGGACGCTGCCGCGCCCCGTCTCGGTATATTGCCTGATCCCGGCGGTGCCGAGAATCTTGCACCCGGTCGGGAAATCGGGACCCTTGACAAACTGGCGCAGTTCCTCGTGCGTGATATCGGGGTGGTCGATCTGCGCGCAGATGCCGTCGATGACTTCGCCCAGGTTGTGGGGAGGCATGCTGGTGGCCATCCCGACGGCGATCCCGGTGCCGCCGTTGACGAGCAGGTTGGGCCACGCGGCGGGGAGCACGGTCGGCTCCTTGCTCGTTTCGTCGTAGTTCGGGACGAAATCGACCGTATCCTTGTCCATGTCGTCCATCAGCCCGGCCCCGAGGTGGGTCATGCGGGCTTCCGTGTAACGCATGGCGGCGGGAGGATCGCCTTCCACCGAGCCGAAGTTCCCCTGGCCATCGATCAGGCATTCGCGCATCGCCCACGGCTGCGCCATGTTGACGAGCGTCGGGTAGATGACCGCTTCCCCGTGCGGGTGGTAGTTCCCGCTGGTGTCGCCGCAGATCTTGGCACACTTACGATGCTGCCGGTTGGGGAAGAGCGAAAGGTCGTGCATCGCGAAGAGGATGCGCCGCTGCGACGGCTTGAGGCCATCGCGCGCGTCCGGCAGGGCGCGCGAGATGATGACGGACATCGAGTAGTCGAGGAACGACTTCGACATCTCCTCGGCTACGTTGATCGGCTCTATTTTTTCGTCTTGATATGAGGACATCGGCTAGGGAAAAGCAGGCGTGATTCGGAAAGGGCGGGGGAGTGGCGTCAGATGTCGAGGTTGCGCACGTTCAGGGCGTTGTCTTCGATGAAGGCGCGGCGCGGCTCGACCACGTCGCCCATCAGGATGGTGAACATCTTGTCGGCTTCGACGGCGTTGCTTTCGTTGAGGTCGACCTTGAGCAGGCGGCGTTTCTCGGGGTTCATCGTTGTCTCGAAAAGCTCCTTGGCGTTCATTTCACCCAGCCCCTTGAATCGTTTGATCTGCACCCCGCGCCGCCCGAGTTCGCGGATGGTGTGGAGGATCTGCGGAATGGAAAAGATCGGCGTGATCGCCGCGCGTTCCCCTTCGCCTTCGACCAGTTCAAAGATCGGCGTTTCGTTGCGGGCGTAATGTTCGAGTTTCAGGCCGCGTTCGGAGAGCTGGTCGAGGATCTTGCGGACCGTGGCCGATTCGTGAAGCTCCACCAGTTTCCCGCGCCGGCGCGGCGCGCCGTTGTTGCGGGAGGAACGGGAGGTCGGCAGGACGACGGTGCCGTTTTCGCCGTTCTCCTCGTCGTTGGACTCGATCGCGTAAAGGGCGAGATCAGGGTTTTCGTCGTGAAAGGCGCGGACCGACTCCTCGCGCAGGAAATAACGGACAAACTCGTCGTTGCCGTGCCGTACCTTGACGAGGTAGATCGGCAGCTTGCCGGTCTCCTGGTCGCGGGCGGCGAGGTAACCTTCGAAATCGCCGCCGTGACGCCGGATCGCGTCGCTGAATTTGTCGAGGCGCTCCAGCAGGTCAAGGATTTCCCGGAGCTGGTCGGCGCTGAACAGCTTGTCGTCGGCAAGGTTGTGCAGGCGGAGGTCTTCGAGCGCGAGCGAGATCAGGATCTGGTTGAGTTGCAGGTCGTCGGCGACATATTCCTCCCGCTTGCGCCGCTTGATCTGGTAGAGCGGCGGCTGGGCGATGTAGATCTTCCCGGCTTTGACCAGTTCGGGCATCTGCCGGTAGAAGAAGGTCAAAAGCAGGGTGCGGATGTGGGAGCCGTCGACGTCGGCGTCGGTCATGATGATGATCTTGCCGTAACGGAGGCGCTCCATGTTGAAGGAGCCTTCGGTCTCGCCGCCGCCGATGCCGGTGCCGATGGCGGTGATCATCGTCTGGATTTCGGTGTTCTGGAGCACCTTGTCGAGCCGGGCCTTTTCGACGTTGATCAGCTTGCCCCGGATCGGGAGGATCGCCTGGTGACGGCGGTCGCGCCCCTGTTTGGCGGAGCCGCCTGCGGAGTCGCCCTCGACGATGTAGAGTTCGGTGAATTCCGGGTTGCGTTCCGAGCAGTCGGCCAGCTTGCCGGGGAGCCCTCCGCCGGTCAGGGCGCTCTTGCGGACGGTTTCACGCGCACGCCGGGCGGCTTCCCGGGCACGGGCGGCCATCAGCGCCTTTTCGATGATCTTCTTGGCAACCGCGGGCGTCTGGTCGAAATAGGTCATCAACCCGTCGTAAACGATGGAGGAGACGATCCCGTCGACCTCGGTCGTCGTCAGCTTGACCTTGGTCTGCGACTCAAAGCTCGGGTTCGGGTGCTTGATCGAGATGACCGCCGTCAACCCTTCGCGGACGTCGTCACCGGAAATGGCGGCGTCCTTCTCCTTCACGAGGTTGTTGCTCTTGGCGTACTGGTTGATGGTCCGCGTCAGGGCGCTGCGGAAACCGGTCAGGTGCGTCCCGCCGTCCGGGTTCGGAATGGCGTTGGTGTAGCAGAGGATCTGGTCGTTGAACGAGTCGTTGTACTGCATGACGACGTCGAGGTACATGTCGTCCTCGACTTCGACCTGATCCTTGTTGCGGAAGCTGACCTTGCGCTTGCCGCCGAGCACGATCGGTTTCGGGTGAAGCAGGTGCTTGTTTTCCCCGAGCTGGCGGACGAATTCCTCAATCCCAAGTTTGTAGAAGAACAGCTCGCGCCGGATCGGTTCGACCCGTTCGTCGGCGAGGGTGATTTCCAGCCCCGGGTTGAGGAAGGCGAGTTCCCGCAGGCGGGCGGCGAGTTTGGGAAACTGGAACTCCTGGGTGATCGTGAAGATCGTCGGATCGGGCAGAAAGGTGATCAGGGTCCCGGTCTTGGAGGCGTCCTTGACTTCGCCGATGACGGTGAGCTTCTGCGTGGTGACGCCCCGTTCGAACGACATCTGGTGGACCTTGCCGTCGCGGATGACCTCGACCTTGAACCAGTCCGAAAGGGCGTTGACGCACTTCGCGCCGACCCCGTGCAGGCCGCCGGAGTATTTGTAGGCTCCCTGGCCGAACTTCCCGCCTGCGTGCAGGTTGGTCAGGACCAGTTCGAGCGCCGGAATCTTGAACCGGGGGTGAATATCGACGGGAATGCCGCGCCCGTTGTCCCGGAGCGACGCCGAGCCGTCCGCATGGAGGACGATATCAATCTTCGTGCAATGTCCGGCGAGGTGTTCGTCGATCGAGTTGTCGAGCACCTCAAAGATACAGTGGTGCAGGCCCCGTTCGTCGGTCGGCCCGATGTACATCCCCGGCCGCTGGCGCACCCCGGCCAGACCTTCGAGCTTGTCGATCTTGGAAGCGTCGTAAAGCTGATCGACAGGTTGCGGCGGTGCGGAAATCTCATGGGTGTCGTTGGAAGCAGCGGTGTCGTCAGTCGATGACATAAGTCAAAAAAAAGAGAGAGATCGGGGAAAAGCTTAAAGGCATGACGCTAGCGGTAAAGCGGGCGGGACGCCAACCTTTTTTTCCGGTGCGCCCCCCAAGTGGTTGCGTTGCGGCGGGTTGTGGTACACAAGATATGGAACAAGCCTGAAAAAAGGGGTGTTTGCAGCGGTTTTGAGGGTTCTTTTATCGGATCGGGGGCTATGGCGGGACGGGTGAAAACGACCTCGTGCCCTGATTCCACTGGAAATCCCGAACCAAAGGATTACACTTGGCCACTTTTTAGAATGCCCTTCGACATCAAAGCTCTTGTAAGTGAACGTTTCGGGGAGAATTACGAACTCCACGAGCGTCACATCAACCGAACCCTGGTGACGGTGCAGAGGACCATCGGGTTCGACAAAGTCTACGCCCGAGCCTGCGGGGCCTACCTCTATGACAAGGAGGGGACGGCTTACCTCGACTTCCTGAGCGGCTACAGTGTTTACAATATCGGGCGCAACCACCCCGTCGTCAAACAGGCGTTGCACGACGTGCTCGACCTCGACCTGCCCAACATGGTGCAGATGGATTGCTCGCTTTTGAGTGGGCTGCTGGCCGAGGCGCTTCTGAAAAAACTGCCCGATCATCTCAACTCGGTCTTTTTCTGCAACTCCGGGACGGAGGCGATGGAAGGGGCGATCAAGTTTGCCCGTTCGGCCACGGGGCGGTCCGGGTTGATCTCGCTCAACAGCGCGTTTCACGGGTTGAGCCTCGGCTCGCTCTCGGTGATGGGGTGTGAAAGTTTCCGCGACGGCTTCGGCCCCTACCTGCCGGACTGCGCCTCGGTGGCGCTTGGCGATCTCGCCGCGCTGGAGCAACTGCTCGCGAGCAAGCGTTTCGCCGCGTTCATCGCCGAACCGGTGCAGGGGAAGGGGGTCCACTATCCGCACGACGACTTCTTCAACCGTGCGCAGGAACTCTGCCGCCAGCATGGGACGCTTTTCATCTGCGACGAGGTGCAGACCGGCCTCGGGCGCACCGGGCGGTGGTGGGGGTTTGAACACTGGGGGCTGGAGCCTGACATCATCACCGTCGCCAAGTCGTTGAGCGGCGGCTACGTCCCGGTCGGGGCGATCGTGATGCGACGCGATATTTACCAGAAAACCTTCAGCCGCCTCGACCGCTGCGTGGTCCATTCCTCGACCTTCGGGCGCAACAACCTCGCCATGGCGTGCGGGCTTGCGACCTTGCAGGTGATGGAGGATGAGGACCTGGTCGCCAATGCCGCGCGGATGGGGCAGCGGCTCAAGGAAAAGATCGAAGCGCTCAAGGAACGCCACACCCTCATCAAGGAAGTGCGCGGCAAGGGGCTGATTCTCGGGATCGAGTTTCAGGAACCGAAGGAGTTGAGCGCGCGGCTCGGGTGGAAGTTCCTCCACCGGGTTGAAAAGGAGCTTTTCCCGCAGATGATTGTGACGACGCTCCTGAGCAAGCACCGGATTTTGAGCCAGGTCTCCTCCCATGGGCTTGATGAGATCAAGATCCTCCCGCCGCTGATGATCGGGGATCGCGAGATCGATCTCTTCGTCGACGGGCTCGACCAGGTGCTCGGCCTCTGCCGCAAATTCCCGGGGCCGATCTGGGATCTCGGGGCCAATTTCGTCCGCACCTCCCTCAAAAAATAGCCTTTCTGCCATGCCTGCCTCCCCAAGCCTCCCCCGCTCCCTTTCAACGATGTTGGAAACCGGTGGTGCGGAGCAGGCGGGGGCGGCGGTGCATCTCGACCTCGACGGGGCGTGGGACGCGGCGCTTCTCGAAGAGGCCGCCCCCGGTTTGCCGACCTGGAACGGCCGGGCCTGGGGGCCGCGCCTCCGGTTCATCGCGCCCCGGCGGGAGATGGAACTTTTTTACGAAGAGGTGCGCCCGTCGCTCGCGCCGTTCCTTCTCTACGGGTCGGGCGATTTTCACCACCTCGCCGCCCTCTGGCTTCGCCGGTGGGAGGAGCCGTTTACGCTCATCAGTTTCGATAATCACCCCGACTGGGACATCCGCCCGCCGCACTGGTGCTGCGGCAGTTGGGTCAGCCGGGCGCTCACCCTGCCGCTCCTGGAGGAGGCGAGCGTCTGGGGTTGCGGCAATTTTGAACTGGAGTGGCCCGGCCGCCTTTTCGCCAACCACCGGGGGTTGCGCAGCGGCCGCCTGAAAGTCCGCCCCTGGGGGGAACGGCTCACCGCGCCGGAGCGGTGGCCTTCGCTGCGCAGGGAAAGCTGGCGCGAAGCGTTTCTCGAGTACGCGCAGCAGCTTTCCGGAAGGCGGGTCTATATGACCGTCGATCTCGACTGCCTGCGGGCCGAGGAGGCGGCGACCAACTGGGAAAACGGGCTTTTTGAAGCTTCGGAGGTCGCCTGGGCGCTGGAAACCGTCCATCGCCATGCCGGGAAGGTGATCGGCGGCGACCTCTGCGGTGCGTTTTCGCCCCCTTCCTACGCGCGGTTGCCGCAGCGGGTGGCGGCGAAGTGGGATCACCCGAAAATCGCCCCCCTGCCGCGCGGCGACAACCGCAACCGGGAGACGCTGCGCACGATCTGGCCCGCACTGACCGGGAGGAACGCCGCCCTCGCCACTGTTTCGTCGTGGCCGGTTGACATCGGTGCGGCTTCCGGGTTCCAATAACGGTTCATGCGTGGGAACCTGATTTCTTTCGAAGGGGGCGACGGCACCGGCAAGTCGACCCAGATCGAACGCCTCGCCCGGCGTCTCACCGCTGCCGGGCGGAGGGTCGTCCATACCCGCGAACCGGGGGGGACCCGGCTCGGGGAGGCGATCCGCGCCCTTCTCCAGACCTCCAAGGAGGGCGAGGGGATGCAGCCGGAGACCGAACTCCTCCTCTTCGCCGCCAGCCGCGCCGAACTGGTGCGGAGCGTCATCCAACCGGCGCTGGAGAGCGGAGCGATCGTGCTTGCGGACCGTTTTCTTGATTCCACCACCGTTTACCAGGGGTTGGCGCGCCGTCTCGACCCGGAGGAGGTCGCGCAGGTCAACGCCTTTGCGCTCGGCGGGTTGCGGCCCGACCTGACGCTGTTGCTCGACCTGGAGCCGCATCTCGCGCGGGAGCGGCTCACCGCCCGGCTTGCCCCCGGCGAAACGCCCGACCGGATGGAGTCGCAGCCGGAGGCATTCCACCAAGCCGTCCGCGACGGTTACCTCAAAATCGCCCGCGCCGAACCGCAACGGATTCGCCTCGTCGACGCCTCGGGCGCGGTCGACACCGTGGCGCAGAGTATTGATTCCATTCTGGAGGAGCATTTCCATGGCCTTTTCGCCCCAAGCAGCGTTTGAATTTCTGCAACGCGCCCAGACCGCGGGACGCCTTGCCCATGCCTACCTGATCACCGGCCCGACCGGTTCGGGCAAACGCGACCTCGCCTCCCGCCTCGGCTGGTTCCTTCACCGTGGAGAGGCGGCGATGCCGTCGCCCGACGCCGGGTTGAAGCTGCCCGATCTCCATACGATCGAGCCGGAGTCGAAATCGCGCCTGATCCGCGTGGAACAGACCCGCGAACTCGAAAAGTCGCTCCAGATGCGCTCTTCGATCGGCGGGCGAAAGATCGGCGTGATCCTCGATGCCGACCGGATGAACGCCGCCGCCTCGAATTCGTTTCTTAAAACCCTGGAGGAGCCGCCTTCGAACTCCCTGCTGCTGCTTCTGACGGCGCACCCGGAGATGTTGCTCGACACGATCCTTTCGCGCTGCATCCTCGTGCCGCTCATGGCTCCCAAAACGGTCGAACCGACCGGGCCGGAGCGGCAGTTGCTGGAGGTGTTGAGCCGTTTTTTTGAAAAACCGCAGGCGGAACTCGGCGAGGTTTTTCTCCTCGTTCGGGAGTTCAACCTCCTTTTGAGCGCCAGCCGCCAGATGAGCGCCGAACTCGGCGAGAGCGAACTAAAAAAGGAGGAAGCGCTCTACAAACAGACGACCGACGGCAAATGGCTGGCTGACCGGAGCGACTACTTCAAGGCGCTCGGGGAGTCGCGCTACCTTCAGGCCCGGGCCGCGCTGGTCGATCGCCTCCTGCAATGGTGGGGTGATGTCCTGCGCCAGCAACACGGCGCGGCCTCGCTCGATTTTCCCGATTACACCACGCAAACCGGGCAACTCGCCTCCCGTTTTTCCACGCCGGAAGTGTTGCGGCGCGTCGAGGCGCTTGAAGGGTTGCGCGAAAATTTCAACCGCAACGTTCAGGAACAGCTCGCCGTGGAAGTCGCCTTCCTGAAGGCATTCGGCGGGTCGTAACCGTTTTTTTACCTTATGAAACCTACGCTTCGGGTCGGCATGATCGGCTACAACTTCATGGGCAAGGCGCATTCCAACGCCTGGCGTCAAATCGGTCACTTTTTTGATCTCCCGGCCAAAGTGGAGTTGAAAACGATCTGCGGCCGCACCGCTTCGAGTGTCGAGGCAGCGCGCGAAGCGCTCGGCTGGCAGGAGGCTTCGACCGACTGGCGCGCCGTTGTGAACGATCCCGACATCGACATCATCGACATCACCACGCCCAACGACACCCACGCGGAAATCGCCATCGCCGCCGCACAGGCCGGGAAGGCGGTCCTGTGTGAAAAGCCGCTCGGGCTCGACGTGGCGCAGTGCGAAGCGATGGTCGCCGCCGTGGAAAAAGCCGGGGTGGTCAACATGGTCTGCCACAACTACCGGCGGATTCCCGCCATCGCCCTTGCCCGGCAGATGATCGAGGCCGGGGCGATCGGCAACCGCATCTACCACTACCGCGCCCGCTACGCGCAGGACTGGATCGCCGATCCGGAATTCCCGCTCGTCTGGCGACTTCAGGCGCCGATCGCCGGGTCGGGAGCGCACGGCGACATCGACGCCCATATCATCGACCTCGGGCGTTACCTCGTCGGCGAGATCACGGAAGTCTGCGGGGTAATGGAAACCTTTGTGCGGGAACGCCCGCTGGTTGACGACAGCAGCCAACGCGGGGAAGTCACCGTAGACGACGCCGTGAGCTGGGTCGGCCGTTTTGCCAACGGGGCGATCGCCAACCTCGAAGCGACCCGCTTCGCCCGGGGAAGGAAGAACCAGATCACCCTTGAAATCAACGGAAGCGGCGGCACGCTGGCGTTTGACTTCGAAGAGATGAACCGGCTGAAATATTTCCGCGCGGACGATCCCGAAGGGCGGCAGGGGTTTCGCGACATCCTCGTCACCGAAGCGAGCCACCCTTTCCTCGCCGCATGGTGGCCGCCGGGGCACCTGATCGGCTACGAACACACCTTTTCCAACACCTTTGCCGACTTTGTGCGGGCGGTGGTGGCCGGGGAAAGCGTGCAGCCGACTTTTGCCGATGGGCTCGCCAACGAACGCATCCTTTCCGCCGTGGAACAAAGCGCCAAAGAGCGCCGCTGGGTCAGCCTGTAGAGGGTCAAAAGAAAGTGGCAGAAAACCTGCTACTCTTTGAAGTTATCCGTGTCCTCTTATCTTTTGAAAAGCCGTCAACGTCGTAGCCGCCTCAAAATCTACGTCCACCAGCAAGGCAAAACCCTCGGCCCCTACAGTCGCGATGAAATCCGGCGGCACCTCGTCAATGGCGAAGTCTCCCTGGCCGATCTCGTCTGGCATGAACGGCTCGAAAGCTGGGTTGCCTTGAGCGATCTGCCGACCTCGGAGAACGAGGGGCAACGCTTCGAGATGCCGAGCCCGCCGCATTCCAACGGAGCGGCCGCTTCCGCGTCGGCGAACGCGCCGGTTCGCAGGCGGGTGCGCGAACGGAATGCGCCCGACGCCGCGCCCCGCCGGAAGGGGTGGCTGGAACGGCTCTTTGGCGGAGGGGAAAAGACGGCCCCGGCACCTGTCCGGCGGCGAAGCGAAAGCCGCCGTTTCGAAGGCACGGGGTCCCCTTTTTCCGCGTTGATCGGCGGGGAAATCTGCGGTTTTGACTCCACGCCGGAGCGCGAATTTCATCTCCTTTGCCGGACGGCGGAAGGGCGTCGATGTGCCGTGAAGATGGGGGGAGTCAGGCAGTTTCACTTTCATCACCTGACGCCCGGCGACATGATCACTTCGGCGACCGTCTATGGCGAAGCCAATGCGCCGCGCGAATTGCTGGCCCGCCTGGAGCGCGACGAAACGGCCCGGCCGGAGATGATCACCCAGAAGTACGATCTCGCCAAAAGCGGCTGGAACCTGCTCCATGTCGCCTGCCGCAACGGCTGCCAGCTCTTTGTCCTGCTCGACCGCTCCGCACCCCCGCCCCGGCAGGCGCATTTTGACGACGATTTTTAAGGGTTCGGAAGGCGACGGGTCCGCCAGTGTGCTTGCGGGGTCCCTTGGACCGCGGCGGAGGCTGGTACACACCCGATGTCTGCCTGCCTTGAGGCCCAACGGGCCGTCAATCCCTCAGCCCGGCCCAGCGGGCCGGGTTTGGACCCCGGAGAAAAGGGCGGTCTGAAGGACCGCGACCCCTCAAGGAATATCAAGCGGCGATCTTACCGCCCCGGCTGGTAAAACCGCGCGAGCGTTTCGACCACATACCCGATCGACGCCTCCGGCAGTTCCGGGTAGACCGGCAGCGCGATCGTCTCGCGCGCGGCCCGTTCGGCTTCGGGAAAATCGCCTTCGCCGTAACCGAGATCGGCAAAACACTCCTGAAGATGGAGCGGCAGGGGGTAGTAGATCGCATGGCCGATGCCCGCTTCGCTTAAGGCGGCACAAAGCTCGTCGCGCCTCGGCACCCGGAGGACGAACTGGTTGAAATTGTGATGGTGCGGCTCGCCGCTATCCGCGTAGGGCCGGGTGGGGAAGCCGAGGAGCGGCAGCAGCCCGGCGGCTTGGAGCGCGGCATGATAGCGCGCGGCGTTTTCGCGGCGACGGGCCGACCACGAGTCGAGATGCGGCAGCTTGATCCCGAGCACGATGGCCTGGAGCGCGTCGATCCGGAAATTGCCGCCGACCCACCGGTGGTAGTAGCGCCGTTCGCCCCCGTGGTTGCGCAGGGCGCGGAGCCGGTCGGCAAGCGCGGCGTCGTTGCAGACGACCAGCCCGGCGTCGCCAAACGCACCGAGGTTTTTGGAGGGAAAAAAGCTGTAGCAGCCGACCTCGCCCATGGTCCCCGCGTGGCGGCTTCCCTCCCTGCCGGGGTAGCGCGCCCCGAGCGCCTGCGCGGCATCTTCGATCACGAAAAGACCGTGGCGCTTTGCCAGGGCGAGAAGTTCATCCATCGGCGCGCAAAGCCCGAAGAGATGCACCGGCATGATCGCCCGGACCCGTTCGCCGGTGGCAAGGCGCAAGGTGCCGTCGGCCTCGCGGGTGCAGGCGTCCAGGCATTGTTCCAGCGCGTCGAGCGAAAGGTTGTAGGTGGCCGGGTCGATATCGACAAAAACCGGCCGCGCCCCGGTGCGCGAGATGCTCCCCGCCGTGCCGAAAAAGGTGTACGGCGTGGTGACGACCGCGTCGCCCGGGCCGATTTCAAGCGCCATCAGCGCCATCAGGAGCGCGTCCGTCCCCGAACTGACCCCGATGGCATGCGGCGCGCCGGTGTACTGGCAGATTGCCGCCTCAAACCCCTCCACTTTTGGCCCGAGAATGAACTGCTGGGAGTCCATCACCGCCTCGATCTCCGGGCGGATCGCGTCGCGTAAGGTTTCGTACTGCGCTTTGAGGTCGAGGAGAGGCACTTGCATACTCCTTGGCTCTAAAAGACATCCCACCCGATGGCAAGAACGGAGCTTTCCAAAAGGCTTCTTTTTGGTAACTTGTAGGCAACCCATTGTAATACCGTGGAAAAGAAAGAACCCAAAAAAGCTGTTCCATCCCCCGAGCGCCGCTCTTCACGTCCGCCCGGTGGCATTCCAAGCCCTCCCGGCAAAAAAGGCGGCGGCCCCGGAGGGGGATTCAAACCCTCCTTCGTCCGCAAGGCCGCGCGGGGGCGCTAATGTCGTGTTAGGTTAGTTCCTTGAAAAAGTTCGAGGTGATTTTTCGTATTCTCCAAGGCGCGAGTAAGGGCGGTATCCTAAGATACCGACCGCAACGAGCAACGCCGGAGAATCGGAAAAGCG
>Ga0182739_1000658_pt1 | contig 41726 bp, 36 predicted proteins | sample eDN5th30CBELigBY_FD_128873 | JGI IMG/M metagenome (GOLD analysis project Ga0182739, IMG submission 128873) | Enriched backyard soil microbial communities from Emeryville, California, USA - eDNA 5th pass 30_C BE-Lig BY (version 2) (version 2) | ecosystem: Environmental > Terrestrial > Soil >... | reverse complement strand
TATTCAGTCTATTATTAACAGTTTGGTATTGCCATTTCTAAAACAACGACACTATAAAAAAATAAATCAAATTCTAAAATCTAAAAATGATTCACCTATGATTATTTATTTGCCTTTTCATAGTTGGAATACGCCTTTAGCCCAAAGACCCCATCATTTAACTCGAGCCTTGTCCAAGTATTTTCTTTATTTTTTCTTTACTGATAATAGATTAGATAATTTTTACTCCATAAAAAAGTTGTCGGACTCCTGTTATCTATTACCGCCCACTCTGTTAAAAAAAGTACTGTCCTTGACTATTAAAAAGATCATTTTTTTATATTCAACCCCTGCTAAGAACTATTCTCTTGCAATGATAAATGATCATTTATCCCGAGGAGATATTGTTGTATATGATTATTTAGATGAGTTAAATGAAGAGGTATTTAGAGTTGTTACTGAGGATGTCATAAAAAGACATCAAGCTATTTTAGCCGATGAAAGAATTATCTGCTTAGTCAGTGCCAATAAATTATATGAAGATGCACAAAAATACCGTTCTCATAATCTTTATCTTGTGGAAAATGCCGTTGATCCTTTTCACTATGCTCAACCAAAACAAAGCATTGCCTTTCTTGAAAAAATAAGGCCTAGCAAAATTATTGGTTATTTTGGTGCATTATCCTCATGGATTGATTACACACTACTTTTTAAGCTTGCTACCCTAAATCCAGATAAATATGTGGTATTAATCGGTTATGTTTATGATAAACAAATGGTGCAACATAGCTTAGCTCGACACAAAAATATTATTTTAATAGATGCAGTTCCCTATGCTCAGCTACCCAATTATGCTCAATATTTTGATGTTTCAATTATTCCATTTCTAATTAATGAAACAACGCTATCTACTTCGCCACTTAAATTATTTGAGTATATGGCAATAGGTAAACCTATCGTTACAACGGATCTGCCTGAATGCAGGAAATATCAGTCTTCACTGATTGCGAAAAACCATGCTGAATTTAATACCTTAGTTAATCAAGCCTTAATTATGAAGAAAGATGATAACTATTTCAAAACTCTCTCTCAAGAAGCGAAACAAAACTCATGGGATGCGCGAGCAGAAAAAATTCATCAAGCTATTTTGCAAAATCTTAAATAAGCATATTTATTAATTACCGACAAAATCAAGAGTAAAATGAAATTATTTATAGTTATATTGCGATTTTAGTCTAGCTGTAGAGGCTCGATTTAGATTATAATTGGCGTTTCATTCAATACCTTTAGCTTAATTCGGATCTGCTCAAACTATGCAATATATTCCAATCATTTTATTCAGTGTTACGCTTAATGCTTTAGCCCAAATTTTTTTAAAACGTGGTGTCATGTATTTTAACAATATACAAACCACTGCGGGGAATTTATTAAAGCTTTATCTAAATGCAGCCACTAACTATTACGTTTTAGGTGGATTACTCTGTTATGGAATCAGTGTTCTAACCTGGATGTTTGTATTATCTAAAACGGAAGTCAGCTATGCTTATCCTTTCTTAAGTGTAGGTTATATTTTATCCGCTATTGCCGGCTATTATTTTTTTCAGGAACACATTTCTCTCTCACGTATGTTAGGTATAGCCATTATTTGCGTTGGTGTTATTATTATTGCTAGGAGCTAAGCTTGAAACATTATATTTTCGGAGGCGCTGGCTTTTTAGGCCAAACCTTAGCAAAAGAATTATCTAGCAGAGGAATGCAAGTGGTGGTTATAGACAAACAACCGCTTACTAATGATTTATACCCAAGTATAGCAATAGATATAACTCAGCCCATTTCTAGCTGGAATATTCCCATTGAGCCTGAGGACAAGGTCTATCATCTAGCGGCCAGACAATACCATGACAAATTGCCTAAAAGGGCTATACAGGCTTGGTTTAACGAAGTCAATGTGTTAGGAACCTCTCATATTTTAGAATTCCTTCAGCAAAAAAATCATAAAAAGTTAATTTATTTTAGCACCGATATGGTATACGGGTATCCATTGCAATTACCCATTCCTGAAAATGCGCCGCTTAATCCCATTGGCTATTATGGTAAAAGTAAAGCCCTGGCAGAAGCCGTCTGCCAAACCTATCGTGAAAAGGGTATGCAGATCACAATCTTTCGCCCCCGGCTAATTACGGGACCTGGCAGATTAGGTGTTTTAACTAAATTATTTAAACTGATTAAGCAGAATCTACCCGTTCCTCTGATTGGTAATGGTAGTAACTGTTATCAGATGATTTCGGTTTTTGATTGCGTTCAAGCCATTCTACTAGCTGTAGAACATGATTTTCCTAATGAAACCTTTAATCTAGGTTCCGATACTCCTCCTTCGGTTCATAGCTTGTTATCTCAACTCATTAACGACACTCATTCTCGCGCTAAACTGATAAAAACCCCTGCTTTTCTGGTAAAATCTGCTTTGTCTCTATTAGAAATACTAAGAGCGTCTCCTCTTTATAAGGATCAGTATATGATTGCCGATATGGATTACTTAGTTGACACTAGCAAGACCAAAAGGATTTTAGGTTGGCAACCACACTATAATGATCAACAGATGATTTTTGAGGCTTTTCAGCAGTATATAAATCAGCATTATCAATTTTAACCTAGTCAATAATGGGATGATTAAAATGAAGAAGATTATATGTATTATTGGTACCCGCCCCGAAGCTTTAAAAATGGCACCTCTTATTATTGAATTGTATAAATCAAGTGCTTTTGCTGTAAAAACTTTGATTACCGCCCAACATCGCGAATTAATTGATCAAATGATGAATTTGTTTGATATTAAAATTGATAAAGATTTAAATATCATGTCCCCTAATCAATCCTTAAGCGAGCTAAGTGCTAAGCTTTTGCTTGAACTTAATCAATACTTTTTAACAGAAAAACCCGATCTGGTGATTGCTCAGGGCGATACAACGACTACCATGATTGCAGCAATGGCTAGTTTTTATTTAAAAATACCCTTTGCTCACATCGAGGCAGGCTTGCGTTCATTTGATATTTACAGTCCTTTCCCGGAAGAATTTAATAGACAGTGTGCTGCAAAATTAGCAACTTTACATTTTGCCCCCACCGAAACGGCTCAACAAAATTTATTACGTGAAGGCATTAAGCCGGAATCAATTTTTGTTACCGGTAACACCATTATTGATACCCTTTATCATTTTGCCCGCAACACCGATAATAATCCTACTGATTACAATAATCCTAAGCTTATCCTGGTAACATGTCACCGCAGAGAGAACTTTGGTGATAATTTAATTAGTATCTGCCAAGCTCTCAAAATGCTGGTTAATAAATATATAGATATCGCTATTCTATTTCCTGTACATCCTAATCCCAACGTTAAAAATGTGGTTTATGGGCTATTACAAAATGAACCCAGGATCCAGCTATGTGCCCCCATTGACTATAAAGAGATGGTAAAGGCTTTAAAGAATTGTTACTTAGTTTTAACCGATTCGGGTGGTTTACAAGAAGAAGCCCCTGCCCTTGGCAAACCCGTGTTGGTCATGCGAACAGAAACTGAAAGGCCAGAGGCCGTAGAATGTGGAGCCTCCCGCTTAGTTGGAGTTTTAACTACTGATATTGTGCGTAATGTTGAAGAATTATTAACCGATACTAAGGTATATGAAAAAATGGCAAATGCCGGCTCACCCTATGGAGATGGTACGGCAGCCAAACAGATATCCAAAAGCTTATCTACATACTTCAACCAAAATGCTTCGAAATCAAGTGAAAATAGTAATTAATTTTTTATTAGCAAATGAGTTACTAAGTTTTGCTTTATTGACCATGATTTGGAATAAGGTTATTTATGAAATTAGCAACAATTATCAGAAATAAATTAATCACTGCTAGAAATATAGGTTTTAAAAAGTCCTGCTATATTATTTTAACGCGCTATTTATATATGGGTATTTTAATAAACTTTATTAGACGTATAGTTTACTCAGGAAAATATAACCATTTACTAAAAATTTTAGAAAATAAAAATTTTATTCTCTATCCTCCTTTTATGAGTTGGGATATTCCCATGTTTCAACGGCCACAACATCTAGCAATTAAACTTGCTGAAAAAGGGTTTCTGTTTATATATTGTACTAATAACATGTACGATAGAAATTTAGGTGTGGTTGAGATACAACCCAATCTATTTATAGTAGACTCCTATTTTTACAAAAATTTAATTAAATTACAGCAGAAAAAAGTCATTATTCTTCACCCTAACCATCATAATTTATATAATAAACAACTATTAGATAAGCTTCTTTTAAAAGATAATAGTGTGATCTACGATTATTTAGATGATCTGGGCGAAGAGGTTTTTGGAAAAATTACCGAATATCATAAAGCATTGCATAAAAGTATCTTAAATGATGAACGCATAATATGTTTGGCCTCGGCTGACGTTTTATACAAACAAGCTCAAAACTATAGAACTAAAAATCTTTACCTTGTACCAAACGCGACAGACCCCAACCATTTTACCAATGTAAAAAATGCAGAAATCACTCATTATTTTGATTTTAACAAAAAAACCATTGGTTATTTCGGTGCTTTAGCAAAATGGGTAGATTTCGAACTTATTATAAAAATTGCTCAACATTATCCAGAGATACAAATTGTTCTCATTGGACAAAAATACGATAGCGCTCTAGATAGCTACAAATTCAATCAATATAAAAATATTATTTTTCCTGGACCCATAAATTATAAAATTTTACCAAATTATGCCAAATATTTTGATGTTTCCATCATTCCTTTTCTTATTAACGAGACAACTGTAGCAACCTCGCCTATAAAACTTTTTGAATATATGTCACTAGGTAAGCCTATAGTAACTACCGACTTGCCGGAATGCAGAAAATATCAATCCACGCTTGTTGCCAAGACCCACGATGAATTTATTAATTTACTTGATAGAGCCCTTACAATTTCAAGAGATGATCCCTATTTTAATATTTTAAAACAGGAAGCTAAAAATAACTCTTGGGATGCACGAGCCGATGAAATTATTAAAGCGATGAATAATAGTTAAAAATAAACTTAGATTAATACGTTTTGTTGCGCTACTATGAGTATTAAAATTTGCAAGGAGAATTTCAAAATAATAATCTAATTAAATTATCTAAAAAATAGTTCCTCTTGGAAGCTTATTAGCCCCTTAAGGGAACTCTATCGCCTTTTTAATTGGGGCAAAATCCATTTAACTACTTAATACATATGGCTTTTATATTTCTCAAGCCCTTCTTTACAATCGCCAAAAAACTTAAGCTGTCCTTTCTGTAAAATGATAACTTTATTACAAAGCTGCTCTATGATATCTAAAGAATGAGAAGATAAAACCACAATATTAGAATTCTTGATAAGATTCGTTAATCTTGCTCTGGCTTTTTCTATAAAACTAGCGTCCCCTGCGCCTACAATTTCATCCAACAATAAAATTTCCGGTTCAATACTAGTCACCACACCAAAGGCAAGACGTACCATCATACCGGTGGAATAAGTTCTAACAGGAGCAGATAAATAGCCACCTAGCTCAGTAAATTCGGCAATTTCATCAAGTTTGGCTAGAATTTGTTTTTTGGTATAGCCCAATAAAATACCGCGCATTATAATATTTTCATAGCCAGTTGCTTCGGGGTTAAGCCCCAAACTCATATCAAGAATAGTCGATATTTTTCCTTTTACACCGATCCTGCCCTGAGTAGGCTCATAAATACCCGCCAATAAGCGCAATAACGTACTTTTACCTGCCCCATTACTGCCGATTAAGCCAACGCTATCATTATTTTCCAGCTTAATATTAATATTGTCTAAGGCTTTTACAATAATAGATTCATGGGCACCCTTTAAAAGAGTACCGCCTGTGCTAAAGCTAATCAGGCGTTTTTTTAAGGAACGAGCATCCATATTATAAATAGGAAACTCTATAGAAACAGAATCAAGATTAATAGCTGCCATATGCTTCTCTATAACCAGTAAATAATTCGTGAACGAGCTTTAGCAAATAATAAGCTAAATGAAATAAGACCAAAAATAGTTATTATAGTAATCATATATAAGGTCTCTGCTGAAAAGGGCTGACCTAGCAAAGGTTGCCGTAATAAATTTAGGAAATGAGCAAAAGGATTCCAGTGGACAGCAAAATGATAACGGTCGGGTAATAAATCCGGCATCCACATAATAGGTGTTAAGAAAAATGCTACTTGTATCAAGCTATTAATAATGGGGGCGATATCTCGATAACGAGTACCAATAATCGCTAAAACATTACCATATATGACTATATTAACACAAATCAGTAAAAGCGCAGGTAAAATCAATAAACTGTAACCATTAACGGGAATATGAAAAATAAATATTAATGGAATAAAAGCCAGCACGTTATGCAAAAAGATGACCGTATTACGGAACATCATGCGTAGAATAAAACAACTATAAGGTAATTTGATTTGCTTGATATAAGCTTCTGAATTAACAAAACTATCCGTAGCCTCGATAAGAGAAGTTGATATTAAATTCCAAGTTAAAATCCCTGTGGCTAAATAGGGAAAATAAACTTGTAAATCCATTTTAAATAAATGGCCATATAAAAAACCCATGGAATAGATGGTAATAGCTATACTTAAGGTGAGCCAAAACGGCCCAAGGATAGAGCGTCGGTAACGAAGTTGAATGTCTTGCCAACCTAATAATACCCATATACGCCATTGCTTAAAGGCATTAATAATGTCTTGATAGGCTTTCACAAAATGACTAGCGTTAAGCAAGCTAAGCTCCTCTATAACCATTACTTTTTAGCCGTGTATATTACCCGTATCCTGGTTGGTTCTCAACTTAAATTCATGGTTCCACTTTATAATCAATACCGTGTTGTTCAGCTCTATAGCAATTAACAGTAATATTATTTTTAGTTAGAGCGAAACCAATCATGCCGCAGGTAGCGGTATTCAAGGTTTTTGCGCCATTAATTTGATAACGTTGCACAATTTCGTCCTTTGGAAAATGAAAGCGGTTCAAGTAACCCGCCGAAAAAACCACATACTTGGGATGTACGGCTTTTATGAAGGGCCAAGTGGAGGAAGTTAAACTACCATGGTGAGGAGCAATCAAGATATCGGCTCCTAATTTTTCCGGTTGAGTTTGCAATAAATAATGCTCGGCCGGCTTCTCAATATCACCAGCCAAAAGAATATGCCGTGAAGCTATACTCACTCTTAATACGCAAGAGCGGTTATTGCCGGTTAAATGAGAATTTTTTCCCGGGGCTAAAAACTCAAATTGCACCTTATCCCACTGCCATTTTTGGCCGGCTTCGCAGGTAATGGGAGTATAAGCCGTAAATAATGAGGGGGCGCTGGTATATAGCTTGTTAATAGAAAAAGTCCGCAATAAGGCATATGCCCCACCACTATGGTCATTATCTCCATGGCTAATAACTAAGCCGTCAATTTTATTAATACCCTGATAACGCAGGTAAGGTATCATAATAAATGAACCTGCATCAAAATGGGGGCCATAATTAGGGCCTGTATCATAAACTAATGTATGATGCTGGGTTCTGATAACGGTAGCAAGCCCCTGCCCTACGTCAAGTACCGATAGCCATACCTGTGAATTATTAGGGGTTGGATTCTTATAATAAAAAATAGGTAAAAACCAAATCAATCCTAGCCAGCGTCCAGGGAAACCTCGAGGTGCCAATAATAATAGTGTACCAAGACTTAGACTTATAAATACCCAAATCTGATTAATGGGTTGTTGCCATTGTAATAACTGGATACTAGCCAGATAAGCCAATAATTTAAAAATAAGATGCAGCGAAACCGCCGCTATTTTTAATAACCAGCCTGCTACGTATGGAAAAAAGATAATAATCAAGGCTCCCATAAGCGCCATAGGCACTACGGTAAAGCTTACCCAAGGAATAGCTATAAGATTAGCTAGCAAGGCATTCACAGAGACTTGTTGAAAAATGAACAAAGTGATAGGTAATAGACCTAAGGTTACCACCCATTGAGTTCTACCATAACGCCACCACAATCCTTTTGGTTGGTAACGCTTAGCCGTACCATAAATAATAAAGGCCACGGCGGCAAATGATAACCAAAATCCTACCGAAAAACTTGCCAGGGGATCGATAATAAGTACACTGAGTAAAGCCACACTAATGGCCCGCCAAACAGTTGTTTGACGCTTGCTGATTAGTAAAGCCGAGAAAACAGCTAGCATAATCAATGCCCGCTGGGTAGGAATAGAAAAACCCGCAATTAAGCTATATAAAAGCGCCGCCATTAATCCCATGAAAATCGCGGCATTTGGAGTTGGAATTCTTAACGCAAGCTTAGGCATACGGCGCCATAAGAAATTAACTAAACTCATTAAAAAACCAGCGACTAGTCCTATATGCAAACCGGAAATTGCCATAAGATGATTAGTCCCTGTGGCTCGTAAAACTTGCCATTGCTGCGCTGTAATATTTTGCTTTGCCCCAATGGTTAACGCCTCAATAAATCCTAAGCATTGATTGTTTTTTAATGACAGCTGCATTTTTTCTAAGATTTTTTGCCGAATCTTAGCAATAGGCGCTTGCCAAAAACTATCCGCTAATAAACTATTATTGACATCTGCTCTTACATAACCCTGAGCCCTAATTTTATTTTGTAATAAATAGAGTTCATTATTAAAAACTCCAGGGTTAGCAAAGCCATGGGGACGTTTGATTTTTACGGTTAAATGCCAACGCTGCCCTACCATCAGTTTTGGGTATGGCTTATACCAATTCAATTGAATGATGGCAGATTTTTGTAGTTTTTTTTGTTGTTCACTTAATTCTTGCAGCTTAAATGTAAATTTAATATGGTCTGAATATGACTCTGGTATAGTGTTCACTATGCCAATGGCCGATAAATTCTTGCCCTCAAATTCCTTAGGCAATTGCCAAGCTAGTAATTGGATTAAGTGTAAACTTGCCCAACAAAAACCCATTAAACCAAAACAAAATCCATTGCTGTAAGAAACTAATTTTTTACAGCTTAATCTAGCCAAACCGTTTAAAACCAAACCACAAACTAGACTAATACTTAATATCTTAATATTTACTAAACCGTAAGTATATCGCGTTAAGCAAGTACCTATTAAAAAAACCACAGCATAAATTGGCATAATAACCAATCAAAACCTATTCTTAATTGCACTATACCTTTAAGAATATATTAATTATTGCTTATTGACCAAGTAATTTGCTGTTATTAAGGGGTAAGTGCAATTAATAAAGCAAAGCTATTAAAGTTAAAAACCTATTTTTATAATATATTTTCAAGCGGTTATTAAGCTTCATTACCTAAAATAACATTGCATAATTTTTATAGATGCACATATAATCATGTGGCACATCGGAAGTTCAAAAGTTAAATTCATGATTTAACTCAACGAGTTAAGTTATTAACAGACCTTAACGTCAAATTAATTATCTTAGACAATACATACTTAACTGCAGTTATAGGAATAGGGATATTTAACCATAATAATAAAATAGGTGATTCCTATGCCAAACGATCGTATAAACTCAACACCTAATGATCTCACATTACTTATTCCACCAAAATTTAATTCCAACCTTACTAATAATAGTTGTACTTCATCCTACTCAACAACCGATAGACATTCTTTCTTTTTCACCGGTACTCCATTTAGCTATACAGCAGATTCTACTAACTATGGTTCTATAACCCCTTCCAATCCTTTCCTAAGGCGTCAGACTGTTGTTAGATCCTCACCGTCTAAAGTTACTCAATTTTTAAATGCTTCTAATGACTATTTTGTCATCATAGCAGCTGCCTCATTGAGTATATTTAATGGCAGTTTGTATTTTGAACCCGGTGAAAGTGCCTTAGAAAATTTACTGAAAGCCCTGGAAGGTACGCTAGCTAAGGTTTATATAAAAATTCCAGAGGAATTTTTTGAGAAACAGGCCGTTAAAAATTTCAATAGCTATGTTGGTTTAAGCGGTTTAATTGCTAATACTTTATTAGCCATAGAAACCCTGATGCAATTATTGCGTCATAAACATCCCGTCGCCTATGAAAACGACCTCAAACCAGAACTTAAATCTGTTTTTCGTGAAATTACCGTTAATTTAGCTCAAAATATTAAAGCTAATTTTTTTAGTACTTTAGTTAAATTATTACTCACCGGAGCCTGCGTCAGTGTTATCGTTCCCTTTAGCTTTCAACAGCTACGCAAAATTTTTATTAACGATAAACTTCCCTCAAATTTAAAAGCTGTCAAAATTATCTTGGCGCTTTTTGCCAATATAGTTGCAGCCGCGACCTATGGTAATGGTTGGCGCAATCTTCCCGAAAGATATAGAAAAATCAGCTTAGAAAATAAAGATCTCCGTTTGTGGAAGGACCATCTTAGCCTCCTACGCGATTTGTTAACGGCAAAAGATTATAAACAAGAGCTAATAAAAGCCTATAATGAAATGGTATTCAACTCATTTTTTGCCCCATACGCTAAAAAGAACGTTACCAAGTTACTTGACAACTTAACACCCGGTAGTTCCCATTTATTCAAAAATCACTTAGATAAAAGAATTCAGCAAGCCGATATTAATCCAGATATCAAGGAATTGCTCAGAAAAGCCATAAACTTGGATGTTGAACTCCTTAAAGAAGTCATCAGCCATAAATTTAACAGTGCTTTTGTACCAACTGAAAAATTAACGCCTGTGCAGTTTATTGCCAGTTTTTTTGAGCTAAACCGGGCAACTTTTCTTGATTATGCTACTTTTTATAGCAATTTCTTCCCTAATTATTTTGAACTAGTGCGAGAAAAACTATTAGAACTATCAAAATTAGCTAATCCAAACCGTAGCAAATTGATAGAAATAGCTCGATTTGCTCCACCTGATATTCGTGAAGACGATAAGTTACTTGCCAATTCGGTAAGCCACGAAAAAGTTTGGCATAAGATCAACAAATTGCCCGATAGGGACTTAGAGAGATTGATTAAATACCTGCTTAATAATCATGGCTTACTTAGCAAAAGTACTACGCAGGAAATATTAAGCCCTATAGGTGCTTTTTTAAGCGTATTAGGAAGTCTTCCAGTAGCTGCCGCAGGTTTTGTGACGGGTGATGGCATGATTTCAGCCTTATTAGGGCCTGATTATAAAAAGCTTAGATGCATCTCAGGCCTCTTTTTTTCGGTTACAGCCGTTGGTGGAAGAGCGCCTTTATTTGGCTTATCTGGCATGCGCTTGTCTAATCATTTTGCTACTAACATGCCTTATAACCTCAAAAAACTATGGCAAAATATATTAACCTTGTGGCAAACCATAGGAGAAATAACCCGCGGTAAGTTTAGCGAAGAAACCGGTAACGCGTTAACTTCTATAGGTTATATAGTTTTTCAACTAATTTTTTGCTATCTCTCGGCCTTAATGGGTGTAGCATTTTCGCCCTTAGGCATTAGTGGAGTTTGCGCCACCGCATTTAAATCTTTGGGTGGTATATTTGAATATCTTATTTTACCCGCTGTAATTTTTGCTTTCGCAGGTGGTTTAGCCGTTAATTTCTCATCTGCACTACAATTCACGCAGAAAATTTTTAATATCCTAGTAGAGTTCTTTGATACTATCTTAAAACCTTTTCTACATAAAATTTTACAACCCTGTGGCATTAGTTTTAATCTCGATAGGCAATATTATTGGGAATCCATGAATTTTCTGGAAAAAGAAACCGGTAAATTTATTAAAAATTTCGAAAAGTTAATTAAAGAAGCTAAAAATACAGAATCTCTCGAGGAAACGTTTATCCTCGAGGAGAGTATATTGTTTACAACACCAGAACCGCCCATATCGCCTAGTATTACATATAATTAGTAATCAGCTAATCAATTGACTGTGGCTTATCCTTACTTAATAAGGTATAAGCCACGGGCACCACGATTAAAGAAAACAAGGTGCCTAGTAACATTCCCCCTACTATAACCCATCCTACCTGCTGGCGACTTGCGGCACTCGCTCCCGTAGCAAGTGCAAGCGGTAAAGCACCTAACACCATGGCAGCCGTGGTCATCAAAATAGGCCTTAATCTTAAGCTGGCCGAAGCTATGATGGCTTCCTGCAGGGTTTTACCTTGCCGACGCATCTGGTTAGCAAACTCGGTAATTAAAATGCCATGTTTAGTTATTAAGCCAATTAAGGTAACCATTGCTATATTGGCATAAATACTCAAGCCTCCCCCAATAAATTTTAAGGTAAGCAAAGCCCCGACTATACAAAGTGGTACCGTTAATAAAATGATTAAGGGATCAATAAAACTTTCAAATTGGGCCGATAACACTAAATATATAAAAACAATGGCCAGTAAAAAAATAAATCCGGCTCGATTACTCGATTCTAAATACTGTTTGGCACTGCCCACAAATTCAAATTTAGCATTATCAGGCAATAGTTGTGGTAACAGTTGCTGTAATGATTTAATCCCCTCGCCTAAACTATAATTTGAATTAAGATCTAAACCTAATTCTGCCGCCCGTTGTCGGTTATAATGCTCAAATGCAGTCGGGGCAATAGCTTCTTTACTGCTGACTACATTTGATAAAGGGATTAAGTTACCCGTCTGACTACGTACAGTTAAGGCTTGTAAACTAGATAAATCTTGCCGTTTTAGGTCTTGCAACTGCATGATAACCGGATAATCCAGTCCTTGATATTCAAACTGTATGGGATTTGTGCCACCTATCATGGTTGCAATGGTATCTGCAATGTCTTTTATATTAACCTTTAAATTAGCCGCTAAATCCCGATTAACTTTTAACTCAAAACGTTGACTATTAATTTGTAAATCGGAGTTTACCTGTTTAAATTGAGGTAATTTTTCTAATTCAGTTTTTAAAAACTGTAACAATTGATTAAGTTCAAGATAACTACCCGAAGTCATAATCATTACTTTTAAACTTTGTTCTCCACTACGATGGCTACCGCCAAGTAGTTGAGGACCGAATAAAAAGGCTTGAACACCGGTAATGTTTTTCATTTCGGACTCAAGCTGAGTTAGAATCTCCTGTTGGCTACGTTGGCGCACTTGCCAAGGCTTTAACGTTAAAATAGCAAAGGCTTTGCCCGAAGATTGTAACCCCACATTGGCAATGGCATGCTCATGCTCAGGCACCGTTTTAAAAATATCCTCGACTTCACGCAGATAACGATCAACATAAGAAAAACTAGCATCCGTTGGCGCTTTAATCGAAGCAAAAATAACACCAGAGTCTTCTTTAGGTGCCAACTCATTAGGCAGACTTTGATATAACAGTCCTCCTAAAACCATTAATAATACTAATCCTCCGACAACCCAACGGCGCCGCATAAGCTGCCAGGCTAAATAGCGTTGATAATGGTCGCTAAGCCAAACGAATACCCGATCAAGCTTAAGATAAAAATTCCGTTTGTTATTAGAAACGTGCAATAACTTAGCGCACATCATAGGTGTCAGGGTAAGCGCTACGAAACCGGAGATAAGCACGGCTAAGGCTAAAGTTATTCCAAAGGGACGGAAAATAGCCCCGGTAAATCCCTGAGCAAATAAAGTAGGCATATATACCGCGGCTAAGGTTAAAGTCATAGCAATAATAGCAAAACCTATTTCTCGGCTACCTTTAAGAGCAGCTTGTATAGGTGAATCACCCGCCTCGATATGCCTATGAATATTTTCTAACATGACTATAGCGTCATCGACCACTAAACCTATGGCTAATACCAAAGCCATTAAGGTAATTAAATTTATGCTAAATCCTAAGAGGTACATCGGCCAAAATACAGCAAGTAAACAAACGGGAATAGTGACAATGGGAATTAAGGCCGCGCGTAAATTACCCAAAAACAACCAGATCACAATAATGACTAATATAAAGGCCTCTGCAAGCGATTGGTAAACCTGCCGCAAGGACTCTTTAATAAAAAAGGAATTATCATAAATAACCTGCAATTGCATACCAACGGGTAGATTATTTTGTAGACGTGCTAAGCGTTTATTAACAGTTTGAAATACCTCCAAAGGGTTAGCCATTGCCTGAGGTATAATTTCAATACCAATAGCCTCCTTACCATCTATCCGCATACTTTGATCAATGATTTCGGGAGCTACCTCGATTTTAGCCACATCTGCTAAACGGATAGGTTTGTGATCTCCTTGACGAAGGATTAACCTATCAAATTGAGCAACAGATTCCAATTTAACCTGGGTTAATAAGGTATAACTACGATCATCGTTCGTTAGCTCACCGCTAGGCATATTCACATTTTGACTTTTAAGCAGCTCGGCAATATCGCTAACTGTAACTCCATAAGCCGCCATTTTTGCGGCATCAAGCCAAATATGGATAGCATAGTTACGTGGCCCCCATAGATAAACACTGCCCACCCCATCTATTTGTTGTAACTGCGGCAATACATTACGCTTAAGATAATCCGTTACCACCATTTTTGAACGAGTATCATCCTTTACCGCTAAAATAAGGCTAGGAGCTGCATCTCTATCATTTTTTTCTGCTATGGGCGCTTTAGCTTCACTCGGTAGGTGATTACGAAGTTCACCTAGCTCATTACGAATATCTTCCATAACACTATTGATAGATACTTTCTCAGTAAAATGTAAGGTTACTTGGCTACGCTCTTTTTTACTTGAGGAAGACATGCTTTCTAAACCATTAAGACCAGATAAGGCATTTTCTATGGGCGTAGTAATGGCACTCTCTACCAGCTCGGCACTTGCACCGGGGAATCGGGTAGTAATAGTAACGACTGGTTTTTCAATAGTAGGCAACTCTCTTACCGTTAGCTGTTGACAATAGATAATGCCTATAACAATCAAAAGCAAGCTAAGTACAGTGGCAAATACGGGGCGTCTGATACAGATTTCACTTAAGTTCAAATTTTTCCCCTTTTAGTACGCTGGTCACTAAGCTACCATCTTTTACTTTTTGTTGGCCAGCCAATACAACTCTATCTCCCAATTGTAAACCCTGCGTAATTTCCACCCAATTGAGCAAGCGAGTTCCTACACTTACCGGCGTTGATACCACCTTATTATCAATGACTCGGTAAACATTAAAGCCTTCAAAACTTGGTATCAAACAGGCTTGAGGTATCACTAAGACTTGCTGTTTATTTCCTAAATTATGCAGTACTTGCACAAATAAACCGGGAACTAATCGCTCTTCTGAATTGGAAAGAATGGCTTCAAGTGGTACGGTGCCTGACTCTATATCTATACTCGGAGAAATGAAACTGAGTTTACCAACAAAAACTTGATTAGGATAAGAGCTACTTGTCAAAGTGACTGGCTGTTCAAGTTTTAGTTGAGATAGATATCGCTCGGGCACGCTGTATTTAACTTTTAGGTTTTGTTTATTTACTATGTCTATTAGTTCTTCCCCTACGGCTACATATTCACCAACACTTACTTTTCTCGCACCTAAAATACCATTAAAAGGCGCTTTAATAACCATCTTATCCAGTTGAGATTTTTTGACAGCCAGATCGGCTTGTTTAAGTTGTAACTCGGCCAGAGCGTTATCTAAATCTTGTTTAGATTCACCACCACTTTTAGCGAGTTTTTCAATACGTTGATAACGCTGTTTGCTAAATGCTAAATCTGCTTCCGCAGCCTTTAACTGAGTACGATGGATACTATCATCAAGCTGTATAATAGGTTGATCTATTTTTACGCGTTGACCATTATCCGCATAAAATTTGGCAATTACGCCACCGATCTCTGGGCTTAATTTGGCATAATCTTCGGCTATAGTAGTACCAACAACTTCAATTTGCTGGGGTACATTGGCTTCTTTTACCTCAATCACTTCAACAGCTATAACGGGTGTAATGACTGATTTCGCTGTACTATGGCTTCGATAATAACCGTACCCTCCTAGCAATATCACTAACAAACAACCCAGCAGAAGATATAGACTCTTTTTTATCATAATCGATCATACTATTAAAATTGACTGTTAATCATAACATGTTTACTGTAAAGCAATAGTCATTTCATTGGGATAAAGAATAATGCAACAGTTAATAGAGACTCTTAATAATGCCTTCGAACACCGACAACAAATTTCCTCTAACAACATGGATATAACGGTTCAGCAAGCTGTCGATAGAGCCTTAGCCCTGCTAAATTCTGGCCAAGCTCGAGTAGCAGAAAAAATTAATGGCCAATGGATAGTAAATGAATGGTTAAAAAAAGCCGTTTTACTTTCTTTTCGTACTAAAGATAATCAGCTTGTTGAAGCAGGTTACACTCGATTTTATGATAAAGTGCCACTCAAATTTCAACAGTATTCTGAGCAAGAATTTGCCGAGCAAGGTGTGCGAATTGTACCTCCAGCCTGCGTTCGCTACGGTGCATATCTGGCACCTAACACTATACTCATGCCAAGTTATGTCAATATAGGCGCTTATGTAGATAGTGGTAGTTTGGTTGATACGTGGGCAACCGTAGGCTCCTGCGCGCAAATTGGTAAAAATGTCCATTTATCGGGCGGAGTTGGCATTGGTGGCGTATTAGAGCCTTTACAAGCCAATCCTACTATTATTGAAGATAACTGTTTTATCGGGGCCCGCTCTGAAATCGTTGAAGGCGTCATTGTTGAGGAGGGAGCCGTCATTGGAATGGGGGTTTATATTGGCCAAAGCACTAAAATATATAACCGCAACACCGGTGAGATTATGTATGGTAGAGTACCCGCAGGCTCTGTGGTAGTCTCCGGTTGCTTACCGGCTGAGAATGGTAATTATAGTTTATATTGTGCCGTGATTGTCAAACAGGTTGACGCTAAGACTCGCAGTAAAACCAGCATCAATGAATTATTAAGATTTTAAACTTAAGCGACCGCCATGTACTTACTAGCGGTCGCATTTTAACGTTTATTCATAGCCTGTTCTTTTGATTTTAGCCTGTCTCATAAGATATTCATTATAAAGTTGATAAGCAACTTGTCCATAACTAATAGCCATCTGTCTTGCAAAGGTATCACTCGCTTGAGCTGACATTTTTTTAGGTGGCAAACTAGTCACTTTCTTTAATATTAAGACCGCAAAATCACCGGAAGATAACAACACTACTTGGCTAGCAATCTGATTCTTGTCTAGCGGAGCTGTCATGTTAAAGCTTGTTTTAACTATCATGCTCTCTGGTGATTCACTATGCCTAGCTAAATTGTTAATCTCAGTCCATTTAAGCTGATATAGCTTTGCAAGCTCTTCTTGAGTTTTTCCAGCCTTGAGATCTACTACTACCTGCTCACTTACTTGCTTAGCCAAATTCTGCATGGCTTGTTGTTGCAGCTTAATCTCAATAGTGGGTTTAGCATCGGCAAAAGTTATGGGGGTTGCTGGCTTAAACTGATTAACCCGTAGTACGACAACCTGGCCAGGAACTACTTCAATTAAATCGCTATTACTACCATCCAATACATCTTTATTAAATGCCGCGGCAATAATTTTAGGATTACGCGTTAAGCCATCATTGCCGCCCTTACGAGTAAATAAAGCAGTATGCTGAACAGTTAAGCCTAAATGTTTTGCCGTGGTATCTAACGAATTAGGATTAGAGAAGCTTAAATCGGCAAGCTTATCACTAAGCTCGGTAAAAAGCTGTTGTGCTTTTTGTTGCTCTAAACGTTGTTTAATATTGGTTTTGAGTTGCTCTAAGGGTTTCACCTTCGCAGGCTCAAAAGCCAACAATTTTATTACTTCATAACCATATTGAGTTTGAATAGGTTCCGTAATCGTACCAGGCTTAGTTAAGTTCGCAACTACCTTGGCAACGGCTGGCTCTAAATCGCTAAGAGATAACCAACCTAAATCACCCTCTTGCTTAGTAGACACTACATCATCTGAATAAGCTTTTACCAACTCGGCAAAACTAACCTTCGTTTTTAGTTGCGCCTCAAGTTTACTCAATTTAGCTTGAGCGTCGGTTAATTGCTGTTGAGTAGCAGTTTTTGGCAAGCTAATAAGAATATGGGCTAAATGATAACGCGCAGGTTCGGTTTCATTAGCCAAGTTATCTTGATAATATTGCTTAATTTCTGCTTCACTTATTTTTTGTGCTGCTGCAATTTTATTTAGATCAAGCTCAACATAGTCAACGCTCACTTGCTCAGGCAGCATAAATTCGGTAGTTTGATGCTGATTATAATAATCAAGCAGTTGTTCATCCGTCAGTTTAACTTTTTCCTTAAATTGAACCGTAGGAATAATAGCGTAAGCAATGTCTCGACGTTGATTTAATAAGGTTTGTACCTGCTGAGTTTCATTTGGCAAGGCAAAAGCGCTATAGATAAATCCTAATTGAACCTGTTTTTGCAAAATATCTGTCCGCAAGTCCTGCAGAAAATTATCGGGATTATAGCCCATACGGCTAAGCACTTGATTAAATTGTTCAACTGAAAAGCTACCATTAGCTTTAAAGGCGGGAATCTGAGCGACTATCGCATTTAACTGGGATTGAGTTATTCTATAGCCATTATTTACAGCAGCTTGACTCAATACCTTAGTTTGTATTATTTGCTCTAATGCCGCGCGCTTTAATTCTTGCTCTGTAGCAATAGGTAAATTATTGCCATTTTGAATTTGCTGTTGTTGGCGCAAATGCTCATAAGCCGATTGTAGCTGTTGCTTATTAATTGCAGTGCCATTAACGGTAGCCACAACCTGCGGAGTATTTCCACCTTCGAAAAAGGAATGGATACCCCAAAGAGCAAATGTAATACAGATAGTTATTACTAGGAACCAAGTTAACCAACCTTGTGAACGGTCGCGAATGCTCTGCAGCATACTTCCTTCCTGAAAAAACAAACGGGCACCCTACGTGCCCATTTATACTATAATATGGCGGAGTGGACGGGACTCGAACCCGCGACCCCCGGCGTGACAGGCCGGTATTCTAACCAACTGAACTACCACTCCTGTTTATGGTGGGTGCTGAGGGGATCGAACCCCCGACCCTCGCCTTGTAAGGGCGATGCTCTACCAGCTGAGCTAAGCACCCGTTAAACTTAAGTTGCGTACTCTACGCGATTCTGAGCGATAAAGCAAGCATTTTATTTAACTTTTTTTAATTATTTTTATTTTATTCTATTTGGCTTATAAATCTTTAAATTTAAAGACAATTAACAACTACGAAGCCTAGTTAACACCAACATTCCCTACTAGGCTTCTAAAAAACTACTTTCCGTCACGAACTGCATCTTTTAATGCTTTACCTGCTCTAAAGCTTGGCACTCGTGTTGCAGCAATTTTTAGTGGCGCACCCGTTTTTGGATTACGACCCGTGCGTGAAGCGCGTTTTCTTACCACAAAACTTCCAAATCCAACTAAGGCAACGGTTTCATCATTATGAAGTGCTTCAGAAACAGCTTCAATCAATCCATTTAAAGCCTTAGTCGCATCAGTCTTACGAATGCCTGCTTTTTGGGCAATAGCATCAATTAATTGTGTTTTGTTCATTTTATCCCCTAATCAAAATCAATTAATCCCAATTTACCCCTGTATGCCGCTGAAAGCACGTATTACAGAGGCTTAACAATAAACCACTTAGTTTATACAAGTGCCGCCAGCTTCTGTCAAGTTTTTTAGTGGGTGCTGGTACTATTTTCCGTGATAGAATCTGCTTTTTTTACGGACTTGGCAATCTTAGGTTCTTTTTTTATTTTTTTGCTTAAAGGCTCCGGCATTTTTTGCAAGGCTATAGTTAGCACTTCATCTATCCAACGCACGTCGTGAATTATTAAATGTTGCTTAATATTTAGCGGGATATCCTTTAAATCTCGTTTATTTTCATGAGGTATAATGACTTCTTTGATACCTGCCCTATGTGCAGCCAGTAATTTTTCTTTTAAACCGCCAATAGGAAGCACTTCCCCTCTCAGCGTAATTTCACCTGTCATCGCTACCGTTGAGCGAACGGGTATCCCACTTAAGGCTGAAACCAGGGCCGTACACATACTGATACCTGCACTTGGCCCATCTTTAGGTGTGGCACCTTCTGGAACATGCACGTGAATGTCATGATTCTCAAAAAACTCTTTATCATAACCATAGGTGTCTGAACGACTTCTTACTACGGTAAGAGCGGCTTGAATAGACTCTTGCATTACATCACCTAGGTGTCCCGTATAGGTTGTTTTACCCTTACCTGGTATTACCGCTGCCTCAATAGTTAACAGCTCGCCTCCTACCTCAGTCCAAGCCAAACCATTGACCTGACCTATTTGGTCGTGCCCTTCTATCTTACCATAACGATAACGCCTAACACCTAAGTATTTCTCTATATTGCGAGGCGATATTTTAACTTGTTTATCGGCAGGTTTAAGCAAAATTTGCTTTACCACTTTACGGCATATTTTCGAAATTTCTCTATCAAGACTTCTAACTCCGGCTTCACGCGTATAATGCCTTACTATATCTCTAATGGCATCCTCGGTGACTTGTACCTCACCCGCCTTTAAGCCGTTATTGTCCATTTGTTTAGGTACTAAATGTTCTAAGGCGATATGTACCTTTTCATCTTCCGTATATCCCGATAAGCGAATGATTTCCATTCTATCTAACAAGGGTTCTGGGATATTCAAGGTATTAGCTGTCGCAATGAACATAATTTCCGAAAGATCGTAATCTACCTCTAGGTAGTGATCACTAAAGGTATTGTTTTGTTCGGGATCGAGTACTTCTAATAACGCAGAAGCGGGATCACCACGAAAATCCATGGCCATTTTATCCACTTCATCCAATAGAAATAACGGGTTCTTCACTCCTACCTTAGACATTTTTTGAATAATTTTTCCGGGTAAGGCCCCAATGTAAGTGCGTCTATGCCCACGAATCTCAGCCTCATCCCGTACTCCACCTAAGGACATTCGAGCAAACTGCCGTCCCGTTGCTTTAGCAATAGATAGTCCTAATGAAGTTTTACCTACCCCAGGTGGTCCTACTAAACAAAGGATAGGCCCTTTTAGTTTTTTAACGCGTTGTTGAACTGCTAGAAATTCAATAATACGCTCTTTTACCTTTTCTAAACCATAATGATCTTTATCTAGGATAGTTTGCGCTTGTTTTAAATTATAATGAATTTTAGAGCGTTTTTTCCAAGGAATACCAACCATCCAGTCTAAGTAATTACGTAAGACCGTTGCTTCGGCTGACATAGGAGACATCATTTTTAGCTTGTTTAATTCGGCTAGTGATTTTTGTCTAGCATCTTTACTCATACCCGCTTTTTCAATCTTCTGCGCTAAGGCATCGATTTCATTGACAGGAGTGCCGCCTTCTTCACCTAGCTCGGTTAATTCCTTTTGAATCGCTTTAATCTGTTCATTTAAATAATATTCACGTTGGCTTTTCTCCATTTGCCGCTTAACGCGGCCACGGATACGTTTTTCTACCTGTAATAACTCAATTTCACTTTCCATGAACTGCATTAAACGTTCGAAACGTTCCGATACGTTATTTATCTCTAGCAGCTGCTGTTTCTCTTCAATTTTAAGCGTTAAATGAGCCGCTATCATATCCACTAGACGCTCGGGATCATCTATACCTGTCAGAGTGTTTAACACTTCGGTTGGAATTTTACGATGCAGCTTAACGTATTGATCAAATAAAGACAGGGTCGAACGAATAAGAATTTCAATTTCACGCCCTATAACCTGAGATGAGCTAATCAGTTCAATTTCGGCAACGAATAACTCATCGCTACGGGTAAATCTTAAAACTCTGGCGCGCTGACCTCCCTCTACTAAAACCTTTACCGTGCCATCAGGTAATTTAAGCAATTGTAATACGGTGGCAATGGTACCTACATCATATAAGTCAGTTTCATCGGGCTCATCATTACCCGCATTTTTTTGCGCCAATAATAAGATTTGCTTGTCAGCAGCCATTGCGGTTTCTAGGGCATTAATCGACTTGCGCCGCCCCACGAAAAGCGGAATTACCATATGAGGATAAATAACTACATCGCGTAATGGCAATATTGGCAATTCCACGTGAGCTTGCTCGTTAGGATTATTCAAATTTGACTCTGACATAGCTAATTCCTCATATAAAGATGCGACTGATATCCATATATTATAACTTTAGACACCATTATTTAAAAAATAAATCTGGTCATAACATCCTATCTAAACTTGTTACTTTACAAACATAGAGTCACATCACAGTTAAATTTCAGAACAACTCAAAACATCATGCACTACGTTTTTGCTTTTCTTTTTCATATATGAGTAAGGGCTTAGTTTCCCCTTTCACCACACTTTCATCAATTACCACTTTTTGTAAACCTTTAGCCGTTGGTAATTCATACATGGTGTCAAGCAAAATATGTTCCAGAATTGATCGAAGCCCCCTGGCGCCTGTTTTACGCTCCATGGCCTTGTGAGCAATGGCTTTAATTGCCTCGTCTCTAAATTCCAGCTCCACATTTTCCATTTCAAATAACTTGCTATACTGCTTAATCAAGGCATTTTTAGGTTCGGTAAGTACCTGAATTAAGACTTCTTCATTAAGTTGGGTCAAGGTGGCAAGAATAGGCAACCTTCCAACAAATTCAGGTATTAAACCAAATTTAATTAAATCCTCTGGCTCAATACTCTGCAAAAGAATATCTAGATTACGCTTCTCGCTTTTAGTAAGTACATTGGCTGAAAAACCAATACTCGTTTTTTCGGTCCTATCGCGAATCACATTTTCAAGACCTGCAAAAGCGCCACCACAGATAAATAATATGTTAGTCGTATCAATTTGCAAAAACTCCTGTTGCGGATGTTTACGGCCACCTTGAGGAGGAATTGACGCAACGGTGCCTTCAATCAGCTTTAGCAGAGCCTGCTGAACACCTTCGCCCGAGACATCACGGGTGATGGATGGATTGTCTGAGCGCCTGGAGATTTTGTCAATTTCATCGATATAAACGATACCGTTTTGTGCTTTAGCTACATCATAGTCGCATTTTTGTAAGAGTTTCTGAATAATATTTTCAACGTCTTCACCAACATAGCCGGCTTCGGTTAAAGTTGTAGCATCTGCAATGGTAAAGGGTACATTGAGTAGCCTTGCTAAGGTTTCGGCTAGTAAGGTTTTTCCACTACCTGTTGGACCTATCAATAAAATATTACTCTTGCTAATTTCAACGTCCTGTTCTTTCTTATTTTTTAATTTTTGCAGTCTCTTATAATGATTATAAACGGCAACTGCTAACACACGCTTAGCCATATCTTGACCTATAACATATTGATCAAGGAAAGCCTTAATTTCGGTAGGCGGTGGCAGCTTTTCATTAGGCTGCTGAGCGACCTCGTCTTCTATTTCTTCTTGAATAATATCATTACATAAAGCGATACATTCATCACATATATAAACCGATGGACCCGCAATTAGCTTACGGACCTCATGCTGATTTTTACCGCAAAATGAACATAATAAATTACTTTCAGTATTTTTTGTTCGTTTCTCTGTCATTAAATACCCCTCTTAAATGTCATATATGGGCAAAAACCATTTACTTCAAGTTAAAATCGTTCGTTTATCTTTTATCAAATACTTTATCGGCTAAGCCATAAGCTACGGCTTGCTCGGCGCTCATAAAATTATCGCGCTCTGTATCGATAGCTACCTGTTCTTCGGATTTTCCGGTATGTTGAGCCATAATTTTATTTAATCGCTCGCGAATTAATAACGTTTCTTTCGCATGGATTGCAATATCGGTAGCTTGCCCTTGATAACCTCCTAAGGGTTGGTGAATCATCACTCGAGAATTAGGCAAACAATAACGCTTGCCAGCGGTGCCGGCACACAGTAATAATGCAGCGGCACTCGCTGCTTGCCCAATACACAAGGTACTCACATTGGGTTTAATAAATTGAATTGTATCATAAATTGCTAATCCGGATGTAACGACGCCGCCCGGTGAATTGATATAAAGATGAATATCTTTATCGGGATTTTCAGACTCTAAAAAAAGCAGTTGGGCAATAATTAAATTTGCCATGTAATCTTCAACTTGACCCACCAGAAAAATAATACGATCTTTTAATAAACGCGAATATATATCGTAAGCTCTTTCTCCACGTGCTGTTTGTTCAACAACCATGGGAACTAAGCCAGTATTTAAGATTTCAGGTAGCTTATCAACGTATTTAGACATAATCTTGATCCCTTGTTGCCTCAGATAGTATAAAAATATTGCTCAAATAATGAAGTGATTAAATGTTTTAGGAATATAGTTAGCGTCATTCGATCTTAACAATGCACATCACCAATTTAGCAATGTGCATTGTAGGTATTGAAAGTACACGAAACGTTATTTTGCTGATGAAGGATTAACTACATCCTCATAACTCATTGGCTTTTCTTGAATTTTGCATTGCTCAAGCAACTTATCAACAACTTGATCCTCAATAACCGCGGCCTCAATAGCCGATAAACGTTCTGGATCACTATAATACCAATTAATCATATGCTCAGGTTGCTCATAAACAGTTGCTAATTGCTCAATCCTTTCTCTCACCAACTTAGCATCGGCCTTAAGTTCGTATTGTTTAATCGCCTCGGCTAACAATAATCCCAATTTAACCCGTTTTTGTGCCTGCTCATTAAAATTGTCTAAAGGTAATTCAGGTAATTTTTTTGCGCCGGTGCGCCGCTGTAACTCTTGCGCCAATTCATGCTGTAGGCGCTTTGCTTCTTCCTGAACCAGGCTTTTAGGCACCTCAACCTCATTAGCTTCTAGCAATTTCTCAAGCACTTGATTCTTAACATAGGCTTTCTGAGCGAAATCAAGCTCACGCTGCATATTCTGCTTAATTTCTTGACGAAGTGCAGTTAATCCACCCTCTTTAATATCAAAGAGTTCGGCAAACTTATCATCAAGCTCGGGCAGTTGCTCGGCTTGAACTTCTTTTACCACAACTTTAAAATGAGCTGGCTTGCCTGCAAATTCTGCATGATGATAATCTTCAGGAAATTGTAAATCCAGACTTATCTCTGTAGCTGCCTTAGCGTCAATCAAACCTTGCTCAAAACCATCTATCATGGATTTTGATCCAAGCACAACGGGCACATCCTTAGCGCTGCCACCTTGAAACTCAACCCCGTCCATCGTGCCAACAAAGTCAATGATGACTCTATCGCCATCCTTTGCTTTACGCTCAACCTGAGACCAACTCACATGTTGCTTTTGCAACTTAGCTAACATGCTATCTATATCCGCTTCCGTTACAGAGGTTGCAGGTTTCTCTACGGTATAGGTGGTTAAATCCGCTAACTTAATATCAGGATAAACTTCAAATACAGCCACGTATTCCAGTGGTTTTCCAGCTTCAGCTTGTATATCTTTTAAATGTGGCACACCTGCAGGCTGTATATTCTGAGAGGTAAATGCTTCTTGTAAACTTACGCGAATAAGTTTTTCAACCACTTCGGCTCGTACAGAATTACCATAACGGGATGTAATGACACTAACAGGTACTTTTCCGGGTCTAAAACCGGGTACTCGCATTTGTTGTTTTAGTTCATTAACGCGTTGATTAAACTCATCATCAATACGCTCTACTGGTAATGAAACCTTTAAATGGCGTTCAAGATTACCGATAGCTTCAACGGAAACTTGCATTGCTTACCCCTTACGATATTCAAACTGGTGCGAGCGGAGAGACTCGAACTCTCACGGGGGTTGCCCACTGGAACCTAAATCCAGCGCGTCTACCAATTCCGCCACGCTCGCAAATTTTGTTTTTTAAAAAAAAGAGGTGTGATCGTATATTTGTTTAGCTCAGAAGTAAAGCGGAAATTGAGTTAAACCTAAAGCTAATCACTCTTTACTCAGAAAGACAATATTAATATTTTTAACTGTGGTTTGATTTAGGCCTTAGCTAATCCCTGAACTAACCTACTCAAATTAAAAATATCAGTCAGTAATTTTGGTTATTGTGCAAGCTTATCTAGTATTTAAACTATTTGCTTAACCTACGACTTTAGTTAAAGTACAACCGTTTTATTTATCTTAAAATTCAAATGGCCCACTTGTTATAAAAACCAAATTAAAACATTGCCTTCTAAACTTGATCCAGGTAAATTGTTGCTGTTTCACAAGTTTCGCATTCAAGGTTTCACAACGAATACGAAACCCGTATATTTAGTTGATAATGAGGAAGGATTATGAATTTTTTTATTAGTGATGCGTATGCAGCGGCATCCTCGGTAGCCACTCCGGCTCCTAATAGTGGCCTTAATACCTTAATTATGATAGGTGTTTTTGTGGTAGCGCTTTATTTTATTATGCTACGCCCACAGCAAAAACGCATAAAAGAACATCGTAATATGGTTAACTCTCTAGCCAAAGGGGATGAAATTATCACTAATGGCGGACTGTTAGGAAAGATCACCCATATCTCCGACCATTTCCTAACTATCAGTATTGCAGAAAACGTTGAAATTAAAATACAAAAATCAGCCGTTTCTACGACTGTACCTAAAGGTACTATTAAATCAGCATAAAATTTCGAGGGTATAGTTACCCTTTAATGCTATTCAAATAACGCGGCCGTAAAATAAACGTGCCGCCACAACTTAAGGAGAGAAACTTACTTCTGTCCTTAAGCCCTATTTGGGTAAGAGAGCTTGCATTATCCGCAAAGCTCATATTATAAAATAGTTAAAGGAAATTCCTGCACGATGTTAAATAAATATCCACTCTGGAAAAATTTACTGCTTATTTTTTTAACAATCTTAGGCTTGCTCTATTCAATACCTAATATATATCGGGAAAACCCATCTGTTCAAATAACGACCAACACTGGTTCATCCCTTTCAACAATTATAAAAACACAAGTTGAACAAGCACTTAATAATAGTCATTTACCCTATAAAACCATTGAAGAAGATCATGGGCAGTTACTCGTCCGGTTTAATAACACCGATACTCAGTTACAAGCTACCGATGTGATTAAACAATCCCTTGGTGAAGAATATACTGTTGCACCTTTAATGGCGGCTGCCACACCTCGCTGGATGCAAGCTATTGGCGCTAATCCCATGAAGTTAGGCTTAGATTTGAGCGGCGGTATTCACTTCTTACTCGAGGTAGATATTGATTCCTTAATTAAATCCCGCTTACAATCCGAACAACGTGTCATGGTAAGCGAATTGCGGGAAGCTGTTTTAAGATATACCGGCACCGAATTACAAAATAAAGGCACCCAAATTAGCTTTAGCTTTAGCGATCCCAATACACTTGCTAAAGCCGTTAATTTATTAAAAACAAAGCATCCTGACTTATTGATTAATAAAATCGAGGATCCTAGCGAAGCAAAACTCGTAGCCGCTTTATCGCCCAATGGCTATAACAATTTACGTCAATTCACCGTTGAGCAAACCATGATGATTTTGCGTAATCGAGTTAATGAATTAGGCGTCAGCGAAGCGATTGTTCAGCAACAAGGCGCAACGCGTATTGCGGTCGATTTACCAGGTGTTCAAGATGCCACACGCGCTAAACAAATCCTGGGAGGCACCGCCACGCTTGAAATGCACCTAGTTGATATTGAACATGATGCACAAACAGCTGCAGCAAGTGGTATTACGCCTATCGGTTCAAAATTATATAATTATGAGAATAGACCTATCTTGTTAAAAGAGCGGGTCATTTTAAGCGGACAGTCTATTACTGGAGCCATGGGAACTGTTGGAGATAATGGTAAACCTGCCGTTAATATTCACGCCAGCGGCAGTGAAGTCAATGAATTCCATCGCACTACAGGCCGCAATATTGGGAATCCAATGGCTATTGTGTATATTGAAACCAAAACCAATACGCAGGTTATTGATAATAAACCCTTAAAAATTCGTAAAAAATCGGAAAGAATCATTAGTGTAGCGACGATTAATAATGCCTTAGGCAATAGTTTTGTCGTCAGTAATATCAGCAGTATGAAGGAAGCTCAAAATTTAGCACTGTTATTACGCGCTGGCGCTCTCATAGCACCTATAGATATTCTTGAAGAAAGGCTGATAGGCCCAAGCCTAGGTGCCGAAAACATCCAAAAAGGCGTTATTTCTGTCATAGCAGGGCTTCTTTTAGTGATTATATTTATGAGTCTCTACTATAGAGTCTTTGGAATAATCGCTAATATTGGTTTATTACTTAATTTATTTTTTACTGTAGCGATTATGTCCATTATGGGTGCCGTATTATCACTGCCGGGTATAGCAGGTATGGTATTGAGCCTCGGAATGGCAGTCGATGCCAACGTGCTAATCTTTGAAAGAATTAGGGAAGAACTACGTAACGGGGTCACGCCACAAGCTGCCATTCACGCTGGTTTTGAACGAGCATTTAGCACCATTGTAGATGCTAACCTTACAACCCTTATCGTGGCTGTTGCCTTGTTTGGAATTGGTTCGGGTCCTATTAAAGGTTTTGCAATTACGCTAACTATTGGACTTTCGGCTTCCATGCTAACGGCTATTACCTTCTCACGCGCTTTAATTAATTGGATATATGGCGGGAAAAATATTAAGCACTTAGCCATTGGCATCAAATACAACCCCTAATTTGAGAGAATGTAACGATGGAATTCTTTAAACAAAATACTAAAATTGATTTTATGGGAGCCAGAAATTGGACTACCCTATTTTCCGCAATTATGCTTATAGGTTCAATCCTGTCCGTTATTATTCACGGTATAAACTGGGGTTTGGATTTTACGGGAGGTATGCAGCTAGAAGTCACCTACCAGAAAACCGCCGATTTACCACAAATTAGACAACAGCTGACTGACGCACATTTTAAAGAGGCCGTGGTACAAAGTTATGGCTCATCCGAATCGGTCTTAATTAGTATAGGCCCACAGAAGGATCTGAATGCCCAGCAGTTGCGCGATAAAATGTTAAGCGCATTACCAGGCGCTAAGTTACAACGTATTGAATACGTTGGTCCACAAGTAGGCGAAGAACTAGCTACTAAAGGCGCTGTTGCTTTGATTATTTCAATGATAGGGATTCTTATTTATATCGCCCTACGCTTTGAGTACCGCTTTGGCATCAGCGCTATTTTAGCCTTGGTTCACGATCCCTTACTTATTTTAGGTATTTTTGCTTTTTTTGACCTGGAGTTTAATTTACCCGCCTTAGCCGCTCTGCTGACCGTGGTCGGCTACTCCTTAAACGATACCATTGTGGTATTTGATAGGGTACGTGAAAATTTCCGTAAGATCCGCAAATCAAGTCCGGTAGAAATTATGAATTTATCTATTAACCAGACTTTATCACGTACGATTATGACTTCGGGTTTGACTTTATTAGTAGTCATAGCGCTCTTGGTTTACGGCGGTGAATTATTACATAGTTTTTCTATAGCGCTTATCATTGGTATTTTAGTAGGTACTTATTCATCCATTTATGTTGCAGGCACTCTCGCCGTTGCCATGGGGCTAAATCGGGCAGATTTTCTACCTAAAGCACCCAAAGCAACCGATGATATGCCCTAAGCAATCAGCAGTGCCGCTACTACATTTCTATTCTCGGCTAAGAGAATATTATAGGTGCGGCACGCAGCGGCTGTATCCATAAACTCAACTCCCAGCCGCATTTTTTGGATGGCTAGGCGAATTTCTGGACCAGGGAATAACATTTTGCGGCCCATACCGAATAAAACGATTTGAGGTTTAAATTCGGCAAAATATGACAGATGCTCGACGTTAAGTTCCGCATAAACTTGTGGAGGCCAGAGCTTAACCGGCATTTTAGGCGCGACAATAATACTTTGGTCATAGGTTTTATCATTAACCTGAATGTTACCTTGTTGATAAGAGCGGATTTGATTAACTTCACTGCTAAGCGTTTCTAAGGCAATTTGCATAAAACCAATTCTCTAATTTTTCTTTTATTATATATGAGGCTTAACTCAAGGTACAACCCGTTATGAGACAGATTAGCATTGTAATACCTAAGCTTTATGCTACGACAAAAACATCAGCTGCTTGGCAAAAACTAATAAAGTCCTCCCACTCTTTTAAGGTTTCTTCGTCTTATTCTTTATTAATAGCCGAACTTTTAAAAATCAACCCATTGCCACTAGCCGCTTTATCGGCTGCATATGCCCAATTATCTAGCGCTGGTCGCTGGCTAAAAGCCACTCCCATATCACTTACCACCGATCAAAATTCTGCTTATATAGTAGATGCTTCATTAGCGGTTGCTAAGCAAGAAATTCAACTATTAGTGAGCGACTTAAATCAACTTTTTTCACAAGACGGATTAATTTTCCATGCGGGTGATAGTGAGTTACTGCTTGAGTTTAGCAAAAACCTAGAGATTATCACCAGCCCATTAACCGACATCCTCCATAGCAATATAGCCGAATATTTGCCTCAAGGCGCTGATAAAGCTTACTGGCATAAACTTTTTATTGAAATACAAATGTTTTTATATCAACATCCTATCAATAAAACCCGCGAACAGAAATTTCAAACACCTATTAGTGCTTTATGGTTTTGGGGAGAAGGTGAACTACCTATTTCGGCTCCTACTATTCCCTGGTCAATATTGTACGGCGATTGCCAATGGTTAAAAGACTATGCAAGCTTTGCGACAGTTGAATATCATCCATTAACCACTCTTGCTCCCTTACCTACCCACTTATTAACCACTAAAGCTAACAGTTTAATAATTATGGAACAGCTCTTAGGAGAAAATACTGTTCATTCATCACCGCTTGTTGAGCAGCTTATGGCTTTATTACAGAAGTTGAAAAAGCAACCCAAGCTTGAAATAAACCTTTATCCTGGGGATGGCAATTGTTATCATTTAACCCAGCGAGATTCTTGGTGGCAACGGTTTAAAAATTTACTTAAATGACTATTCACATTAAACGTAGGCCTTTTGAGGCTACAATTACCTTTAAGCAAAACTTGCATCCCATTTTGCAACGTATCTATTGGGCTAGAGGCATTCATTGCTCTAGCGAATTAGAGCGCAGCCTGCAAGATTTACTGCCCTATCATTCATTAACCGGCATAAACCAAGCCGTAAACCAGCTTTATCAAGCCTTAGTACATCATAAACATATTATGATCATCGGCGATTTTGATGCCGATGGCGCAACCAGTACCGCGCTGGCAGTCACTGCTTTACGCAGTTTTGGTGCTAAACAGGTCTCCTACTTAGTGCCCAACCGTTTTGCTTATGGTTATGGTTTATCACCCGAAATCGTACAAGAAGCCGCAAAACAAAAACCAGATTTAATTATTACCGTAGATAACGGCATTGCTAGCCATGCTGGAGTCACTAAGGCCAATAGCTTAGGCATAGGCGTTATCATTACCGATCATCATTTAGCTAGCCATACGCTTCCCGATGCCTTGGCAATCGTTAACCCTAATCAACCTGGGGATTTATTTCCCAGCAAATGTCTTGCTGGCGTGGGCGTAATTTTTTACGTAATGTTAGCTCTACGGGCTTATTTGCGAGAAATGGATTGGTTTCGGAAGGAACGATTAGCCGAGCCGAATATGGCCGATCTACTTGATTTAGTGGCGCTTGGCACGGTTGCCGATGTAGTACCTCTAGATAAAAATAATCGTATTTTAGTGCATCAAGGCATTATGCGTATTAGGGCCGGTCAAGTTCGGCCTGGTATTTTAGCCTTGTTACAAATAGCTAAACGCAATCCACAACAATTAATTGCCAGTGATTTAGGTTTCGCCCTAGGCCCGCGTCTAAATGCCGCAGGCAGATTGGATGATATGTCCTTAGGCATTGCTTGCCTCTTAGCTCATGATCTTAATCAAGCCCGCACCATTGCTAAAACCCTAGATGAGCTAAATAGTGAACGCCGGCTTATTGAAGCCGAGATGCAGCAGCAAGCCTTTAATGAGCTTAATAAATTACAATTTAATTCTCAGCAATTGCCGTTTGGTTTGTGCCTTTATGATGAATTATGGCATCAAGGAGTCATTGGGATTTTGGCTTCGCGCGTTAAGGATCAGCTACATAGGCCTGTAATTGCTTTTGCACCCTCAGGTGAACAAGAGCTTAAGGGTTCGGCTCGCTCGATTAATGGTATACATATCCGAGATGTGTTAGATTCCATCGCCACTCAATATCCAGAACTTATTGATAAATTTGGCGGTCATGCTATGGCAGCAGGTTTAAGTTTAGCCAAACCTAAATTCCTTGAATTTAGTAAAGCCTTTGATATGGAAATTCGTAAACAGCTAGCCGAATCCGATTTAAGGGGTGAAATTTATACCGATGGCGAGCTGGCAGAAAACGATTTAACGCTAGAGCTTGCTGAGCTAATTAGAGAGGCAGGCCCATGGGGACAAGCCTTTCCCGAACCCCTATTTAAAGGGGAATTTGAAATCCTTGAACAGCGGCTGGTAGGTAGTAAGCATCTTAAACTTGTCTTAGCCACTCCCAACATGCAGCTTATAGACGCCATTGCTTTCAATATTGATCTTCATTCCTGGCCTAATCATAGGGTTCGCAAAGTTACCATGGTATACCGATTAGACATCAATGAATTTAATGGTAAACGTACCCTGCAGCTTATTATTGAACATTTACATCCCCTTAACTACTCACCTTAAACCCACCATACTCATTAGAATTCTTTCCAAACTCCCATTAATGGACAAGCTTTATGGAAAAATTCATTCAAAATGCTCATGTATTATCTATACACTGTGCTTTTTCATGCATTTTCCCTACGACCTTGCCTCATTACTGGAAGTTTGGAAAGAACTCTATTATCTTTAGCATTATTTCTTTTGCCAGTTTTAATAATCTGTTTTGCCCACTGGAAACAGATGTAAAAAAAATGTACAATTTAGCTCTGTACTAAAGGATAAATCTACGAGTGGAGATGATAAAAATGGAAAAGTATCGTCATATTTTACTTGTTGCTAATTGTACTAAGGAAGACGAGGCTGCTCTTATTCAGCAAACGGTTAATCTAATTGATCCAGAACTTACTCAGTTGAGCCTGGTTTATATTACGCCTAATATCCCGCCTTATTACTTACAATGCCCCGCTTCGCTTGAATTAGAAAAGCAATTGAAAGATAAAGCAGAAAGGCATCTTAAAAAATTAGCCAAAAAATTAGGCGTAAATTGCCCTCATTGTTATATAAAAGTGGGCGATTTAGAAGATGGAGTTAATGAACTCGCCGGTGAGCTACAAGTTGACCTTGTGGTCATGGCTAAAATTCCTGAATTTAACCCATTCAAGCAATTTTGGCACAAATTATTACCCCTAACTCCTAAAAACAAATCTAAAAAAATTTATATTCAATCATTACTCATATAACTTACTTTGCAGGACATTTGACTTAGGCTAAAATTACGCTTTTATCGAGCTTATTTGTATGTCCAATGTTAATAAAAGTGTAATCGTGCCCTATTCTGCCAGCCAAATGTTTACTTTGGTGAATAATATAGCAGACTATCCCATTTTTTTGCCTTGGTGTAAAACCAGCCACATCATTAAACAAACCGCGGCTGAAATAACGGCTAGCTTAACCTTAGCAAAGGGAGGTATTCAAAAATCATTCACTACCTGCAATCGTATTCAACTTAATAAAATGATTGAAGTACGGCTGTTAGATGGCCCATTTAAACACTTAGAAGGGTTTTGGCAATTTGAGGCCATTTCAGAAAATTCTTGCCGCATTACTTTTAACCTTGAATTTGAATTTACTAACAAATTGCTAAGCCTTGCGTTTGGTTCGGTTTTCCAGCAAGTCACTCAAACCTTAGTTGAGGCCTTTACCAAACGTGCAGAAGAAATCTATGGATAAAATTTTCAGGGAAACGATAAACATTGAAATAGCTTATGCAACTTGTGATAAACAGGTGCTTAAATCAATTTCTGTGCCCGCAGATTATACGGTAGAACAAGCCATCTTAGCCTCGGATATTCTCGCTGAATTTCCAGAAATCAATTTAGCAGTTAATACTATTGGGATATTTAGTAAAAAAGTTACTCTTAATACACACTTGCAAATGGGCGATCGCATAGAAATATACCGCCCATTGGTAATTGATCCTAAACAGGCAAGGCGCATACGCGCAAAACGTAAAAAAGAAAGCCCTTAAAAGCCATCCTTTTTAAGTAAAAAATCGCTTGCTTTTAAAGATGAGATTAATTCAATCTTTAAAAGCAAAATTATCACGAGTTCTGGTTACCTTGCTCAACGTTAATTAGCTTATCATTTTTAAAGTGTAAGCTTAGTCGTTTAGTTTCCACTATTTGGCCCGCTTTATTTAAGGTATAAACATAATCCCAACGGTTTTGATCGAAAGAATTTTGTAACAGTGAAGTGCCCAGAAGATATTTGACCTCACCCTTACTCATTCCGAGTTTCAGCTGGCTTATTTGATCTTGATTAAAGAAGTTGCCCTGTTGCACGTCGGGTTGATAGCTATGAAATTTTGAGCATCCAGCTAAACTTGACACAGTAATGATTAACAATAGTTGAAATATTTTACGCATGTATGTACCTTTAATTATAACTAAAAAATTACAGTAGCTGCTGAAACCATTTTATAGAGAGGTTTGACATTGGACAAGCAAGAATTACATAAAGCCGGGTTAAAAGCAACGTTGCCTCGCTTGAATATATTACAAATTTTAGAGAAAGCACCTAAACAGCATATGAGCGCGGAGGATATTTACCGTGCCTTATTAGACAGTCAATATGATATTGGCTTAGCCACTGTTTATAGGGTACTGGCTCAATTTGAAACTGCGGGTCTCATTGTGCGTCACAATTTTGAAGGCGGCCATTCGGTTTTTGAACTTAATCATGGTGATCACCACGATCATTTAGTTTGCGTACGCTGTGGCAAGGTAGAAGAGTTTCACGATGAAATTATTGAAGAACGCCAACAACAAGTTGCAGAACGGGCGGGTTATCATATTACCGCCCATGCCTTAAATATATACGGTATCTGTGCCTTATGTACCGAGTAAAATCCTTTTAAATTCACTGGCTTAGCTCTGATTTTGATTCTGGTTTGTATGGCCGCTAACATTTAGTTGAGGATCCGCTTTAATGGATTTTTCACGATCGGCCTTATCTTTATTGACCTGTCCAGAAACGTGTTCACCCAGGCCTTTACCACTACCGGCGCCACCTTGGTAGGAACCGTGTGAAGCTTGCGCTCCACGCTCACCCAATTGTTTGGCTTCACCTTCAATACCTGAGAATTCAGAGCCAAACTGAGATTGCATACCACCGCTTAACCAACGCATGATTTTATCGGGCAGTACATGAATTAAGGAAAACGATTTTTGGAAAATAAAAACCACACAGCCACAATAAATAGAAAAAATAGCACAGAGAAATACCATCAATTTCATAATCCAGTCAATATTTATTTGATAATGACTTAAAAATCCAAATATTATACTTGATAAATTAAAGACTGTACTAAAGATCCAAAATCCTACGGCCGAAAGAATAATTCCCCCTATAAACCCAAAGAGCATCAAGGTGGGACGTAAAAAGATATTGAGTAATAACATTACCGCCGGCTCTGCCTTACCAAATAGTTCACTATTAGCCGAGGGTGAAGCTATACCCAACGCTACAATAGGAGCAGCTAGTATTGATTCAAACACGCCTAATAACCAGCCTAAGACGCCAAAGGCGAAAATAATAGCGGGAATTACGGGCAAATAATACGCCATCATAACCCCATTAATATAAAGAATAGCTCCCAAGCCGTTAATTAATCCCGTTAACATAGCTGCAACCGATACTACTGCAAAACCAATCGGATTGACGGCCGGCACCACCCCAGCTAAAGCCGCAGTGAAAGACGTGCTTGCGCTTACTCTAACTAAAGTATTACCCAACGTAACCAATATATCCCCCAGTGTTATTATTCCGGTAATGGGATGATGGTTAGTTCTGTTGCTTAAGATATTTAAAGCGTCTGTCGCCTTAAGAAGGTTTATCACAACAGTTATAAAATCATTTATGGTTGAAAGTGCAGGCATTATAATGCGAAGTCCTGTCAATGCGACTTGTATCCCTTGTATGGCTTTTTCCCCTGCAGGCGAAATTTTATCCTTAACATTGGGACCCGCATGTTCTGCTATAAATTTACTAACCTCACCTAAAGTCCAAGTCAGATAAAGACTAACAGGAGGAGATTGACAAACATATGACTTAGCTTCTTTAATGATGTCGTTATCATTATTATTACCGGAACAAATTGATTCTACAAATTTAGGCTTTTGGAAAGTCTGCTTGCCCGAAGTATTAGAAACCTGAATAAAATTAGTAAAATAAGCGCCGGCAGTTAGCCAACCCTTTCTTTTAGCATCGTTATAGTAATCCTGAGTTTCATTTGACTTATTAACAAAGGTAGAATAGATAGCATTATAATCTCTTGCCGCATTAATCATGGGCAGGCTGGTCACATTCTGGATAATATCGAACTGACGACTTAGGATTTCCTTCTTATTGCTGGCAATAATATTAGCCGCTCCTTGCGTATCCATTAGCATTTGCCATAAGGCCACCGCATTATAATGGTTAACGTTAGTTTGACTATCTTTTAGCCAGCTTACCTTACCACAAGCTCCCTCATAATCTTCATAACCGCTTACCTTGCCTGGAATAGCTAAAGTATAGTTATTATTACTTTCATTAATAACTAAGGAAGGGGCAAAATTAACCGGTGGCTGTAGCTTGCCAATCCGTTTTTTCAGCCGCTCATTTAAGGCATCTTGGACAGCAAACATACAAATTTGGGCCTGATATAGCTCATAGCCTATATCAGAAAAACCTTCCACCGCTTTTGGAGATTCAGGAGCGATAATTACACCACCCTGCTGGATATAGTCTATAACCCTATCCCAGACCTTATCGGCTACACCTACGCCTTGTACCACAACCCACATTACTAATACCTGTATCAGCGAATAACCACTTGCCTTGGGAATTAAAAGTACGATGGAAATAACTAAACGGATAGGCACCCATACCGAAGACCATTTTCTGCCTAACATTTCGCCTTCATTGGCCGTATTGATAGTTCCCATAATCAACACATAAGCTAACATGATGGCGCCAAAGATTAAGATAACGGCATTAAAAACGCCAAACATGGCCCCTAAAATCTGCGAACCACCGCCATGTAAAATACCATCCACAACCCCAAAAAAACTGCTCAAAAACCCAATTGATAGATCGCCACTGGAAGGTGTAAATAATGAGCCGCCCGTATTGTCGGCTAAAACGAAATTAGGGATGAATAACATGAATAGAGAAAATATTACTAGACGCATATCTACTTACCAATTATATAATTAAACCATTCCCTAACCGTGCATCCTAATTTACGTTGCCGTATCTGAAAAAACCAAAAGTGATTACGAAAGGCTAGTACCAAAAAAAGCAGAGTAATACAAAGGGCTGGTACTCCACCCAAATAGTGTTGCTTCACCAAAAGGAAAATCGCATATAATAAAGTGATTATAGCCAAGCCTAAATAAATCACGGCCATATACTTATACTGCTTACTACTCTGTACTAAATCATTTTCCGTTAACCCCAACCTAATCATAGCAGCTGCAAAAGTTTCTTTTTGGCTGGGCTTATTATAAGTAAAAATAGTTTTAATAGCAGAAAAAAGCATAGCCGTATTAGCTTTTATATCTTTTGCTCCCATCCATGTTGGAAAATCAAGGAAGGGTTTCGCAATTTTTTTAAGGCCACGCAGGATCATCTTTAACTCATGTAATAGGCTAGGTTTAAGTAATATAGACTATAATTTGAATTTTGCATAATTTAGTCTATGCTAAATTAGTAAATTTACGAGTTTTGCTCTTTGCGAAATTCATGAAATTATGATAATAAAACGAATATTTTTCAGCCACCAAGCATGGGATTGTAAATAGTGCAATCTGCTCAGAATAAATACATGGCAGGCAAAGCTTTGCAATGTATAGAGAACATGCCTAACAGACGCGGAAAAACTAAATTTTATTTAAATCTATATAAAACTAGCTAATGAGATAATTATGCCTGATTTAAGTTTACAAGCCGCTCACCATTTTTGGAAAGATTACCCAGATCCCATGATTTACCGGGTTATCTCTTTTATGGAAGGAGTTGAAAATTGGACTCTAGATAACCAGCCCGAGTTAGAGTCAGCCATGCAAGAACTTGGCGAGCAATTGGACAATATCGGTAAGATTGATCTAAACGCTTTAGGTCATGAAGTAGACTTTATCCGCATTGGAAATTTTTTAAGAACTAGCAGAGTCTTACGACTACTACAGGCTATAGACAGCGTCCATCCAGGTTCCGCTTCAAAAGTGCTTATGCATGCGGAAGAACACAGTGAAGGAACCTTAGATCCCGCTGGTTTATTTTTACGCCGTAATATTGTTTTTGAACGATTACGATTGTTAGCCAGGGTTTTTGCCGTACAAAGGGTCAAATTAGTTTTAAAAGCGTTGGAAGGTGAAGAACATGAATAAAATAACCTCACTCCTAGTAATTTTTAACTTAAGTGGTTGGGTTACCCTAGTCAATGCTGATTGCCATTATACTAATAATGAACTTCAAAACATGTGTATAAAAATTGAACAAAACCAACGCGAGGCAAGTCAGACACTACAAGCTATTTATGATAAGGCTATGCCTAAAGGTTTAAGCCCCATGAGTTCTATCCCGCCAGTGAGTAATATACCGGCTAATCATCCAACTAATACAGCTAATCCGAATACATCCATTTCCAATAAACCTGCTCAATTCAATATTTTTTCAGACAATAATGATAAAAAAAGTATTTTTAAATAATACATGATGAGGTATTCATGAAGAAAATTTTTTGTAAAATCGGATTTATCTCGCTAATTACAGCGACTAGCTTATTTATTAGTCCAGCTCGAGCAGATAATTCCCTATTAGAAGCAATAGCCAATGGCATCAATCAATTAGTCAAAGATGCTAAAGGCAAGTGGGACGCGCAACTTAAACTCTTGTATGAAAAAACTCCAAGCGTTGAGCAAACCATTATTACCAATAGCAATAATATCAATACTAATCAACAAATAAACGCGGCTTATCATAATCTTGATCCACAAGATCTCTTAGCAAAAAATATTCAAGCTAGCCTGCAACCTTTCTCTATAGACAATGATTATAGCGTCTTGGCATCCATCCCTGGCAGTGATTTGACTAGCAATAATTCAATACTAAACCCCTTTACCGATAGTAAAGCGATCAACGCTAATCCTAATAACGCTATTTTTAATTTTAATTCCTTATTAAATCCAGAGGTTTATCAAACTATCGAAACGAGTAAAGAAATCATCAATCAGCAAGAATTAGCCAAAAATTATATAGAATTTCTATTTCAAGGGTCAAAATTACCCAATGACTCGCTATTAGATCTAACTATTCTGTCTCCGGAGCAATTAAATAAATTAGTTAAGAGGAAAGATTTTGCCGATTACGTTATCGCTACTCGCGCGTATGCGGCTTCGCAATCCTTGGCACTTAGCAATTTATATGCTATTTATAATAAACGCATTGCTATCGCCGATTTGGGCAAAAAAGCCGGATTTAAGCAAACGGATGCTAGCGTTAAGCAGGTGGAAAATTATTTAGCTAGCCGAAAAATTTCCGACGCTAACTGGTATCAAGCCATGGAAAAGGCTTCTCCTGTCACCATCTTACGCGAAATACTGTACACCCTGGCGGAAATTCGTTACGAAATGTATCAGTCTCGCCAAGATTCTGAACGCGTATTAGCAACTCTATCTAGCATGGAATTACAGGCTTTAGCACAAAATCAGACCTCATTTAGACTAGTGAGAGAAAAAGCGGTTACGGCAGCTAAGCGCTTTGACATCCAGCTCAATAGTCCCACCGATTAAATTCTAGAGCTAAACTTAACACACGGGGCTATCTGGTTATAGCCCCGTTTTTCCCCTAATGATTTTTCTCGCTTGCTAATGAACGATGATTTAATGACAACCCTCTCTAATCCCAACCCGCAGAAATACCCGAGATTAACCTACTTAATAAAACCTCCTTGAGTTATCACTTAGTTATTAATGCTCTAGCCCTTTTAAATACCTCTGCAAAACTACCGCATTATTATATTTTTCATTCTTCGCGCTATAAAGCAGGGTGATAACAGCAGTTTTTGACTTTTTAAGAATTAAGTTAATCGAATCTTGCTTGCTGTTTAATTCTTGGAAATAGCGTTTTTTAAACTCCATCCATTTTTCGGGATCATGGTTAAACCACGCCCGCAAGGATTTGCTGGGCGCTATTTCTTTTAACCATAAATCAATGGCTGCATCTGTTTTCTTCATGCCCCTTGGCCATAGTCCATCGATTAGAATTCTAAAACCATCGGATGCTTGCGGGGCGTCATAAACTCGCTTAATTCTGAGGGCGTTTTTCAACATATCCACCTCCAAGTAATGCTAATCTCGAAATGACAAAACTAATAAGGGGGTATATTTCTACTCTGCCATTGTATCTGATGGAATGCACGAAAAACTGTGTGTCCCCCATCCAATCCAATCGGCTTAGTAAGCTTGGAGGTTTTAAATTTTCTCCAAGCTTCCAGGCATGAGATACCTAAAATCATATCCACTCACAAGAGTAAAATAACGGCTAATAAGGTTTGCTGGAACATGGCTAATGATGTCTTATCTGAATAACCATAATCTCTAAGTCGGTTTCTGCCTGAACCGCGTGCATAACATTGGGCTCCATCTCTAGCACTTTACCCGCAGAGATAGCCTGCGACTCTTTACCTATGGTAAATGTTCCTTGGCCTTTAACGGGGATCACCACCACATGTGCATTAGCAGAATGCTCAGGCACAGACGCACCGGCTTTTAAAGCTAAGCGGATGACCTTGAAGGTATCCTTATTAATAATTAAGGTTTTCTCTACATCTGCCATAATAACCTCCTTAATCAGTTAATTGAGTCATGTAACATACCCAATTTTAGCGAGTTGCCCATTAATTCTGAACAAGCTGCTCAATGTGATTTTTGGTCAGTTCAGACATAATGAATCTCTCTTGTTGGGCTTTTGCCGCTCTCAACTTTTCAGCATGAGCCTGCGAATGCTAGCAATAGCTGCGGAAGGATTTAAACCTTTGGGGCATACGACAGTGCAGTTCATAATGGTACGGCAGCGAAATACGCTAAAGGGATCCTGTAATTCAGCTAAGCGCTTCTCTTTGGCAGTATCCCGACTATCGGCTAAAAAGCGATAGGCCCACAACAAACCGGCAGGTCCTACAAACTTCTCAGGATTCCACCAGGAGGAAGGACAGAAGCTGGTACAGCAGGCACATAAAATACATTCGTATAAACCGTCTAGTTGCGCGCGCTCTTCGGGTGATTGTAAGCGTTCTCGACTAGGGGCTATAGTATCGTTTTGTAAGTAAGGTTTAATTCTTGCATACTGTTTAAAAAATAAAGTCTGATCAACGACTAAATCTCTAACCACCGGCATATTAACCAGTGGCTTAATCACAATAGGTTTTTTTAAAATCGAGAGAGGTGTTATACAAGCCAGCCGATTTAATCCATTGATGTTCATGCCATCAGAGCCACATACACCTTCGC
>Ga0182739_1000655_pt1 | contig 41838 bp, 34 predicted proteins | sample eDN5th30CBELigBY_FD_128873 | JGI IMG/M metagenome (GOLD analysis project Ga0182739, IMG submission 128873) | Enriched backyard soil microbial communities from Emeryville, California, USA - eDNA 5th pass 30_C BE-Lig BY (version 2) (version 2) | ecosystem: Environmental > Terrestrial > Soil >... | reverse complement strand
CCACATCTTAAACCGTTTTCAATCTACATTGCGCTAATTCTTAATAGCGTTAATGATGAAAACGAAAAGATTGGTCTAATTGAAATTCCACCACATCTTGATAGGCTGGTGAACTTCACCGACAAAAGAACAATTGAAGTTGATGATGAGCCTTATGAAAGCAAAATAAAGCAATGGTTCTTCATCGAAGATATCATTATAGAAAACCTGGAAAAGTTATATCCGGGAATTCAATATTACGATATCACGGCGTTCCGCATTCTGAGAGATGGAGATTCGAATATCACTGAAAATCTAGCATTCCATGAATCTAATTATGTGGAATCTATGATCTCTCATGTGAGAAGTCGGATTCTCTACAATGAAACCATCCGGGTGGATATCTGGGGAAATCCAAGAAAGAAAATTCTCAACATGCTTAAAGAATCTTTGGATATTTCCAAGAAGTTCATGTTCCATTCGATGACTAGGCTCAAAATGTCTGATGTAATGCAAATTTATTCTGAAAGCAAAAATCCTGAACTCAAATATCCTGAGTTCAATTCTATCAAACCGTTTAAGAATTACAAATCTAATAAATCCATGCTCCATGCTATCAATAAGCAAGATATTTTGGTTCATCACCCGTATGAAAGCTTCGGCGATACAGTATTAAGATTCGTAGCTGAAGCTTGCTTCGATCCTCATGTGGTATCGATCAAACAAACGTTGTATCGCTCCGGTAATGAATCGAAGATTCTTGAGTATCTCCTCCATGCTGCACAGAACGGAAAGAATGTCGTTGTGGTCATGGAACTCAAGGCTCGATTCGACGAAGAAACAAATATTGAATGGGCTGAGAAACTGAAGAAAGCTGGTGCTATCGTTGTCTATGGATACGAACATATCAAAACGCACGCAAAGATGATGCACGTATTCAGACTTAAAGATGGTGATGCTCAACAGTTCGTCCATATTGGTACTGGAAACTATTCCGAAAAGAATGCGAAGATCTATACAGATTTTAGTTACTTCACATCTAATCGAAAAATCTGCCAAGACGTAAGTACGATCTTCAATATGCTTACTGGTGGATTCATATCTGAAAGCATTCAATTGAACCACATCAAGATTTCTCCAATCATGACAAGACAATTCTTGTATGACATGATTGATAAAGAAATAACAAAATCTACTGATGAAACTACATTTGATTCGGGTTATATCCTCATCAAAGTAAATAATCTCAGTGATCCGGGATTAGTTAGCAAGCTTTATGAAGCATCCGATGCAGGTGTTAAAGTTGATATCATCTGCCGCGGATCTTGCTCTCTGATTCCAGGTATCGAAGGATATTCTGAAAATATCACGGTAAGATCTATCGTTGGTCGATTCCTTGAACACAGCAGAATCCTGAAGTTTGGATTGGATGCTGACAAAGGTAGACACAGTTCAATCTTCATTACATCTTCCGATATGATGACAAGAAATCTTGATCGTCGTTTGGAATTGATGTTTGAAGTAAGTGATAATACTAAGGATGCTATCAATATGTATCTTGAATCTGCACTTTATGATAACGTAAATGCATTCGAAATGAAATGCGACGGCGAATATTATAAAGTTCAGAGAGCAGAAGATGCGCCTGCTGTAGATTCACAGATTGGAACTTACGAAACGTTAAAGGAAATAAACTAATTTGATGGAGAAGTGGAAGAAATTCCACTTCTCTTTTCACCGTAATTTTACAAATCTATGAGTATATATTATTTACTAGTAACCACATAATATAAAAACTAGGAGGTGTTAAATATGAATTTCAACTTCGTACGCAATTTTGATCATGCAACTGCTGGAGGTTCCGGTGGTGGAAAGAAATAATTAAAATATCTAAATAACTGGAGCTGATCTGCATGCGTAATGAATATGTGATTATGGTTAAAGGTCTTAAAGATGTTAATGGATAATGGTAGTTATTGATCAGATTGATCAATAACAAATTGAAAACCAGGAGGACTAAAATCCTCCTGGTTATTTTTTTTGTATAAAGTAATGTACTTAGCTGTACTTTCCGTCATGGTGTTATTACTTTCTACTTTTAAGAAAAGAATAAAGATCATCAAGGAATTTCATCAAGCTCTTTAGGTTCTTAAATCTAGCAAGTTGTTTAATCAGCATATCAGATATGAAACCGAAGAAAAACACAGCTAAATACATTAAGTTACCCGTAATATATTTCCTTAGTATTTCTAATGACGAAAAAATAAATAACGATGACGTTAACGAAAGCAAAGCCATCCTTAAGATAACCTTCCATCCTGTCTTTTTATTCTTCTTATTTGTATTCTCTGTAAAGATAAACTTGATTAGGGAACCAAACAAGGACAGTGAGAAGAATATTATAAGGAGTACGGGATCGTTATCTATAAAGTTTTCAATATCGAATGAGATGTTTTGTCCCACACTATATCCCTCCCACCTCCGAATAATATATTTAATTGTCGATACAAAAAAATATATTATGTGTAAGAAATTATATATCGTATTTTTCTTTTAGTCTTATTGTACTTATCATCACATAAATAAGCATAATAAGACCCATGAAAATCATGAATTGATAAACTCTGCTAATTGCGGCAAATTGTTTAGCAGATTCTTTGAGTTGCACATTGTCGAATATATTGTATATAAAGCTATTATTCTTAACGATTTCTGTAATATTGAATCCTTGAACCACGATAAATTGATAGATGTTTTGACGCTGCCCACGGTCATTTACGAGGGGGTTGCCCAAAATATCTTTGTCAACAAAAATGTATTCCGGAACTAGGAATTCAAAGGATTGTAATGAATTGATATCACCATTGGATTCTTTGAAAATACGTTTAAGTTCCTCTAGTTTCATGGAGGATACCTTACCAATAGATGAGCTTTCAGGTTCAAACCATTGCCAGAAGATGTATTGTTTCTGATAGTTTTGTTGAATCATTATATCATAAGCTTCTTTGGCAAGGTCTTTGTTATAGTGCTGTGAGATTTCAAATCCTATTGTACGAGGTTTGTTTGCACTTGGGGAAATAGATAAGTCGGAAATAACCCCGATATCCTTCATCAATACAAACATGTCATTGCTATCCGTTTTGATATTATTGAAATATTTTCCACGGATATTATCAGCCATAATTTTTGTAATTGGATCATTGTATGTCAAATCCGATAACTTCTTGAGGTCAAGTTCCAAGCGAGTGTTATCAGACGAATATTCTTTGTTAATATCATTCAGAATATTTGGAATGATATTTTCATTAAGATTTTGTTTTGATGTTCTAATGGATTCATTAACAATATTTTCCACTATCTTCCAAGTAATGTCAGTTCTAAAGTCAATTTCCTTTTGCTGCTGCTGTTTAAGATCAACGTTTGCAAGATATACTACGATTTGATATGAGAGAATCAATGCCCCTGAAACGACCACAGATATGACAAATCTGTTAAACTTACTTCCAATTTTTTTAAGAGATAATTTTCTCGACTTCACCTTCAACACCCTCTCCAGAAATTATTTTTTCCGAGTTTTTCTAATAAATTGTTTCCACTAATGAATTTATTTTTATTGAAATGAGATGACAAAAATAAGGTAGATACCTAAAAATGGTATCTACCTTAACTGTTACAATTTAGCTATAGATTGGATTCCTTGAGAAGTTCTAACCCGAATTGCGCTTGCTTTAGAATCTGTGGTTGGTACTATTTCCACAGCACCAACAGTACCGTTCTTAGTTGTTGCACGAACGGCCCCATTTCCAGCAAGTCCAGGTGTTGGTTCATATATTGGTATTAATGCATTGCTAACCTTAGCTGTCCCAATTTGTTTTTTAGTTTGAAAAGTTTTATAGGTATAAAAACTTTCATTGTCAGCATTATCGTGATAAGTCACTGTATATCTATATGTCTTTCCACCAGGTAAATTATTTACTGTAAATGTAGTCACATCTCCAATTTCAGTACCAGCATGTAATGGAGTTCCAACATATGCATTTCCATCCCACTCACCAAGATAGAATTTTGTCCATTTCCTTCCGGAAGATGGGATTGGATCAGAAAATGCATTCCAGGTAAATATTGCTGAATTTCCAGTATAATTTACTTGAGGATTAGGATCTGCCGGACGTACTGTATCACGAAATACGAATGTATTTGGATTATATGCAGTATTTCCAGCCATATCTGTAAACCGTATATCATATCTCCAGTTACCATCTATATTACAATCAGTTACCATATAATACCAGTCATTGGTACCAGCGTAACCTGTCATCGGCCCTGGTAATTGGTACCAAGTTCCATCTGGTCTAACAGCATGAACTGTACTTCCCGACATAGCACCAAAATTATCAGTGACATTATATGCCCATATTCTAATATGGTTATTAGCATTGGCATTGATGTATTGCTGAGGCATAACTGATCCTATTGATGGTGATGTCCTATCAATAAGATAGTAACTTGAATTTATCTGTCTTTCTTCAGCGTTTCCGGCCCTATCATATGCTTTTATCCATACCGCATATTGACCTTCAGCACCACCAGAAATTTGATTTATAGGTATATCATAATAATATTGACCATTTCCGTCATGTATTCCGGTAAATTGTATACCTTGTTGAGGGGTCATGTAAACTAAATCGTAAACTTGGAATATAACCCTATCTATTCCAGTATTAATTCCTGCACCAGTTCCAGAAATAGGATCATTAACATTAGCCCATATCCGATATGTTTGATCAACTGGTGTATTAATAGATTGTGTTGGAGACTTATTTGTTATTACTGGGGGAGTAGTGTCGTAATAAACTTGCACGATATCAAGACCAGTTACATTGTTATTGTTATCATATATGACAAATCTACATTCTCTAATCTTTTCAGTATATTCATTATCTACATTAAAGTTATAGTACCATGTGCCACCACCACCATTAACTGCATTACCCATAGTAACCCAACCACCGACGTGATTCATCATTGCAACAACCTTTTGAATACCAGCAGGATAATCAGATACATTATCTACATAAAGTCTCGTTGAAGCTTGATTTGAATAAACAATTGCAGCTCTGTTATTACCAATAGGTGGTATTTTATCTTCACCAACTAGAACATTACCATAGTTTGGATCAGGACCGACACCATTATTTGTATTCCACGTGTCGTGGCTATCTTTAACCCGTACTCGAATATAGTATAGTTTTCCATATTCCATTATACCTTCAGGTATTTGCCAACTATAATAAGTTGGGGAAACCACCCACGGACTATCATAAAGTATAGTATTATACTCGAAATTAACAACTTGTACGTTCATCGTACCTTGACTATCTCCATACTCTTGATCTGGATCGCTAAATGTCCATGATACAGTTGGAGTTAGGGTAGTTAGAATAGATCCCCATGCCGGACTTGTAATAACTGGTGCGTTTGGCGGTCTATTAGGTGGTCCATACGTTATTTCAATATATGGCGGAGTGCTAGATTCTTTAGAACAAAACGTAAAATCAATAGGTGGACTATACAATCCATTACCAATACCTAATCCATTATTAACGCCCGTATTATAATAGTTATATACATATTGACCAACCCACATCGCATATACATATTGCGATCCTGAAAGTTGCCAACTACCAACATCTTGGCCGTATACCTTCTGATTGAATTGTCCCGCATTACTCCAAGACAAACTAGCTTCTGACCAGGCAGGGATATTATAATCATGTATGATTGTATATGCTACCGTTGGAGCTGCTGGGGCCGGGAGATACAATATGGCCTGTTTAACCTCATTTCCTGCAGGCATTGTAGGAAAATTGAATTTATAATAACTTCTTATTATGCGACTAGCGCCGTCCCAAAATACACGCGTATCACCCGCGGAATATACCGTAGTAGGATTTGCACTATCAATATAATTATCCGCTATACAAGATGCAATCATTGTAGGATATGGCATTATTATTCACAACCCCTTTTATAGATCACTTCTAAACCACATTTGTCCCGGTACTGGGCTTGCCGGGTCAGATGTTCTTACTTCCAAAATAAATGCTTTTGTATTATCAGTTCGTGCTGCAGTCCTAAAATCAACACCTGCAAGTTGTAAAGTTCCAGTTACGTTTGCATTCTTCAATGTAGCCGTAAGTCCATCATCAAGAATGGAACTATTAATCAGGGTTCTACCAGAGAATCTAGTCAGATAACCATCTGTTGCCATCTTAATTGCAAGTGGATAACCACCTAATGTTGAACCACCATGCCAATCAGCCATAGTTAACCCTCCTCATATCTTTATAAAATCGTCTTATAAAGATGTTTCATGAGCCTAAATGATAAAAATCCAAGAAGAGTTAAAGAGACTCTTCCTGGATTTTTATTTATTTTTCTTCTCGATGTTCTTGAACCGTTTCAATGCTTTGAGTTGCGTCTTCTACGATAGGTGGTTCAACAGGTGTACCAATGGCTACCAATAAACTTGCAACTTTTCCAATACTTGCAATACCATTTGCTTTAATTTCAATATCAGTCAAAAGCTTAGCAACATTCACACCAGCCACAGACATGCCGATAACGCTACCAGCAGCATCTTTCTTTATGACATTGGATGTACATTGATGAATCAATGCATTTATATCCTGTAAATGTTCCATGCCGGTTTGTCGAAATGTCGTATCAATACAATCATTCAAAGTGTTAACATTTTCCGTCGTCAAATAATAATACTTCAGTTCATCCATTTAATCTCAGCTCCTCAATAATTGATAATATTTATTCACAGTTTTAGAATTAATATTTTAGAAGATATATCCATCCGAAGCTGCTCCTTGAATTTCCATCTTTCCATCCTTAATTCGATACTGTCTTCTATATAGAAGCTCAATATCAGCGTCAGGTAGTGCTCTTTTCAGAACTATAAGATCTTTAAACATCGTGTTACAATCTTGAGTGTGATCATATCCGCCAAGTTTTAAATCATATCCATATGAGGTAACAAAATAATTCGCAACATTTGCAGAAATTGTAGAATCTGTTACAGTTATTATAGCAGAACCAATTCCCCAAAACTTCCATGTAACAGTTGAACCAGTTTTCACTATAGAAATCATATGAGGTTTATCCCAGAAATCTACTGGATCATAAGTGGTTGCTCCTGATCCAGTAACAGATATCTGATTCTGGTTAGGAATTTTACCCCACCATCTATAACCACCGCCAACGGTGTTGCCGTTGCTCCCTAGACTTTCTATACTATAATTACTACGACTCTGCCCATTTGTACCTTTAGGAATTTTCCAATATATTATAGTCCAATTTCCACTCCAATTAAGACCAATCGTTGCATTTAGATTAAATTCTAAATTCCCACGTGGTCGTACCGTTCTATGAAATGGAACTTCATATGAAGTTTCAGTGAACATTGGATTTCTATATAAGACATACCCTTTACTTGCAGAATCGTTCAACTGAGCTGGATACATTAATACTCTTGAAGTTGCAGTTGCAATAGCTGTAAAACTGTGAGTAAATCTCTGCCATGTACCCAATCTAGTTTTATCATACGTAAAATTAACAGCTCCGTAATTTTCAATACTTGCCATCAAAGCATAATTACCATTAAAATCCGAGGAAAGAAATATATCAATACTAAAGAAATAGGTATTTCCTAAAGTTATAGGTATATCATTACCTTTATAGTTCCATTGCTCGCTTTTGAATTTATGTTTGTATATAACAGTACCATCTTCAAATACCATTGTTTCCCAATTATCTCCAGCAATAACCGGATATGAAGATGCTTGTGGATACGTTGTAAATAGCTGGGTTTGTGCAGTAGGAACCCATGCATAGCCATCTCTAAATACCAAATTACTTTTAACTACAGCATCGAACCTGTAATTTACATCAAAAGTGTTTTCACCCAAAGGCCAATGATAAGCATCAGAAGGAATACCTATAGGTTTTTCAATCAATTTCATGTACATACTACCATCAGATGTAGTTTTAAAAATTTTGGATGTATGCATTTGCTCTATTTCTGCAGCAGATAATGCTCGATCATATAAACCTATATTTTTGAATTCAAATGAGCCTGGAGATGCAGAAATGCCACCAATATATATATTATCACTCAAACCTGTATACCAGTCTCCTATATTTGGAATATTTCCAACGGAGACTCCGTCTATATATATATTAGCACTTCCATTAATCGTGAGAGTTATGCAAACCTTATACCATTTATACAAGTTAGGAAACCAATTTCCTACAATTTCAATATCTGTACTTCCATTACGGATGGAGAAAGAAGAATTGCCACTCGTTGTAGATTGCATCGTTAATTCAAACCCTTGTATTCCGGGTATAACCCTATTAGCCACAATTTTAGTTGTTACGAATACTCTAGGCATGAATTCAAATATAATAGAACATGTTTGTTGAAGTAAAAATCTTGGAAGTATGAATTGGGATCGAGCGAAACGAGAACCCATCTCCATGTAAGATGTTGCATGATCTTTTTCTTCCCATTGAAGATCATATACATAAAACTGATCGCCAATAGCGCCACTGGCAATACCGAATTGAAGTATACAGGATGTTGCTGTATTGGAAGTTACAGTATGTGTTTGTATAAGTCTATACCAACCACCACCAAGATCAATAGAATATCTTGGTCCAGAATTTAACACTATTGTATTACCGGCTTCTGGGAATGGTTTTCCAGGACTTATTATTATATTACCATCACCAGTAATTTTCATTGTCAACGACATTGTGTAAGTTTTTCCAGTAACCGCTGGTAATATTTTCTGACCTCTAGCATCACCAGAAATTGATGTTATTGTATATTTTTTAGATAATTTATCCTCAGGATTTGGTAAAGCATAATAATCTCCATCAAGTGTGCAATGTGCATATACATCATAAGGCACACTATTCGCAAGATTTTGAGATGCAGCATCGATAGATAATCCTGTTGATCTGTATAAAGTTTGTATATTAGCCACAGGTCTTATCTTATCCTGTATACCAATTACCATTTCTAGAATAGTGCTCCCGTGCCCATCAGCAAGTTCTATTCTAGGCTGATAAAAATATTGTTTTTCAGAGGCGATAGTTGAACCGTATAAGAATACACCATGACCAGCTTTTGTATTAGTAGATAACCATTTAAAGTCTTCACCACTATTATAAATTTTATTTCCGCTAATATCATATATGCCAGAATCAGTATGTTTCATCAATCCCCCATAGTTATGTGGGAATACATGTCCTACAAATAATAGCCATTTATTTTCATGTGGAGACATAATAGTTTTATCTACATCAAAAAAATAAGGCCAACTCCATGCATCAGTGGAACCAAGCTTAGAAACTTGATTTGCGCCAGTTGTAAAAATAATTCTGCCACTATTCGAAGTCATATCAGTTCGTTTTACCCATACAGAAAATCTATATGTTTTTGTAGGATCTATTATATTATTAGTCTGATCAGCACGCCATCCTGTTTGATAACTATTATCGGCAGAATTGGACAATCCGGCCCATATAATATCATCTATATTCCAAGGATTGGGATTTTTGATAATTGTATTATTGGCATTACTACCAGTATATACTAGAAAATCTCCCTGAGATCCAGATGTTCCAAGTTTCCATTGTGATATTTTTAATAAATTCCTCCTCTTTAGCCAATCTTCACCAGCAACTGTATAATCTAATGGAAAATATGCTAACAAACCATTTGTGACGGATGGAATTCTTTCATTTATGCTTCCAGCAAGAGTTAAATCTCCATTTTTGAGTTTGCCAATTCTAGGCATATATTTCACTCCTCAACTTTATTAGATTTATATATGGTTTGATATATAAAACTGGATGGTTCGATAAAGAACCATCCAGAATTTTTATTACGGTGTATAAATAATATCAAGAGAATCGTCAGTAGTATTATAGGAGAACGTATATTTTTTAGAAGATAGCGTAGATTTTATCTCGATAGCATTTGATAGAAGTGTGCCACTAAATGTTGGATTAACAGAGGACGCTTTACCAGCTAGAGCTGTATTTATAGTTTGAAAGAAAGCTGGATCATTATTAATAGCAGCGGCTAACTTAGTAAGAGTATTTAGAGTTGTAGGAGCACCGCTGGCCATCGCATCTATAGCATTACCAACAAATTGAGTAGTGGCTAATGCTGCTGTACGATCACCAGTTGTCTTAGTGGGAGCAGTAGGAGTTCCTTTAAATACAGGAGAGTAAAGATCTGCTTTGCTAAATCCTCCAGTGAGAACAAACGCGTTAAAGACTGCAATATATGTCACATCAAAAACGTAGTTTGCACCCGTTATTGATGGGTCCATTCCGGCTACAGATGATAGTATTTTCGCTCCAAGACCATTAACATTAAGAGTTGGATTCTCACCGGAAGCAACGTGTAACATTATCGAGAATGTCAATCCATCAAATAATGATGTTACACCAGGAATATCTACAGTATATGCTACTAAAGTTCCAGAAGTTTTAGCTACAATATTATGATATTTATTTAATTGTACAAATTGAGTAGAAGCAATTTGACCATTACTAGTTCCAAGAGTAGCGGTTGGCACTTGAGGTACTCCGCTAAATACAGGATTTGCCAAAGGCGCTTTGTTATTTAATTGACTTTGAATGCCACTTGTAAGACCACTAAGATATCCAATTTCAGCAGCAGTTACAGTGCCAATACTTGTAGTGGAAGGAAGTACCACAGTACCAGTAAATGTAGGAGAAGCCAGAGGTGCTCTTGAAGTATCACTAGGATGGACATGGTCCTGTCTAGCATATTTAACACTTCCACCAACATTTGCAGTTCCATCCATGACTGGTGTAAGAGTTCCTGCTTGAGCAAGAACGAATTTAGTAGTGGCAATCTGATCCGTATTTGTATCAATTGACGCAGTAGGAGCCTGAGGTGTTCCTGTAAATGTAGGAGAAGCTAACGGTGCTTTAGCATTCAACTGGCCCTGAATACCACCAGTAAGACCGCTAAGATATCCAAGTTCAGTAGAAGTTATAGTGCCAATACTTGTAGTTGCAGGAAGCACTACAGTTCCGGTAAATGTAGGAGAAGCCAAAGGTGCTCTAGAAGTATCAACAGGATGTACATGATCTTCTCTAGCATATTTAGTAGAAGTACCAACTGCTACAGCACCATTCATCAACGGATTAGCAGTTCCTGCTTGGTTAAGAACGAATTTGGTTGTAGCAATTTGATCAGTATTAGTATTAACTGCTGCAGTAGGAGCCTGAGGCACTCCAGTAAATGTAGGAGAAGCTAATGGCGCTTTAGCATTCAACTGACCCTGAATACCACCAGTAAGACCAGAAAGATATGCAATTTCAGCAGCAGTTACAGTACCGATAGTTGTAGTTGCAGGAAGTGTTACATTTCCAGTAAACGTAGGATTATTAGTAGATGCTGCAGTATAACCAAGATCAAGTCTCGGTATTGGAGAAGTATGAATACCCACACCAGTACCACCAGAAGTTACAACTGGTAATGCAATTTGAACAACTGCACCAGTTGGTGCATAAATATTAGGAGCTGAATTATTATATCCAGCATTTGAATAAAATACAGATTGAATATGAACCCAATCATCACTAGTGGAAAGCGTTAAGGTAGAAGCAGTGATATCAACACCATTTTTAAAAAGACGAGTATTTCTGGCAACAGTCACACCTGAACCAGATTTCAATCTCATCCAGAAACTAAATGTGAAGTAACCACCACTACCTGTCATATTTTTGAAATTATTAATGGTCAAAAGATAATGAGTTGGGGCGGATGGATGACCATCCGATGTGCCAGAACCTTGAGTTATATCGGCCACATAGAATTCGGCTCCATATCTCTTATCTTTACCAGCTAAAGAATTCATTGCATTCAGAAGAGCTACCACGTCTGGAGTCATGTTACCACTAGTGCCGCCGTTATCTGTATTATTATAGATAAATTTTCCACCAGGGGCTATATTACTACCATTATAGGAGTTAAAGAATGTATTATTTTCAAAGACATTAGTAGATTGCATTGCATAAGGATTTTGTTGAGTTCCCATAAATCTACCAGAATCTGGCATAAGGTTAACTACTGGTATATTACTAACATCCCATAGTTTACCCCTTTGCATATCTATATCTTGCGTTTTAACTGTTCCAGTAAATGTAGGGGCATTTACAGGTGCTCTTGAAGTATCAATAGGATGCTTATGATCTTCTCTAGCATATTTAGTAGATGTGCCGACAGTTGCTGTACCATCCATAACCGGAGCAGCAGTTCCAGCTTGACTGATTACGAATTTTGTAGTAGCCAATTGATCTGTATTAGTTCCAACGGCTGCAGTAGGACCTTGAGGAGTTCCCGTAAAAGTAGGAGAATCCACAGCCGCTCTCGAAGTATCAATAGGATGCTTATGATCTTCTCTAGCATATTTAGTAGAAACACCAACAGTTGCAACGCCATCCATAACCGGAGCAGTTGTCCCTGCTTGACTGATTACGAATTCTGTGGTGGCAAGCTGCTTAGTATTAGTTCCAACAGCAGCAGTAGGACCTTTTGGAATACCCACAAATGTAGGAGAATCCAAATCAGCTTTAGGGATAAGCAAATCTTCCAAATAAGTAAGCAACGAAAGTCTTACGATCTCAGAAAGAGATTCAAGATCGATAGGAGTTTGTTGTTCATTATCATTAATATTTTTGAGGATTGTATACAGATATCCAAAGAATCCCTCTTGCACATCAAGGAATTGATATACTAAAGTAGGAATAATTGGAACTTCATCTGTGATTACAATTATTCTATAATATGCACCACTTTCATCGATTCCAGTAACACTTTTCTTATCAGTAGAAATTCCAAGACCCATTTGCACTTTACCAAGGCTAGTAGTCTTTTCTGCTACAAGAACCTTAGTAATCTGTGCCGAATCACCAGCATCTACAAACTGATAGGAAGAGCCTATGATATTATTAGAAATGGAACGGTAAGTTTCGAAAACAAACTTATCATTCTTTTCAATAAGTGGAATTGTAGTATTAATTCTAATTTTAACAGAGGTAGATCTTCGGTTAAAGAACCAGAATGAATAGGTGAGATCGGCGACTGCTTTATCTTTGATGATATACAGCCAACCATCTGCACCAATATACATTTGGTTTCTATTTGCAATAACGTCTTTATTAGCCTCAGTTGTTAAAGGTAAATTGAGAGTTGTAGAAACATCAGTTGTTTCAGTTTTAAAGATTTTAAAGATTTTGTTATTCGTCAAGGTAGTTACACCTTGATGCTCTTTAATTTCAATTTTTTTAATATACTCAGTAATTACACCTTGGTTGATATCCAGCGAATCGGCATAAGTACCCATTTTGCAGAAATATTCAGGTAGAATTATAGCATCTTTCATATTGTTATTATTATCATATTGAACGAGCATAAGCCTTTTATGCATACCAGTGGCAGTAAGCACATTAGTCAAAGGCATAGATTTAGTTACTTTTGCAGAGAAATCTCCCTCGGTACCAACACCAACTTTGGCAGATTTTACAGTTTGAGTTACAGTAATACCTAAAGGAGAATAAATATTGGCGTAGTCCGAGACGCTCACGATCGGATGTATTACACCATCTTCATCTTTAAACACTAAGCGATAATCAGCATCGAAAGCCAATTCGCTATTTTGCATCAGGGATGTGTCTGGAAACACATTAAAGAAATTGGCAAAATGAATTTTCTTTGTATCTACCACTTTTTTCACCGTCCTATATTTAAGTTTAAAGGAGAAGATCCACATCAGATCTTCTCCGTGTTCTAATAAATTGTTCCCTTATAACAGATAACGAGGGTAAGGGCCGGATCTCATAGTTGAAATTGGAATACGACCATCTTCCAAAATAGTTCCAGGTAATTCAATAGGAATCATATCTTCGTCCCTTGGATCTAGATGATCTCTCCCTTTTAAGCAGTAATGATATAGAATTTCAAACATATGGCGCTCAGGAAGATAAACGGATCTTATACTATTTTCCCCAGTTTGAACTGGATAAAGTAAACCTATTAAACCTTCAATCTGGAGCTGAGTCAAAGTTTCAAGATATTCAGTCCATTTATCCTTAATTCCAGAGAATTTCTCTTTATTAGGAATTTCCATTCTTTTTCTAAAAATACACATATTATTTGTAGAAGTTGTAATCATAGAGAATCTATAATTATCTATTTCTTTAATATTATCAGGATGAATCAATTTACCGTCTACAAATACAAGATTATATTTCTTAGAGAATGGAAAATCTTTATTATTTAGAGTGATAATTTTATCACCATTATTGAGTGATACATTATACTCAACTAATTCCATCTCAGATGTGAAATATGCATTGAAAAGTTCACCCTCAATGGTATTAGTATCCAAATCAGTAGCAATTACAGTGTCACCTTTAACCACTGTATATCTAAAAGGATCGAATAGATAGAATCTATCTCTTTCAAGAAGTCTACCATTTAAGAATACGAACATTTTCTCTTTAGGGAGAAAGCTAACCCATGTAGGTAGTTTTTGAATCAGGCCATCATAGCTATAGCTTTCATTAATAACTTGATTATATCGCCGCTCACAAACAACAATTTCTTTACCAACTTTGCCAGCGACAAATACAAATTTAACGATATTACCATCTATAGTGTACGTATAATTTGAAGGATTCATTATATTCATTTGACCTTGAGTTGATGTAGTGGCCGGAGTAATCTCAAATACATCAAACTCAAAATCACTATCAATATTACCATTAGGGCCAATTACCACGTTTTGTGTAGTAATAATCTTTTTCTCATAATATGGTACATAAGTAGCTTCAGTATCAACTTCAAAAATTTTAGTTCCTTTAATGTCACTTGTTCTAAACGCTGACGTCCATTTTCTAGTCGTCAGATTGTAAGTAGATGAAGCAGGAGATATATTAAGTCCATTAATGAATAACAATCTCTTACTTAAATTATGATTAGTAACAAGTTTTACAGGATGAGTAAGTTCCTTTGGAGGAACTATAGTTTCATTGAAATTAAGTTTCATTGTAGTATTAGCTTCGATTGATAATGATGTTTTTGCAGTATAAGTTGCTTGAATTTGAGACAGAGTTTTTCTAACATTGGAAACTCTGAAATCGTGAATAATCGCATTTATTTGCCGACCACCACCAGAATCAGCACCAATATAGAAATAGGTTTTAATATTAGCATCCACACCAACATTTGCAGTACCGACCATTATTCCATTTATATAAGCATACAGGGTTTTGTTTTCCCATGTCATTGCTATATGATACAAATTTCTAGCAGCAATCATACCAAATGGTGATGTTATATATTTTGACGGCGTCACTGTTCCAGCATTGGCAAATACCACAGAACCATTAGGCATTATAGTTATAAGAAATCTCGTATTATCATCTGAATCATTAGTTTGCATTAATCGGAACGAATCCGTTGTAGGAAGTGATTTAGGAGTAATCCAAAACTCAACACTACCTGTTGTTGGATTTAATACATTTTGAGATGCAATCATCAATATATCTGGAGACTTATCAACAGTGGTAAATGTAAGTCCACCATATGATTTATTTGTGACTTGAAATTCTTTAAGATAGAAATCCTTTTCCTCGTATCCATTCCAACCACCCCACAATCCAAATGACAGAGTTGTTCCTGTCCCTGTGAAAGTATTTGGAGGAAATCTATATTCTTTATACATGAACCCGTCAATAGGGTCCACTTCGGAAACAAATTGATAACTCTCTAACCATTGCTGCCCAAATGATTCACTAGAAGCAGATCCATATCCCCATAGTTCATGAGTTCCAGTATTTTTAATATACTTAATCTTGAATTGAACGGTCAGAGGAAGAGATTTATCTATAGTGAAACATGGAGTATTTAACCTTATAGATCCATTGCTATTATTAAATGCAGTGAATCTCAATATGTTATTAGAAACTTGTACTGTAGGTTGTGTTTGTGTGTAGTATGTTGCAGACCAGTTAGATGGATTATCAGCTTCAAAATCAGTCATCAATACCGGATTTTTGAATAATGGATCAGGTACTTTATTAGAAACTGCTTCTTCAATAATAATACCTTTCTTCAAAGGATCTGTATTTCTAACATATCTAGGAGTATCAGCAGGAACTATCGAATAATTAATATCCGTGTCTGTAGCAGTGCTTATTCTAGTGAATCCTGGATTAATTGCACTGATTGCATATTCAGTGAATTTAATACTTTTAGTTTCTTCAAGATATTCCTTAAGGAGATTAGGATAATCCTTATAGGCTGTAACCATTCTATCTTGAAATACACTATTAAGTGTGTCCATAGTGATATCTGGTACATATGGAACATAATTCTTTATAAATGTGGGTAATGTTCCTGCAAGATATTCGTTCATATAATTTTTATATTTACCATATTCATGTAAAAGATTTGTATATTTAGAGGTAAACTCAACACGTTTAGAGAATCCAACCAAACGTCCGGCTGTATCATCAGGCCCATGTTTCCAATTGTATCCACCGAATAATACCCCGTTGTTAGAACCTCTTCTATCAAAAATAGACGTTGTTCCAAAATCACTCTGATCAAATAGCCATTCATTTACCATTCCATTAACAGGTGGTATACCATTATATGCATTAAGAATTTCAGAAAAATTAAGTATTCTATTATATATGCGAATAAAATCTACTTCAAAATTTGCATAGTTAGAATTAGTATTTGCAGCTCTCCCAACTGCTAATTCATTACCAGATGTTACAGTTACAGTCTGATTTACAGAAGTAGATGGCTGAGCTATACTATTAACATACATAACTGGAGCAGCGCCATTTTTAGCAGTAATTATTATATCGTACCATGTGCCAAGAGTTAAAGCTTGTGATGTAATATTTTTCTGAGCATCATATTTATCAAATTGGAATATCAAACGATTGCCATTGAATGTGCGAAGGCACCAACCAGCACCGTCCGAATTGCCTCTTTGAATGATACGGCTAAAATCTTGAAAGTTATCTATCTTCAATTTTAAATGTAAAGTAAAATCATTATACACAGAAAATGATGGACCAAAGGTTGCATAAGCATTAGTTCCATTGAACATTATGGATACCCTTGTTACACCTTCTACCTTAATCCCATCATACAGAGGTGTATGGGCAATCGGTTGAGTAAAACCGACTTGTCTATTTTTCCATAAGAAAACATTGTTAAGATCTGTATAACCGATATCTTCAGGGAAATTAATATAGCTATATTGGCTATTTGTTTGAGGAACGATGTTATAGAATTTAAAATTATCTGCAAGCATTACTACAGAATATTTTCCTTGTGCTCTGATTGGAATTCTCCATTGTCCATTAGAGAACACGGGATCTATCCAATCAACTGCTCCACTAGAAGTATTATCAAGCTTAGTCCAAATTACAAATGAGTTTTTATAAGCTGCAGGAATAGGAACATCAATGTTATTATTATATCTCACGTAAGAATAAATACCTTTGAGATATATGATAGAGATATAGGATGATGTACTTTTATTAACGATGAATACCAATGTATTCATATCAGTTACATACGCACTAACCATATCAGGGTCGATCAATCCTGTTTCATCAAAAACCAAAATGCCGACCTTGGTTCTAGTGATAAAATCAGGGAGTTTGTAAATTGTGTGCTGAACGATGGACTTTCTATCGAGCAAAGTTTTATCATTCAATACATCTTCATACAGATAAATTACAGAACTATCACTTGGAAGAAGATTCTTCTTTGATTTAGAGAAATCCAAATATGAATCATTTTCAATATACTGGCTAGGGAATACATTCGTTCTCAGATTATTAATTTTACTCACTTGATTCTTTCGTTCAAGGGTCCGAGTGTATATTCGTTTATAGACATCTTCGTTTCTTCTCATTGTTTGAGTTAACCTCCTATTTTCAAATATTACAGATAATATTATCTCTGTGTTTCGGACGTCATTTTAGACAAATTTAAAGGATACTGATTAGTTTCAGTATCCTTTATTAATGTAACCTAGTGAGGAATGAAAAAATAATGAGATATATATTATTATGGTGATACGTATTGGAGGAACATCTTACAAACATAACACACACTAATTGTCCCCAATGCGTAAATAAATTGGTGGAGGGCATTTGTATGCGAAATGTCGAGTATCCATCCACTTATTCGGAGTGGAAGAAACTAAACGGGCCTAAAACGGTGAACAAAAAAGAACTTAGTCTTGATGAAAAAGTAGATCGGGACACCAAAAGATTATTGAAAAGGTTAAAGCGACTCGAAGAAAATGGATATTGTTATAAGGAATCAAAATCCAGTAAAGAGCGCAATCGCAGAATCAAAGAGAAGTTTGATCTGCGTCTTAAAGAAACTTTTATACGGCGATTCAAAAGTGGTGAAATCGGTTTGGCTCAAATGCCAAAGGATTTATTCCCTGAATTGTTCGAACCTGAAATCAAAATTGACGATCGAGGAAATTGGCAAGATCATATTCACCATCATCTCAGATGTGAGACTATGGATAATGAAAATGGTATTAATGTATTTTGCCATACATGTTCTGATAACCATGAAGGTAAACTTGTAACTAACTTCTTTAAATCTGAAGATGAATTTATTAAATTCTTTAGAGCTAATAATAAGAAAACTACTAGAAGTCATCCATTCTACAGATGCAATTATTGCAAATGTCAAATATCTGTAAAGAACTTCTACAAGAAATATCAAATGCACAGATGTCCTAATTGTGAATCTTATGATATTAGTAAAATGCGTGAAATTGAAGTACATGATAAAGAAACGTTCCAAATGCTATCTAAAAGGGAACGAATTAAACTAGAACTTAAAAGACTTATTGAAGATAAAACGAAGGAGTTGGAAGAATATAACCACTTAGATACTCGTGAAGTTATCTATTGTAAAGAGCCAAAAATAGACAAAGAAGAATATATAAATGAGATGAAGAGAAGACGGTTTAGAATAACTCTCAAAGAAGATCACATACTAACCGACGATGTACTTATATCTAAATTAAAAGAAGAAGAAAATAAAAAAAGAGAAGCTCTTCCAAAATATGAGAAGAGTCGCTGGGAAGAAAAGAAAAAGTATAAGAAACGTGGTCGGAAATTGAAACTATAACACATCTGATATAATTTCAATTATCAGTTTTCGATTACACGTTTTAAAAAGATGAAATTAACCAATTCATCACAAATCAATAGAATTATAACTAACATAACTTGTCATACATAACGTAATACATATCTAACTAATTATTGAAAACGAAATGATAGTAAAAATCTATTATCATTTAATATAATAAAATAAACTAATAATTAATTCAACAACTCGATCCAAAGACTATTGGTCTTTGGGTCATACGACAAAAGTATAATTTTTTGTAAAAGGAGATGAGAAAGTGTCTAAAAATAATGTTATCCCATTCAAATATTACGGAAGATTCATCCTTGTTTCAATTCTCATTGTTGTAGCTATATCTATTGTAGTCTACACGAACTTCATAAATGATAATAAATATAATTTTCCTTTTGTCAAGTACATGAAAGACGGTAAAGAGATTACCAGAATTTACCCAGCAGCAAGTTTTGATCGTTTGGTAAGTGATAGTAATCCTATCACATTCGACAAAACTAAATTGCTCATAAATAAATCTTTCTCCTATAACGAGATATCTGATTATAGTTTTGGAAAGATCGATCATTATACTGATGATGGAATTTATAAGATATATGATAGATTCGATCACAATTTTATGACGATGTATGAAAAAGATAATAAAATCATAGGATTTACTTATGAATATATCTTTAATAAAAGTGCAACCTCTGAATTTCCTGAAAGAGAGTATATCTATCAAGATGTAGTAAGACTTGAAAGAATAATGGGTAAAAACTATACAGTTGAAAGTGGTAAGACTTCTAAAAGTTTTATTGCTAAAGGTGATGATAACCTTGTATATGTATTTACAATAATCGCTGATGATATTACAGATAATACTCTCGGAGACATCGTAAGTAAGAATAAAGATATCTCTTTAAATATCTCGATATTCAATAATATGGAATCATATGGTGGTGTAAAGCTATTTAATGAAAAGTAAACTCTGGAAGGGTAAATTCCCTTCCAGAGTATTTTTTTTTTGTTACCGTGTAGTATTGGAGTAACGATCAGAAACCTTCTGTTCAATCTTGCGATACAGGGAAGGCAGTTGATCGCCAACTTCAATGTTAATTTTATTCAGATTAATTGTAGGAGACATTACTGCTCCGCTGATAAGCATATAAAAGAAGAATGGAATATACTCACATGCAAACAGAGCCGCTGGACCATAAGACATGACCCAACGATCGATGAAGTTCTTGTAGTTCAACTTCTTCATTTCAGGGAAAACTCTAGCCAAATGATCGATAAATGTTTTGAGATCCTTATAACCGGAATCATCGGTATACATTGGAATCTTAGAATCTAAGGCTTTGATTACTTCTTTGCCATTGAACCTGAGTTGGTCATACATTGGATTCTGGAACATTTGTGTGTTACCATAAATGCTGTAATAGAAGAAGTTGGTAGCCAAGAAGTTGATTTTCTCTTTCTTGGTGTTATCCATAAATCCAAGATTCGATACAATATTGGAAAACAATCTTGCATAGATAGATGCCACATCTCTTGCAAACGTGATAATGGTTTGATCAAGGATTGTAGCAAATGCTGCAGAAAGAAGACCAGCATACAAAATGTTAGGAGATACCCGGAGCATATTATCGTTATCAAGCTTTGCGAAGTTTGTTACATTGACAACCATAGATGTCTTACCTTCAACGACTTTTCTGAAGAATGGGATAGCAACTGTTAATTTGGTATCATCATTATATACCAATTGAAGTTGACCACTCTTTACAAGTCGATCAATAACATATTTAGATGGAAACGGAGAAGTCCTGTTTGTAACATCCATCATAGCATCTGCAACTTGATCATAGTTAAGATTCATTGTGCCGTTCTTACCAAGACTGTAAGCCATGACAATACTGGTCAAGCTTTGCCCTGATGCTTCTTCGGCATATGAAAAAACAGATGTAAGATTGAGTGGAGTTATTTTTGCCATTGAATTATCATCCTTCCAATTTGTGGTTTTTAATAAGCTGTTTGGATTTACTGAACTACCTTCTTAAGAGTAAGGCTTGTAGTTAATGAAAAATCGGTATCGGTAGCTTTAGTGATATTTATGATAGAAGAAGATAATCTGTAATTTCCATTTACCGGATTCAAAGCTTCGAATGTTTTATGAGCTGTAACTTTATAGTTAAGGTTTGGAGCAATCATATCATAATCCACATCTATAAGATTAATCATAAGAGCATTCTTCATTTCTTTAGACCTGTGCTGTATCTGCTTAGAAATCTTATGATTCTGTACAAATACAGGTTTTTTCAGTGATCCGTCACCACCATCGAGGTTTTGGATTTGTTGAGAAGCATCTATACTGATGATGGAAGAACCATCCACAAGTTCAGCATAATTATCCAATTTAACAATATTAGGAGGTTCAGTCATATTTACAATATATGCATCATTCTCTTTTGTGCATCCTATATCGGATTGCTCAAGAGAACCATCTTCTTCTAAGAATAAACTTACATGGGAAGGAGTATCGTTCTCAACAGCTTTACCCACGTTTACTCTATCTAAAAGATAAATATGATTTATTCCCATGTAGAAAGTATATGGAGTATCAAATATGCCATAGTTTTCATTAATATACTTAAGACTCGCTAATAGATTTCCTGTAGGTAAAACTATATTACCGGAATATTCACCATTGATTCTATTCATCAATACGGAATTAAACCCTCTAGAAGCAAACATTGCAGCTAGTGCATTAGTTATAGTAGTATTGGTAGTCAACGAATTAAGTTTTCTATAGTTTGTGATATTTGTAGTATCTAATAAATAAAACGATGCATCTACCAGAGCATTTGGATTTTGAGCATCTATTTCATCTTCAGAATCAGTTTCATTAAGAAGTGTTCTATATTCTTGAGGTTGGAAATCATATTCATTTCGTATAGAGAATGATTTATTAAACACCAGCTCTCTTGCTTTAACCTCAGAGTTAACAATATTCTTATATATAACGAGTAGAGCTTTGAGATCAGCTTCGTCAATAGTAAGAGATTTATAAACGTCTTTTGTGACAGAAGCTATTACTTGTATGATAGGCATAATATTTTCATCATATTTATTCACTATAGTAATACTCTTGATAAATGCAGCATTGATAGTCAACTGTTCATTGCTACCTTTTTTCGAAATAATGATATCATTGACAACGTACTTATATTGATCCAAATCACTAACGGATCTTAGCATTTTATCACTCCTTATAAAAAATAAAAATCACGAACCCCATTATCTAGAGGTTCGTGATATATTTTATTTGTTAAATGCCGCTATGACCGAAGCCAGTTTCGCCACGATCTGTTTCAGACAATACATCTTTTTTGAAGAAGTTGCCTTTATATACATAAGCAATCACGCCTTGAGCAATCCGTTCACCTTTACGGATGAAGATAGATCCTTCAGGTACTGGAGTACCAACTGGTACGAATTCATTGGTAAGAGTTTTTGCCTCAGTAACCATTTTGAATCCGATATCAAGAGTTTCTTTATCTACTACATAAGTAGGTAAAGTGATATTGTCAATATTTACTTTGAGTTCGCCACGATAGTTGGAATCGTCAGTACCCAAAGTAACACGAGCTTTAGTTTTGGAACTTATTCCAGATCTTGGACGAATTTGAATTTCAAGTCCAAGAGGCAATTCAAATGCCAAGCCGATAGGAATTAAAGCAGTTGCACCAGGGTGAATTATTGTATCTTCCATAGCAACAAAATCAAAACCGGAATCTCCCTGCTTATTATAAACCGGTGTAGGTGCATCTGGATTCATCAACTTGAACCCAATATTTATATTGAGCTGACTAGCAAACGAAGACGTTCCTGTAAATGGTGCAGTTATATTGAAAGTTGCAGATTGGTTTTGTTCTGGTTGATGATTCACTTGTACGTCATCTCCTATTTTAGTGATATTTGTAATTTCTTTTACTTTAATGCCAGTTGCATATTGCATATGATTAACATTGGGAAATTCATTGGATAAAATTTCCCTAATAATACTGGTATTCATGAAATTATCATGGTAGATAACAGAATCCAATTCATATAATTTGAGAATTTCAATAATTTTTTTAGTAGCTTCCATTTGATTGAAATATCTGGTAAATACAAAATACATATGATTGTCGCGTTTTTTATCAATGAGACGAAGTCTTCCAGTTTCTTGCTTGTTAATATTATCGTTAAACTCAACAATTGCAATATATCTACCCATTTCAGACCTCCTATATTTTCGTTATTAATATTTGTGCAATTATATCATTCTTTCTAATCAAATAACTATTCATTGGCACTAAACCTGGAGTAGATGATATCTCATCACCATTAATAAGTGTGATTTTATTATCCATCATAAATGATGGTCGATCTCCAGGAATTTTTACAGGATACGTAATAGGTGTTTTGAAATTGTGTATCATAAATTTAAAAGTAGCCGTCTCCTCAATTAGATCGTTAATCTTTCTAATTACAGGAGCAGATCTAATATCTAATGAAGTCTTAAATATCATATTTTCAGAAGGTGTCACTGTAATAATGCAAGCATGATCTGTAGCCATGATTTTCAATCCCGTATCAATATATCTTGCTTCACCGGGCATCATAGTAAAATCGGTAGCAGCCATAATGTCCACTTTTACCGTATTATCAAAAACATCAGTTACTTTAAATGTGTCATCAATATCTGAATGAACAATTGGAAAAGATTTAAGCCAAGAAATTCCTATAAGTTTATGACTCATTTTATTCAACTCCTTAAAAAAAAATAAGAACTAGGGCTTTTAATCCCTAGTTCTCTTTGATATAACTTTTTAATTATTTAGTACCGCAAGCAACCTTGTGATCATAATTACATCTCATCCAATACAATTTTAATTGATTAGGTACATGGCCGCAGAACCGTTCCTCGTTCTCTAAACCGTAATGTTTAATTACGGCATCTTCCAAATAAGCAAATACTTCAAACTTACCATGGAATGATTTGATCACGTCGAGTACCTGTTCATCAAGATTTGTAATAATGTAATACAGTTGAGGATATTGTTCCTTTAGCATAGTTTCCGTGGGCCATACTAATCTATACCCTTTGTAACTACGACGGCAAGAGTCACTATATGCTAATTCTTCCGCAATATCTTCTGGAACACCGTCTTCAATCAACCAATCATATAAAGTATCAGAATAAGTTGAGAACTCCAGTTGTGCCGGAACTACAACCAAAACGCAAGAATCACAATTTGCTCCATTGCAATTTCCACAAGAATCCGAAGATTCATAAGGGCTGTTTCTGTGTAGATGCTGAGAGTAGTAACCTCTGCTACTTTCTGGACGCCAAAATTTCTCGTCACCTGCTTTGTCCATAATGTCAATAATGATACTTGTAGATGTCTTAGTAATCATGATATAAGCCTCCAATAGATTAGTATATTCCATTGTAATAATATATACTTTGCTATTTGTAAAAATACAGTAAAAATCCAACCCCTATTTCTAGAGGTTGGATAATTATATTAGTCCGCGAATTCATCAACAAGATCATATTTGAAATGTTTATCTTCAAGAGGTTGAACGTTGAGAGCAATGGAATAACCGTTGCCGACTCCAGCTCCCCCAGAAAAGAAATCTTGATTAACCGTGTTTTGGCTCAGGCCGTTGAGAACTACCAGATCCACATCACTATCAGTGAGCATTGGATAAGGTTCATCAAGACCCAAGTTTTGGAATGCAAGGTTAGCATTGTATTGGAGGAAGGTAATAACCTTATCAACCAATCCAAGCTTAGTATACATTTCTTTAGTGTATGCAATTTCATTTTCTTCAAGAACTTCAAAGATTGCTTTAAGTTCAGCAAGAGTTTCTTCCTTCTCATCATCAGGAATGTCTTCAAATACATCCTGAGCAACGATGCCTGTATACTGACCATGAATTGCTTCATCACGGCAAATCAAGCCAATACCTTCACCAGTTGCACGCATGGTATTACGGCCGGAAAGATATAATGGATAGAAGAATCCGGAATAGAACAGATAGCTTTCGAGCATTACAGAGCAGGCAAGGCATAGGTAAACCGATTTTGGATCGTATTTATATGTGTTTGCATAGATCTGTAAAGCATTCCGATAGTAAGCTTCGATAACGGATACTTTCTTTTGAAGATAAGGATTGTTTTTAACCCATTCAAAAACACTCTTAATCTGTTCACGAGAAAGAAGTGTTGTAAATACGGAGCTATACATTTTAGCATGAATAGTTTCCATGAAAGCGAAGTTATTGAATGGCATTCTCCGTTGTTCATTGTTACAAATAAGAGATACTGTAGTCATACCTACGGACGATTGCTTGGTGTCCAGCAAAGTAAGACCTCCGAATACTCCCATGAATGTGTCACGTTGATCATCCGACATATTCTTCCAATCCAGCAAATCATCGCTGAAAATCAGACGTTGATCATGCCAGAAAGCAGAGATAGCCATGTCAGCATGTTCTTTCGTATAACCATCATCCGGTTCGTTCCAGTTTACGGCAGCGAATGGAGATTGGTCGATATATTGCAATATACCATTATCGGTTTTAATGATTGAATTGGTAGTTGTCATTTGATTGTCTCCTCTTATACAGAGCAAGAAACACACTCGACATCGTGATCACCGACAGGTGGTTTGAAGCCACGACGTTTAATGGATTTCTTCTCTTGCTTAGGTCTGTTTGTTCTGGTGTAATAAAGAGATTTCAAACCTTTCTTATTAGCGTAGATATAATGACTTGCGAGTTCTGCAGTTGATTCATCTTTATCTACAAACAAGATACAACTGATACCTTGATCGACGTGCTCTTGAATTACAGCAATCAGATCAATCAGCTTCTTCATGTTCATATGATAAGCAGATTTGTAGTACCATTTATTTTTACGGCTATAATGCGCTGCTGGGGAGAAGATCTTTCCTTTCTTATAAGAACGGATTTCGACTTCATCCACAATTGGCATTACAGAACTTGTAGCATTTTGCACATAGCTAATGCCCTGAGTAGGAGCAATTGCCAAACGATATGCATGATACAAACCATGTTCTTTAATTTCTCCTGCAAGCCAAATCCAATCCGCAGGTGTAGGAATGTAAATACCTTCAAAAAGTTTCTTAACTTTATCAGATTTAGGAGCATAGTTTCTAGTACGATATTTATCAAAGTATGCACCGGAATAATATTCAGAATTATGGAAGCCTCTAAATACGACTCCACGTTCTTTAGCAATTTCACAAGATCTCTTTAAGGAATAGAAGTTCATCATCATGAAGAAAGTCCGTGCAAAATCACGAGCTTCGAAATCTTCATAACGAATGAAGTTTTTAGCAAGGTATCCGTTAAGATCCATAGCACCAACACCAACGGAATGCATTTCGTTATTGGCTTTCTCAACACCTGGAACAGTACGGATATTTGTAAAATCGGATACAGCAGTAACTACGTCGATGGCAGTATAGATTGTACCAGCGATGTCTCTGCTTTCCATTGTATTTGTGATATTGACAGAATCGAGGTTACAAGAAATATCACGTTTGATATCATCATCTTCATGATAAGGGCGAATATCCGAAACCTCTTGTAATTGGAAAATCTCTGTGCAGAGGTTAGTCATAAGAATCCGACCTTCTGCTTTCAGAGCATGTTGCTTATTAGCATTTGTGATATTGAAGAAATACGGATAACCGGATTCCATTTGGATTTGAGCAACGTTGTTAAGGAAGTCACGGGCATTACCCATGTTTACCTTACGAAGACGCTCATCCAATATGAATAGATCATAGAATATGTCAAAATCAACTTCTGTGAAGGACATCCCATAATATTTCTTGATATCATATGGGCTGAATCCATAGAAGTCTTGATTAGCTTCTGCGATGTCATAGAATTTCTGCGGCACAGTCAATCCAAGAGAAAGAGATTTCAGACGAACAGATTCGTCAGCATTTTCTTTCTTGGAATCGAGTACCATTTTGGAATCTGGGTGGAATACGTTGATATAACCAGCACCACTACCAGGACGTTGACCGAGTTGGTCATACAATGCAAAGATTTTTTGTGCAACTACAAGGACATAGAGTGGTCCTTTTGCAGCGCCTTCAATACCCATGATTGGATCACCGAATGCACGAAGGTTACTTACATCAAATGCTACACCACCACCAATACGGCTGAGGTTAGCCATGTTAGTAAGGTTGTGTTGAATAGATTCCGTGGAATCATCAAGTGCTAATAAGAAGCAGCTTACCATTTCACCGCGACGTGCTCTACCAGCATTCAAATATGTTGGTGTAGCCGGTTGTACGCGTTGTTCCATAAAAGAATATAAATATTCTTTAGCTTTTTCAAAGTTACCATCAGCTAAATACATAGCAACGATACAATTATGCTCCTCAAAAGATTCCAAGAAATGTTTCTTATCATCAGATTTAAGACCATAATCTTCGTAGAATTTGAATGCTTGCATGAAAGTTTTATATTTGAATTCATAGCTGGAAGCAATTCGATGTAATTCCAGAATTTGTGCCTCAGTATATTTATCAATTACCTTTTTATCGTAATACGGAAGAGAAAGCTCCTCAGTAAGATATTCTTCAGTAAGATTATCCATGATTTCCTGAAATTTTGTTACATAGAATGGGTCTTCAATACCCAATTTCATAGATTCAAGTTTTTCATGAATTTTATCAAGGTTTACTTGCTGCTTAATCTTTTTATGTTTAGTAATCAAATAATTAATACGATCCATAACGGAATGAAACTTCAAGCTATTTTGTTCGATGAATTCCAAATATTTGTTAATAGCCAGTTGATCGTTCTCAAGCTGTAAAAATCCGTCTTCATGTCTGAGCATAATACTATTATTAAGCTCGTAATAGTCCATAGTTTCCATTGCTGCTGTTGTCAAAGTGACCAATCCCTTCGATAAATGTTTTCACATCATTAATATTTCCGGCTCCTTCAAATTTGGAAATTATTGGGACACCGAATTTCTCAAACACTCGATCCGCTGCACCAGCGAAATCTTTCCATCTTCTATTACCACTTGCTGATACAGCTAATAGAAATTGATGATTATCATTTAAGAATCTTTCAGTGGATTCAGGCATTTCACCATAACCAGCAGTATAGGTTACGAGCACAAATGGCTCATTAACTTTCTCTATGTTCCTAAGGAATAAAGCATTTAACCCTAGTTTCCTAACGAATAGTTTGACTTTTCCAGTTCCGCTATCATATATTATTAAAGGGGAACTCAATATATCACATCACTTTCATGCTGTAATTTGATAAAAAAATAATTAACCCTCCGATTCAAAGGGTTAATATCGCTTATAGAAATGTTCGAGAATGGCTTATTTTTAAAATATAAGCCATTCCCAGGTATCATTCTGAAAAATAGATAAAATATTATTTTCTTATTCTCCCATCCAAATATTCGGCTTCATATGGGCCGAATAAACCGACGAAAGATGTTACTAATAAGCACGGAAACATGGCAAACATTATGACTAACATGTAGAGTGTACGTGTAATTACACGATTTATCTTTTTCCATTTGTAAAGAATGATAGTGTTGCCGGATAGAATTTTGACAGCAAAGGATACTATTACTACAACTAAACCACCAAGTAGCACTACAATCCTATCTGCAGCCAAACAAACTCCTGCAATTCTATCATTCCTTACAGACTCCTTATATTTGAGAGTCCTTCTATCAAGATATTTAGCTCGAAATCCTTTAGCTACAAAATAATATGTGAGATTGATTATACAATAAGTGATGATTGGATAATAATCAAAGAAGAATTGTTTAATAAAATTAATCATTTTCTATTCTCCTATCATGATTCTAATTTTAATCCTAAGAGCGCAAAACCTTGTACAACGAGATCGAAATTAAATTTATCTTTAGGGAGATCATTTATTCTTCCAAGAGAAGTCTTTGGAGTATATACAGTGAGTTGTGAATGTGAATTTAATCCTGAAAATACAGGCAAATTATATTTGATCAGAGGCTTTAGATATTCAATACATATATTGAAACCGTCGAAATCCTTATCCTCCAACTCAGAGAATCCGATACCTTTATAAAAGAATATTCCATAAGGATTGAAATATCCTCTAATTATAGTTTCAAATTCCGGGTCATTTATATCTTTAATCCAACCTTCTTGAATAAACCATTCAGCGTGAGAACTTTCACTATATTCTTTATGAAAACCCTGTTCACCAATTAAAGCAAACATAATTCTACTTTTATGGAAGTTTTTCAATTCAGAAGTTACAACGTTATCATAGACATCACGATGGAAAATATCCATTAGTTTAATACCTCCGATGGGATATAGATAACTTCTTTATCCTTCTTTTTGAATGTAAGCTTGACATTACTTTTATGCAGAGAATTTCTTGAGGAGTCAGCTGTAATGTATTTCCTAAACTCATCAGCTTTTTCCTGCGATTCCGCTAATAATGTTAGTGTTAGATGCTTAAAGCGTTCAAAATCACTTCCATCAGTCCAGCATATTTCCTTCAAGGTGAATTTAAAATCATCAATAGTACATTCACAGGTTACTTCATATTCTTTATGTCTATAAAATTCCATCTTTCTACCACCAAAGATTAAATCTACAAGCTCATTTAATATTCCATCTTTAAATGGTAGAAAAATTCTTACATATTCACCTTCCATAATACTTTGAATAGGAGATATACCTTTCATGACTTCACCTCATTTTTTTAATTTAGTCGTTTAGTTAATTCATTAACAGAATTCCACGTTATATCATCCATGGGACTATGTGCCATATCATATGCTACTTTCATTTGTTTTGCAGCAAAATCAAGATCAAGCCCGCCAGAATAAGTTCCCATACCCGTCATAGCAACTTTTTTGATATCTGGATTTTTCTTTGCCGCTAATAGTGCTGCTCTAGTTGAAAGATAACAATTATTCGTACCACGGATAATCATTGGAGTTCTCATGGTAGGTGAGTGAATTACATATTTGATGCTTGAGAAATACGTTGGAACGACCATAGCCGTTCCAACAGGTTGTTCTCCATCATATTCTTGCTTAATGCGATTTTGAACTGATTGCATTAAATAAGATCCAAAGATGTTAACAAGAACGTAATCGAATCCACCATCCATAAGACCAAATGAATTGGCAGGACTCACGACGGCATCGATTCCTTCTTTATCATAAAATTCGTAAAAATCACCGTGTATAATTTGAACTGGTACACGACGAAAATGATAGCTCCAAGCATGACATAAATCAACTTGTTTAGAAAATAAAAGTAATTCCATTTCAAATTCCTCCTACCAATCTATAGATTTGGATTTTGATTCATGTGGATATTTGAAAAGCTCATCAAGCATTAGAGAATTTTCTCCAGTAAATACTATCTCATTGAGTCGCAGCAAATCCCTTTTATTGAATTTATCCACAACACAATCAGTTAAAGTAGTTTTCTGTGCAGTTGTTAAATCATTTAACTGGAATGTAAGGTCAATCGCTCTGAATACATTCATGAGATAATCAGATTGATTACCGTTATAGATTTCATCAATTACATTCTTTATGTGAGTATACTTAGCTCTGAGTAATCCTCGTTCAATAGCCAAGTCTAATATTTTTACAATCTTAGCATATCCATAACCAGATAATCCTTTAATATCTCTGGATTTAAGTCCAGCAAAAGAATAAATAACTGAGAGCAATTCGTAGTTAACGAATTGATTCTCATATGCAGCATCTTTCAAGAGTATGTCTACTATATTCTCTCTACTGATTATGAAACTTTCATCTCTCTTAAGACGAAGAACTTCAGTATTGCTTAGAGATATTGCTTGGAACCATAAAGAATCTTTAGTGATAACCAGATTGTAATCAGCCGGATCATTAGTTACCATATATGAACAGGCATTCATCGGTTCAATATTCTTACAGTCAATGTAATATACTCCAGGAATATAAGCAATTATAGTTTTGATAAGTTTAATAGAGAAATAGATTTCTTTATTGATAGGCTTGAAATCTTCATTATCTTTCGAGTATTTATCGAAGAACTTATAACCATATTCATCATAATATTCAGAATTGTTTCTTGGTTTATCACTTCCGAAGTACATATAAATCTTACTGGCTAACTTATTCTTACCGAAGTAAAGTCTATAGTGAGCACAGAGATTTATTATACATGAAGTAATTACTGTATTAGTTTTATCGTTAAGCCAGTTTGTTTCCTCATAGTTTTTAGAGTCGTACAAAGGTTCAAGTATAGTATGTAAATCTATATGAACCGATACAGACTTATCCTTCTTTGTAAATTTATCCTTAAACAGTTCATCCAATACGGCGAACTTAATCCGATTCATATTCACAATCTTTTCTATCAAAGATATCCCATCCTTTCTTATTAATATATTGTAGACGAAAAAATTAAAATCCGGTTATGGGAAAGCCCCATAACCGGTTTGTTTTATTATTCTTGCTCTTGCTGAGTTGCCGCGGCTTGTTCTCCACCATGAATACCTTCAAACAGGATTTCGATAATCCTGGATGCTACCATGGAAGTGAGAACGTCGATCGCTGTAAAGGTTGCAATCTTGTAAAGATCTTTACCTTCTTTACTATAAGCTTCCTCGGCATTTGTTTTCATTATCTTGAGCAATTCGAATACATGCTCATATGGTACTTTGGAATCTTCGGCAGTGATATCTGCGCCGGTTGTCATCGCAATTTTGGTTACGATGATATCCATAAGCCCACTACCGATATTTATTGCCATATTGTCAATTTGTTCTTGAGCTTCATTCTTCTCTTGCTGCTCTTGCTTATATTGATTCAAAGTCACAACCTTTTCAGATTCCCGCGCAGCTTCGGCCATGTTATCTTCAGCCAGTTTGATATAGCGAGCGAGTAATTTATCAAGAGTAACATCTTCCGGTTTAATAACTACATTCGTATTTTCCATGAGTAATAGTCTCCTTTAAAATGGGGTTTTAAATTAATTTATTAGCTCCACATATGATTAAACAGACCGTTCTTTTTAGGAACAATGCGACGAATGCCGTTTGCATAGACTGGGCCTTGTTCCACATACTCCAAACCATCATAATCATCGCCGATTTCGGCTTGAATATGAGTTGGCATTTGACCGTCTGGTAATTGGGCAACAAGCTGCTGAACATCGACTTCCAGGTTTTCCTGTTCCTTGAGAATTTGATATACGCGTTCGCGATCATAAGGAATTTCGGAAGGGTTGGAAAGCATGATATACAACAGGTTTGCTGCTTCTTCCGGCTCGAAGCCGATGCCTTTGGTCATGACTTCATCGGATGTATTATATTTACGAATTTCTACGGTATCCGGTCTGCCATTCCACGAACCGATGCAGATGATTTTCTGTTCATTCTTGGAATTGACTTCCGTAATTTCGCCGAGAATTGTTTTGATTTCTTGCTCTACTTCTTTTGCCATGGTTAAATTACCTCCAAGGATTTTTTGTTTTATTTACATCTGTCATTGACAGAATGTATACTGATTAGTTTTGAATTTCGTTTGAAATATCGAGAAAATGATTCATGATACCTTCAAGCACGAAATAAACTTTTGCGGATGTGATCGAGTCATGAATTGGATTATGCTTAGTAAGATTCTCACAGCTGGAATATTTAAATCTATCCAGGTCCGGATTCAAATTAAGCATAGCCAGCATACTACCGAGATCATGCATCGGATATGGTCCAAGCCATTCGCGTTCTTTGAGGTCATCCATAACACATTGCTTCATGAATCCAGCCTCACATGGAGATTGGAAATCAACAAGTATAATGGATTTATCTCGCCATTGCATGTAATGACTCCAAAATATTTCTCGCATTTCTCTGCGAGAAGATATGTGTATCAAATCTCCGCTAAGCGTTTCTTTCAAGTGCGGAAGAATATTTTCACGACACCAAGGCGAAGTAACTGCATCAAGTTCGGAAAATCCTCCCAAAGTATATACATTTTCTTTGGTTCGGAGATCCCAAACTGTAAGACCGAATGCAAACGTTTCGCCATAGAGATCGTCAGTTTCTACATCGAATGAAAATAGATGAGTCTTACCAAATGTGTACACAGTATCATTCCTTTTCATATAGATTGTAATTCTAATACGTGTTAATAATATATATTTCTCTAGAGTTTTGAGTTTGGTTTAAATATATTGGGGTAGATTTCTCCACCCCAATTATTCCCTCACTACTCTAGCATGTTAACAATGTAATCAGCAGCCGTTTTTATTTTATCAGCTTCTATAGCAAAGTGTTGCTGTGTAGATAGTTCTTGAAAAGTACATGATATACCAGTTGCCATTGATTTAACCAGAAACGAAGTTGTTGGATCAGAGTCCATAATAACAACCCGTTGTTCTCGCGGGATCACAGAGATTTTTCCTTCCTTGATAATGTGATGAAGAAGTTTTACATCATCTACTGTAACCTTCTTCGGTTCATTACGAGGACCACCAGCGTTATAATCTTTGATAGTTTCAAGACTTCTCATCAGAAATTCAAAGATATCGCCTACAGGGATTCCAAACATTTTTTCAGTTGTACCATCAGAAGCATATTCAACAGACTTACTGATTGTAACATCTACAAATCCCATTAAGCCTTCAGTATTTACTTCTTCAATAAATCTATCAGCTTCTTCTTTCATAATTCTATAACCACGTCTTACTCTGGTAGCTTCAAGCTTACCCGCATTGATATAAGCTCTTAAAACATCAGTTGTTTGTCCTGACTTTTTCGCTAGTTCGACCAATGTATAGCTAACCACTTCTTCAGGCATTTTATTCCTCCTAAGTGTTTGTACTTATATATTAAAATAAGATTTACTTATTCTAACATCGATTTCCTAAAAAATAAAATAGAGAAAAGGTAGTGTGAGTTTCCTCACACTACCCATTTGTTACGATCGCTGATTAGCATTCGTCTTCTTCGTCTTCATCATCGCCATCGGATTTCCAATCGGAAACCTGTTCGGCCGCGAAGCCTTGTTGATCGCCGAGTGCAGAGCGTTGAACCCGCGCAAATACGATAACGTTTTTCTTGCCTTTGAATTTGTGGCTGCTGTGTTTCTTTTTCTTGAAGACTTCTTCCACAGCGTCAACGATGAAGAATTTATCGCTGAAGTCGCTGTCTGTGATAATTGCCATCGTGATTTCGGCATTGAATTCGATTTCGATGCCTTTCTTGTATTCGGTTACTTTAAACAGAGCGACTTTGCGTTCGCTGTCAGCATCCGTGTAGCAGTAGCCGAGTTCTTCCAATGCGGCACGAGCATCTTGCGTCAGCTCGGCGTCGTCATGTTGTTCCGATGCGCCCATAAGGGTAAGGCCGCCATACGCTTGACGGTTGTTCTTTTCGCAATCGAAAATGTCGGAATCCTTTTTGATCATTGCAAGAATGCGCAGGCGCTTCTTGTCTTGGCCGACTTGGACATTATCGATATCATCCGGATGACCGCCCATCGTGACGATAACTTTACCGATGAAGTCCTGAATAATGTCCGGGCCGATTTTGAAAATTTCTTGATCTGGTTGTCTTACATCACCTTTGATAGAATCGAGAATAGACATGTTTTATTTCCTCCTTAAGATTATTTATAGGAAGTCTAGCACATAATAAATAACTATTCTTCCATATTCCACTATAATAATATATAATTGCTGATTGTTTGGACTTTCACTGATTAATTGCAGTATGCAAATTTAGGATTATCTTCATGAGGCACTATACAATATTCTCGAAACAATCTCCTATATCTGACGATCATTGAGTTAACATCAATATCATCAGACTCAGGAAATAACTCTTTAATAGTTTGCTCTAAAGCTAATGTTGATAATGACTTACCGTTTTTAATAGGTGCGTCATGTTGGTTTCCTACAACCTTGAAATTTAAATCATATTCCGGTAAATTCATATCACCGACTGCAAGAACACATACCTGATATATGCCAATAGACTTAACACACTTGTCAGCCATTCTAACAATATATTCCATAGAGGTTGCATTCATTTGCCGTCTGATAGTATCATTTGCGAAAGCTGTGATAAGTGAAGACAGCTTAAGAATATTTTTGCAAATGCCACGTATCATACCCTTAGCATATTCTTCAGTCACGCCTTTCATTGTAATAGGAGTATCAAATTCATCGTTAAAGATGCTAATTTCGATTATATAAGTATTAGACCTATCTTTTAAAATCTTTATACATACGATGTCTTGTAACGTATAATAGTAATCATTCAAATTTTTACTTACCTCTTGAAAGAAATCATAGTTCACATTCATTATAGTATCTCTTTTAGCTGAGTCCAAAACATCAAATCCCTTCAGATGTAGTATGTATTCCATATTAATAATATATATTTCTTATGGTGTATTATTTTTTATACACCTCTTAGTCGTAATGATTAAAATAAATAATTTTAACGCACAATAAATATCACACGAGGGGGATGGCATCATGATAAGAATTTCTAAAAGGAAAGAAATATTTAAACCACTCACTATAGATATAGCAGGAACACAGATAAAAAGTGATAGATATATAATTTCTACTTACGGAAGAATCTTTGATAAAGTTCTAGATAAATATATCAAGTCTACTACAAATGCTAGAGGATATGAAAGAGTTCAATTAAGTGAGCCTGGAGTGTTTAATAAAACCTTTAGAGGGTTACATCGACTAGTTGCTATAGCCTTTATTAAAAACCCTAATAATTTCAATCAGGTATATCATATCGACGAAGATAAATCCAATAACTTTGTACAAAACTTGAAATGGATTTCGGACTCTGATGTAACCTATGCAGCTTTGACTAAAAGAAATAAAGCTGGATTTACCGAAGACGAAGTTAACAAAATTGGTATTTTAATGTCTAAACCATGGAATTATCATACGATACTTAAAGAACTGGGATACGATAAAGATAGGGACTACAAAAAATTCGAAATTCTTATGTCTATAGATAAGAATATAAAATATAGAAATATACTTAATAAATATAGAAGAGTTCAAAAGAACTCTGAACCTATTAAATTCAGAGATGGTATAGCTAATAAAGATCTTATCGAACAAGCTTGTAGATTGATGGAGCAAGATGATTGGAGTTATGAAGGAATTTGTATATCTATGAATATAGAGATGTCTTTCAGACGCTCGTTCAAGAAAATTCTCTCTTCAGTTTATGTAGGCAAAAAATATAAAGCGATCTCCAAACAATATAACATTAAATCTCCTGTCAAGGAGAATAATAGATATAATAGTAAAATTGTTGAAGAAATGAAAACCAAACTCAATACTGGTTCTAGGAATATAGACATCATTAACGAATATGGCTGTAGTGAATCATTTGTACTGCGCTTAAAGAAATTGATAAGTTAAAGAAATCGGTATGGGAGTAAATTCCCATACCGGATTTATTTTTAGAAACAATCTTTGATAGCCTGCTTATAATTCATAAGCTGTCTACACTCTATAGGATGCGATGCGTATAAATCAGTGGATTCATAGAATGTATTCATATCGAATTCTCCATCCGAGGATGAAATTACTTTGATACACTCAGTTAAAGAATTCTGAATACTATTTCGCAATGTACTATATTTCACATGATCATCGCCAGAAATAGGCGTATCGGAAAAGAAATATACAGATTCAATCTTGGCATTCATGAATTGAAGTTTAGCAGCTTCAAGTTTAATTCCTTGTATATCATAGGATTCTTTCAATTGTTTGATTTTAGCGCTACATTCATTATACACATTTATGAAGTTAGCCTCAAATTGAAGATTCATCAATCTATAAGAATCTCTATCTCCAGAAGTTTCAATAACTTCTTGGGTAGTAGATTCATTCATCGTTACATTTGGTTTAGAGATTTTCTCCATTCTCTTCAGATTATATTCTTGAATCCTAGGATTTCTAGGATCAAATTTAGGATTCCATAAATGATCATTCAATAATTGAGTGTACAGGACTTTCTCAAAAATACTTTGAGACATTCTATATTTCTCAAATAGAGTGAATACATTTTTGGACCACTTTTCTATCATTCCCTCATCAGTATACCCACCAATAAATGGTCTTGTAACTCCATTCTTATCATAGATATACCACTTAGCCCAAGGGAGAAGCATCTTAATAAAGTAGTAATCTTTCATATACTCATCAAATAGGTCTACCAATTTATCATCAGTGAATAGCTTAGCAAGTTTAGTAGTCTTGGCATATTCAATCAGTTGATGTTTATGTGCATTGACGTTGCTATATCCAAAAGCGACAGTGTGCTGATGTTTGTCAACGTCAATGAAACAAGGGAAGAATTTATCCATTAATCCATTCTCCAGAATTCATCAAAGGTAATATGCTTATCTTTTTGATGGATATACACATCATCTTTATAAGTATAGAGTTTCAGATCTAATGCGTTATCAACAGCTCCAGTATTTTCACCATTGTGATGCTTATCGATTATATCTTTAGTGATATCAAATCCAATTTCAGCAGATTTATGAATAGGAGATTTCGCATTGATATCATCTCCTATAATATGATTCTTCTGATATTCATCAGGATCTTTAATACCAAGATCAACAAGTTTTTGTTTAGTTTCAATATCAGCGTGATGAATAGCTTTGATCTTAACGCTACCAGCAGTATCAACACCCTCATCATGAGCTTCAGTTAATAGATCATATACGCGAGTCTTCCAAGATTCGATCATCAACCGATCATAAGTTGGATTGCGATGTCCACTGGAATAACTTTCATCCCATTCTCGCAATAACGCACAGAATTGAATATGTCCAATATCCTTGACCACATCAAGATTACTGGACTCATTCAATACGGATCTATAGTCGAGTAATACGGAAGTTTCAGAAAGAGTTCTAAGACCTCCATTATTTCCTTTCAAATCTTCTTTTGTAAGATGATAATCCATATATACCACAGGATAATCATCTCCCATTTCATTGAGAATATAAGATTTAAGAGTTCCGAGGAGAAGCCCCTTCTTCCGATACTCATCAGGAACATGACAGTCAACTTCATCCACACTACCAAGTCCTGTTTTTGTCATGAGAGATTCTACAATCTCCTTACCCTTAGGACCGAACATTTGTCCGAAGTGTTCAGGATTTACATTCTCAAACAGAGAAGAAGATTCATTGAGATTCTTCATCTCGTCCGGCACAAATTTAAACAGAGGGTTTTTCTTAGAGATTTTTACGTTAGATTTAAGTTCTTCACGTCTACGAACGATATTTTTCGCAAGTTCTTTCTGTTTATCGGGCTTTGCTGTATAAAAATAAGCAATCGCAGCGCGAAGATGCTTCTCATCCTGCATTGGAAATTTACGCTCTCTCGGCAGTCCGAATTCCTTCACAGGAATTTTCATAAGATCAGCTTTTGTCATGGTTATTCAACCTTCCCTTGTTTGATTTTGATAAATTCAGGATTCATTACTAATTGACCTACATTATACATAGGTCGGATAAATATATTCTTCAAAACAGATGTGAAAGCTTCTACATCTGAGTTAAATTTACTTCCAGTGGAATTACTAACTATTTTACTAAAATTATTAACAGGATTTTCATCGCCAATATATCTATAAACTATATAATCCTGACCCTGTAAAGATAGATCACATTCTTTGAGATTCTGGAAATTATTCTTATGATATACAATTACATCATCAGCATTCTCCAATGACATACCCACTTTATAGTTATCATTATCATCATTGAATACTGTGACAAATAGAGGCTTCTGCTTATAATCAATCTCTCTACCAACCAGATTGGTGGCAATTGGACTAATAGCAGCTATTCCCTGAGTTTCTAATACTTGTGAAGATTCATTAACTACAAATAATCTTTTCTTAGATTCAAATTGTTCATTTTCAATGAGTTGAAACATCATCTTTAGCATAGGACCAAATTTATTATCTACAATTTTTATAAAATTATGAGTAGTATTTTTCTTAATAGCGTCTTCTTTAGCTTTATCTTTCTTTACATCTACAGCTTGAATTTTATGATGATTGTTAGGATTATCTCCACCGTGTTTGATTTCCACGATAAGATCAAGAATATCTATATAATAATCCTGTGTAGTTGTAAGAGTTTCCCCCTCGAATTCATATTCAAAATGGAAAGGAGATGGTGCATGAATATACATCGGATTAATTCCAATAAAAATATCCATGAATTCCAAGAATTTCCGTTCATAAGAACCCACATAAGGAATCTTAGTCTTTCCATCAGACCATTCATATTCTCCAGAGATCTTTCTCTTAGAAAGCATATACATTTGATGGTCTTGATTGTTTAATAGATGTGGTACTCCGTGTATATTGATATTTCTAGATTGAGCAACCGAAGCAAATGCTTTCTTACACTCTACGCTACATAGTATAGCAGGTCTTCCAATTTGCTCATCAAAGTGTGTATCATTATTACATATGCGACATTTTCCGGTTGTTCTCCCACCATGAGTAGAAGAGAACAGAAACTTAGCTGGACTCATATTGTCAGGTAACTGTCTTGCATGTCGCAAAGAGATATGATGTACCATATCCTTTTTATACTGATACTTTTTAGTACATATCGGACATTTCATATTGTTCCTTCCTTTCGTTAATATCTTAATTTTGTGTTTTCTATATAGAAAACAGCCAATTAATTGATATAAATTATAAAGGAGGAAGAATGCATGAAGGACGTATCTTTTGAAATTGATGAATTTTCTAAGGGTAAAATTTATAGTGGTGCTCATGCTATGGCTATGCAGCTATACATGCTATTAATCATGAAGCCCGGTGATCATGCAGATGATTTGGAAAAAGGTTTAGATATACTCCAGTATAGAATTGGTTTTTCTGAGGATGTGGCAAATGATCTTAAAGTTAAAATAAATAAGCAAGTTGATGAATACTGTGATTTTTCTATAAATGATATGATTATAGAATTGAAAAATAACGAGTTATTTATTGGGATAGAGTCGCCAAGCTTTAATGAGATCATTCTCTTTAATACTGAAGGTGATAATGTACTTATGACAGTAGCTACTACGTAATATTAGAAATAATTGTAAAAACAGTGGAAAAACCACATTAATTTTTATAGAAGGAGAATCTACATGAGAAAATACGAGAATTTGATTCCATTTATGCAGCAAGACGATGGTGCAACCGGCGGCAGTGGTGCGCTTCGTGAAAAAATGACCGAACTGATGGGCAACAAAACTGCAACAAATGCAGAACAAATCCAAACAAGAACTCCTGAAGAGGAGAAAGCTGTTCAAGAATTAATGCAAACCGAATGGTTCAAAAGTCTTGACCAGGAGCAAAAGGACTTTGTCCTCAAAGGTGGCAATCCTGACAAGGTTATGAATGATTTGGATAAAGCGGTCGTTGAAGCACAGCTTGAAGCTGTTCGTGAAATCAACCGTATCCGTGAACTTGAAGGTAAAACGGAAATCACTACTGAAGAATATAAACAAAAAGAATTCCTCGAAGAACGTACTGCTCCAGAGGAAGAAGCTGATAGTGAAAACGAATTCTTCAAACTTCTTCGTGAAGCTGAGGGTATGGATGATGATGAAGATGATGAAGATGCTCAAGAACGTGTATTCCGTGAACTTGAGCGCAAACTCACCGAAGGCGTTGAAACTCAAGTAGATGGTGCGATTAAAGAATTTGATCATTCTTCCACCGCACTTCAAGTAACTGTAAAACGCAATAAAGCGTATGAAGATTCCCTTAAAGGAATTCTTGAAGGTAACGATATCACGTTTAAAACCAGCAAGAAGGGAAATTTGAAGCAAGCATTGCTCAAATCCTTCACGCAAAGACATGATCATGTTACCACACCTCTGATCAATTCCGGTTTCCATCTGACTTTGTCTGGTGCAGCAATTCCCGAAATTATCGCTATTGCAAATATCGAAAATCCTAGATCCATTCTTGAATACGAGTTCAAAAAGCTTAGTGTTATCAAGAAGCATCTGGTTGATACTTCGTTCGGTAACGTTGTAAACCTGCAAGATCTGATGAAGATCATTCACTATAAAGACGAACAAACGTTGTACTTCAACTTGTTCGTATCTACATTCCCTGATGAGAATGATTATCCTACAACTTGCTTCAATGAAAAATGTAAAACTGATCTGACTCTGAAACTCCACAGTGCAGACCTCGTTCTCAATGCGGATGAATTCCGTGATGATTATGAGAGAATTCTGTATAAAGATATGGACATCAAGGATGTTATCAAACAAACTAGATTGTCCAAAATCAAACAAGTAGTTCTGAAAAACTATACAGTAGTAGGTATTCGTATTCCTTCTCTGTATGATCGCTTGACCACTATGGGTAAAATCGAAAATTGGGTTACT
>Ga0182739_1000652_pt1 | contig 41988 bp, 45 predicted proteins | sample eDN5th30CBELigBY_FD_128873 | JGI IMG/M metagenome (GOLD analysis project Ga0182739, IMG submission 128873) | Enriched backyard soil microbial communities from Emeryville, California, USA - eDNA 5th pass 30_C BE-Lig BY (version 2) (version 2) | ecosystem: Environmental > Terrestrial > Soil >... | reverse complement strand
CGGGTACGCAGCCCTTCGCGCCCCTCTTCGCCTGGCCGGCGCCGGCGGAACGCGGCAAGCCGCCCGCCGAACGCCGGCTCGCCGCCGTGCCTGCGGAGTTCCCGGCCACAGGCCATGGGCTGCGCAGGATCGCGTCGACGTCCGGCACGCAACTGCAACTGCGCGTGGAACGCGCCACGGCAAAGACGGAACTCAAGCTGCGCGTCCAGCTCGACGATCCACTCGGCCGCTCGACCGAGGGCATTCTGGCCGTACCGCCCGACCCATCCATCCTCGCGCCCAGGTTCGGCTCCATCAAGATCGGCGTGCGCGCAAACGGGCGTCATGTCGTGACCGCACCCACGAACCTGCCGATGCGTACGGCCGCCGAAGCGGGCTACGAGTTGGAATACTCATTCCAGCCCTGGATGGTCCTGGGTTCGCGCCTCGTTCCCATCGTTGGCGCCGATATCAGCGGCACCATTGGCTATTCTGCGATCCTGCCGGTCAAGCTGATCCCGGATACCAACCCGCGCGGGAACTCCGGCGTGATCATCCGGCGCGCGCCGACGTCGGCTGGTGCAACCGACCTGCTGTTCACGGTTCCCGGCTCCGGCTGGCTGTCGGCGAAGCTCCGCGCGGCGGACGGGGGCGATGACGCCTTCAACGTGAAGGTTGGCCGCGATCCGACGATTCTCGGCCCCCAGTTCGGCGCGGTGCGGATGCGTTCGATCGGCCCGCACCTCTACGAAGTGACCGTGCCGGTCAATCTGCCGATGCAGGTCGATGAATCGGCCGGCTATCAGGTGAAGGCGTATTTCCGGCCCGGCTTTGCCGATGGCCGCATGTTCGTCCCTGCCGGCAAGGCCAGTTCGAGCACGGCGGCCTATTCGGCGGTGCCTGTCCTGCGGCCCGGCGAGCCCCCTCTCGCCGGCACAACGCGACTGGCCGTCCGGCGCGTCGAGCAGGGCGGCGGCAAGATCGCCCTTGCCTGCTACGTCTCGGGCAACGGCAAACTCAGCATCGATCTCGCCGACGCCAATGGCGATGTTGCCACCGTGAAAGTGGATGTGAACTGATGGTCGCCCTCATGCCTCCCCAGACCGTGTTGACGCTCAATAGGGCTGCCAACAATCTGCAGGCACAGGGTCTCGATGCGCTTGGACTGGCGGGCCCGTCGCTGTCGCCGATGTGGGCGGGTTCGAACGCGGTTGCCGCCGACTACGACGCCGCGGCCCTGACGCTGAGGCTAACCAACCCGCGAGCCGCGTGGCGCGGAATCGCCGACTGGCAGGCGGCGCCGGCGTTGTTCAGCGATCCGACGGGCATGCCACTGACCGGACAGGCGCTGGTGCTGACGTTGCATCCACAGGCCGTACAGCGCCTGCAGGCCGGGATCGACCTGCGCACCAATTCGATCGTCTATCCCGTGCCGACGGCGATGGTAGTGCGAGGCCTTATACCCCCGGCGCCCCTGCCACCGTCGCAAATCTATCTCGCAGGTGAGACGCTCGGCACCGGTGTCGGCCTTGCGACCTTCCACGACAGCCGCGGGCTGATCATCGACCCCGTGGCGCTGGCCTGCCTGTTCAACGACCTCATCGGCTGGCGGCCGGCATTGATGGGAGGCACGGTTCCCGGGATGGCGCTCGGCGGACCGGGTGGGCTGACCAACATGGTTGGGCTCGCAGCCGGCGATGTCTGCCACGTCGTCGACCCGCATGGCTGGCGTTTCAACACGTTCACGCCGGCGACACAGCTCCGCATCGTCGATAACGTCGGCAGTGCGGTCGGCAATCTCCCCGGAAGCGGCCTGACCCCGCTGGCGGCGCAGCAGGCGATCGGCCTCAGCAACGCCGACGTCACGGCCCTGGCGGGCGCATGGTCGCCGCTACGCTGGGGATTCGCCCGCAACGGCACGCTGGGTGCCACCAACGTCACCATGCCGGCATTGCCAAACGGCGTGGCCCTTGCCCGACGCTTCTTCCGTCTCATGGCCGTCGACCTGACGCTGCACATCGTTGGCAACAGAACGGCAGCGATCCTGTCGGATGCCGTCGCTGGAACCGTGCCGGCGGACGACGGCGCTATCCCCACCTTTCTGCTGCCGCCGGTGCGCGACCAGGTACCCGGGTTCGCGTGGCTGTCGAACGGCGTCGACGTGATGGGCGCCATCGGAGCCAGCGTACAGAATTTCGGCGCCAACCCGGCGGACCAGCCCGTCGCGATCGCCGTATCGCCGGCGATCGATGGGGCCGTAAGGGTTCCGGCCGCGCCCGGCCCGACCGCACATTGGCCTAACGCGCCGGCGCCGGATCCGGCGTCCGGCAACGCCCCGCTGGCCGTCGATATTACGCAGGGAGCAAGCGCACGCTGGCGCAATCCTGGTGACGGACCAGGCGCAGTCCAGGACGTGGTCCTCACCCTGCGAGGCGACACCCGCCTGTCGGGCGCCTACATCCGCGCCTTCCCGCGGACCTTCGTCGAGATCGCCTCTATTGGAGCGCAGCCTTCCTTCGTACGAGGCGACGGCGGCGCGGCCATCGCAGCGGGCAATGCCGATGTAAGGCTCCTGCTGATCAATCCCTTCAACCTGAATGCGGCCGAGCCGCACCCGCCGAATGCGAAGCTCTTCCTCGACCTCGTACTGATCACGCGAACGGGAAGACGGCGCATCTTCTCGGCGATCGAGCTCCGGGTCGGAGCCAATGTCGATTCCATGCCGACACCGCCTGCCTTCGGCGGCACGGCGGTGATGGCACCGGGTGGCCTCGCCGCAGCGATTCTCGATGGCTTCATGACCCGCTCGATCGCGCCCACCCGCATCTTCGGACTGCCGCAGCCGCCCGCCAGTGCCGGCCAGCCGACCAGTGTCCTTGACCTGGTGCGCCGCCTCGCCAGCGACGAGCAGCCGCGCCAGGGTCCCCGCCTGCCGACGCAGGCACGCTTCGACACCGCCTTCGTCACCGGCCTGATGCCGCCTCCTCCGGCAGTGCAGACCTATAATTGGCAGGCGATCGTCACTGGCGGCCGACTGACGCCGGAGACGCTGTCCGACCGGCTCGACATCGCCAATGCCGGCTACCCTGCAGGCCCCGACGTCAGCGCCAGCGGCATCGCCTGCCAGGGTTGGCTGGCGCGCGACGTGGCGCTGCACGCGCTGAAGCGCGCGCAACCGATCTTCATCCCGACCGGCGGCACGAATTTCCGCGGCTGGCTGGCGACGATCATGGACAACAAGTGGAACGATCCACCCCAGCCCGCGCCGGCGGGCACCGTGGCGGCCGCCGTCCTCGAAACCATCGCGCCGCTTTGCGACACACCGGAATTGGCAGCTTCACCGCAGCCACAGCCCGGCGCCACGGTGCAGAGCCTGGTCGACAGAATCGCCGCCGCGCTCGGCGTCCCCTCGCCGGGCGTCGGCATCGGCAACGAGGCGCGCGTCGTCCCCATCATCCAGCGCGAGATTGCGACGGCCCGCTCAGGCCAACGCGATACGCTGTGGTCGCTGGCGAGGGCGCTTGGGCAGGCACGCGAACTGATCTACATCGAATCGCCGGCCTTCGCGCACACCGCCGATACCGGCGCTTCCGTGCCGGACATGGTGCAGACGATCATCGGCCGCATGGCCTCCAACCCGCGTCTCAAAGTAATCGTCTGCGTACCCCGTGAAGGCGACTTCGACCGGTCGAGGCCGGCGTGGACGGTGACCGCGCTGCAGCAGCGCGCGACCGCCGTGACCGACCTGATCGCGGTAGATCCCAACCGCATCGTCGCCTTCCATCCGGTCGGTTTTCCCGGCCGGCCGCCCGCCATCCGTACGACGACCGTGATCGTCGACGACGTCTACTGCGTCACCGGGACGAGCCATTTTCGCCGGCGCGGCATGACGTTCGACGGCGGCCTCGACGTCGCGAGTTTCGATCGTTCGATCGTCGACGGCTACTGCGCCGGCATCGCCAATTTCCGTCGCCGGCTGATGGCAGAGAAGATGTCCGTGCCTGCCGCGACGACCGTTGCGACCGCGACAGACATGTGGATCAGACTCGCCAGTCCCGAGGGCGCGTTCTCGACGGTTCGGTCGCTGCTGCGCGGCGGCGGAGCGGGCCGTATCGAACCCCTCTGGGCCGGCGCGACGCCGGACAATATCCTTCCCAGACCGCCGCAGGTCGTCGATCCGGACGGGGTCAACACGGATGCGTTTCTCGAACTTTTCGCCAGCATGCTGCTGGAGAATTAACGTCTAGAGTCTTTCCGTCTCATATCGAAGCGTATCCTGCGTTTTTGATGTAGGCGGCGCATTCGTGTGGTGCGAAGCATTGGAGGAGTTGTCCGATGCGTCGCCACGTATCCTCGACGGTGCGTTCCTCAGCTTTGCGCAGGAGAGTCTTCAGCTTGGCGAAGACCTGCTCGATCGGATTGAGGTCGGGGGAATAGGGCGGCAGGAAGAAGAGCTTGGCGCCAGCGGCGCGTATGGCGGCGCGGACGGACCAGCTTTTGTGGCTGCCCAGATTGTCCATGATGACGACGTCACCTAGCTTGAGGGTCGGTACCAAGAACTGGCGGACGTGGGCAAGGAAGCTTGTGCCGTTGGTCGGACCGTCGAAGACGCAGGGAGCGGCGATGCGGTCGTGTCGCAGGGCTGCCAGGAAGGTCAGCGTCTTCCAGTGCCCGTGAGGCATTTGGCCGTCAGCGGTGTGCCGCGCTGGGTCCAGCCATGGGTTCGGGCCATGTTGGTCTTGGCCCAGGTCTCGTCGATGAAGACCAGCCGCCGGGGAGATCGATCCGGCCCTGGTACTTCCGCCACCAAGCCCGCCGCCGGGCAATGTCAGGCCGATCCTGCTCGCTGGCGAACACGGTTTTTTTGAAGCTGATCCCAGCCGCACGCAGGAACCGCCACAGCGTGTCGCACGACACCGTCACGCCCCGGTCGCGCATCTCCGCCAGCAGCGCATGCAGCGTCAGATCCGGCTTCTCCTCCAGCCGCCCCAACAGCCAGTCCCGCTCGCTATCCAGCTTGCAACCCCGGCGGCCGCCCATTGGCCTGGGCGCCGGACTGCCGGTCGAGCGCGCCAGTTGTACCCACTTCACGACGCTCGACACGCTCATCCGGAACAGCGCCGAGACCTGACGGGACTGACCGTCACCGACCGCCGCAACCACGCGCTCCCGCAGGTCCATCGAATAGGCTCGGGTCATCCTGCTGACCTCCTATCAATCAGCAGTTTGAATCACAGTCCTCTCGATTGGGGAATCCCTTCCGATTCCGCCAGATCCAGAAAGACCCTAAACCGTATTGCACCCGACCTACCGGCAAGCGATCACGAGGAGTTCTTTAGGCTGCTGACCTCAGCAGCACCGACAAGAGCCGCTCACACTAATAGCTAAGATACCACGTTGGAGCGCGGCGTTACCATGGCTGCATGTTTACTCAGCATTACAGCGCTCGACCATTGTTCAGCTCGAAGTTCCGCCACTTATCAGCAAGCATCGACGCACCCGATAGAAGCGATGCACCAGCGCCGAGATAGGGAGAACTGTCGGCTGTGTTAAGCGCACGGGTGGTCTCCAGGACGCCCGTATTGCCGTAGCCGACGGCGGCCACCTGATAGTCGTAGGCCTCGCGCGCCGCCTTGGCGCGCAAGGCCAGCGAATCGACTTCACCGGCGGCGGCCGTGTCCCCCAGGATGTCCGCCGGGCTTCCCTCGAGGTCCGTTCCCTGCGCGGCGAGGCGGGCGGTCTGCGCTCCGATCCTTTGGTTGGTGAGCCGGCGGCTGTTCTCCTCGGCGGCCCGCCCCTGCCGGAGCGCCTCGTCGGCTCGCCTTTTCATCACCTCCTCGTTCTGGCGCGCGACCTGGGACTGGTAGACCGCCTGCGCGGCGGTGGCCGCCACCGCCTGCTGTTTTGTCTGCTGCTGCTGAAGCTGGCCGGCGAAGCCCACAGCCGTACCGGCGGCCGACAGGCCGAGTGAGAGAATGGTGGCCGTGCTCATGCCTGACATGTCGTGGTCTTCCTGCGTGTCATGAGTTTGTCGAGCTCGTCGGTAAATTCACGCTCGGCGGCGTCGACGTCGCACGCCGCGGTGGCGAAGATCATCGTCAGCTGGGTGTCAGTCAGCGCGACGAAGGCCTGCTTGCGGCCGGCGCTGGCCGGCAGGACATTGTAGCCGTGTAACTCGAGCGGTCCGCCCTCGACATGCACGATGGCGTCGCCATTCACGATCAACAGTGTCGGGATCTTGATCAGCACGCCGGTGATCATCACGCCGGCCGGCACCCGGACGGTCCGAGCATAGAGGCCCGCATGGAGGACATGGTCGGTGCCGATGGACACCTGCGGGAGTGCCGAGGCCAGGGTCTCGAGTTGCCGTACCCGGTCGATCGCCGCGGCACTCATCGCCGCGATATGGGGGCGCACGGGAGCGAGGTCAGGCATCGCCAACCTTCTTGAAGAATACCCGGCTGGTCTCCGCATAGCCGACGCGGGGCAACACCTTGAAGAGATCCCCCTCGAACGGAGCGCTGACCAGCAGACCCGGCGATCCCGCGTGACGCGCCATATCTTCGGCGGCCCTCAGGAGCTTCAATCCCGCGCCCGTCCCACGATGCGCCCGGGCGACAAAGAAACTCTCGCTCACTGCCACGGCGACCCCATAGTGAGGCAGTACCGGCGCAAGCAGGGTCAGGAAGCCGACCAGCCGCCCCTCGTGGGTAGCACTCAACACCTGAAGCAAGCCGCGACCCTCGAGTTCACGGTAGCTGTCCATCCTGGCGGCGGGGGCAGGCAGGCCTGTGATGGCTGATTCGGCGGCATATTCGGCCAGGAGAGCTCTCAGGTCCGGGTCCCGCTCCAAGGCTGCGACGCTGCTCCGCTGCACGTTCATGGCGCCTCCTTACAGATGCGATGGAACCGGCCATGCGATAGAGCGAAGACCGGCCCGATCTCGAAGCCGAGCCAGCGCAGCCAGCGGATCGCGGCGCCATGCCGTGCGTCGACGACGTTGCGCAGCGAATCGAACCAGGTGAGCCAGTGCGCGACCAGACGGCGACTTTCGGCCAGGAACACACGCCGATGGCGGCTCACCAGATCCGACCCGAGGAGCCATGGCACACCGGTGGAACCGACCAGGCTGAACGGCGACACACCGGCCATGCAGATGATGCGGCCGGCACGATCGCGCGCCGTCCAGGCCTCGCGCGCCGTTGCAAGTCCGTGAAGAAGGCTCTCCGCTGGTCCGGCGATCGGGTCGACAGGCCCGAGCAGGGCCAGGACTTCCGCCCGATCCTCCAGGCGCAGCGCCGGCGCCAGCTCGGCGGCATCCCCCGGGACGGCATGGCGGATGATCATCACCACCCGCGCTCCGCAATCAGCCGCCACTGCCACTTACTTCGGGTTATCACGGTGCGCGCGCCGGTCGTCTTGTGCAATACAACGACGTTAGTGCTAACAATTACTCCCATATCGTTCCGAGCAACTCGGTGCGTTAATGCCGTATTCACCGAGCCGTCGTCGATCCAAAGGGAACCGCCGCCGATTTCGTCGCCGACCGCATACCCGGCGTCCGTCACAGTGCATTGAATCCGGAAGTCGCTGAGTTGCGGAACCACACCAATCGAGTGGCTCTTGGTGGTAGCTGTATTAGCCGGAGGCAGGGTCGCTATGTATCCTGAGTCATATCGCGCGTTGTAGGCGAATGCGATGATGTTGATGACGGTCGCACTATCGGTCGCCGCCTCGCCTACCATGACGAGGTTCACCTGGGGCGCGCTCGTGCCGTTACCGAGATAGCCGCGCATTTCCGCTATGTTGAAGGTGAACTGACCGTTCGCGACGGAGGGCGTACCGCCGAACTGGTAGATTGGCGTCAGGAGCGTGCTGCCGGTCGTCAGGACGCCGCCCGCAACGGTCACATAGAGGAAGTTCGGCGCCGTGGCCGCGCGATTGGCGGCGAGGCCCGTCCAGGTGAGAGGGCCAGTGGCGACACCGATCACGTCGACCGGAGCGCCCGTCGCAGCCGACCAGCCGGCGGCCGCGGTCGCGACAAGCGGATAGGTCGATGACACATTGGTCGTCGGCAACGTAAGCGTGCCCGATGTGGCTGGCAGGAAGTTGGGCAGGCCGGCAGCGGTCACGGGACCGGCGCTCACCGTCTGGCGGCGGCCCGAGAAGACGGGATAGGAAGGGGTCTGCCAGCCCGCGTCGGCGCCGCTTATGCCCAGGAACTGGCCCGACGTGCCGCGCGGCAGCCGCTTGTACCCGCCGCCATCGCGCGTCAGCAGATCGCCCGGCGTGGTCAGCCTGTCGATGCCGCCGCGGAAGGCCTGCAGGGACTGGATCAGCGCATAGTTGTTCTGCTCGATCGCCGGGTCGCTGATGCTGCTCACGGTCGTGCGTCCGACGATCTCGGCGAGCTGCTGGATTGCCATGTAGATCTCGTCGAAGCGGCGCTCCACCACCTCGGGATAATAGCCTCCCTGGTTCGAGAGCACCGTCGTCTGCGTATAGGGCACAGTGCGAACGATGGTGAGCTTCGTGCCGGTGCCGAGGGCGGGCCCGCCGAGCGGGTAGGTGACCGAGCCACCGCCCAGTCTGCCGATACCGGTGGCGGCATAGAGCGACGAGGACAGGGTCGTCTCGACGCCCGCGCCATCGGTCAGGATGACCGAGAGATGGGCGTCGCTGAGGACCGGGAAGCCGTAGGGAAAGACCGTGGCACTGCCGTTTCCGGCATAGGTCACCTTGCGGTCGGTATTCGTGAGGGCCATGGCTCAGGCTCCGGTTTCGAGGCGGGGAATGATGGCGAGGACAGTCGCGGGCAGCGGGTGACCCTGGCGCACGAAGACCCGGCCGGCCGCGTTCCAGTCAGGATCGATCAGCACGCGCTCGTCGCCCGTCGTCAGCAGCGTGGGGTATCCCGGCTGCTCGCCGGAGCGCTCCTTGATTTCGACGAGACGGTCGCGGGTCGGGCCGGCGCTGAGGCCGCGTGTGTCCTTCACCCTCAGCACCACCTCGTTCACCACCTTCTGACGGCCCTGCAGGGTCGGCGGCCCGGCCTCGAGATTCAGTGTTTCGAGGTCGCAGACATACGGAAGGCCAGCGACGATCGAGCCGGAGGCCCGCGGCAGGACGATCGTGCCGTTGGTCACGGTCGCGTTGGGCTGCACCGATCCATCGGCCAGCACCGCGAGCTCGCGTCCCTCGAGGTGCCAGAGCCCGCCCAGAGTGCGCGAGGCCAGCGCCCAATTCCCGGTCGCACGACCCTGCAGGCTGGCATGCGGCGCGATGTCGAGCGTGGCGCTGACATGGCTCGTATCGATGTACGACACGACCGTCGCAGTCACCTGGTTCTGACCGTCTCGCAGAATGTAGTTGCCGCCCACCGAGGCGGCGCTGAACGGGGCATGGCCCGCGGCCGTAAGGGTCACCTCGTCCCCCGCGCCATAGGCGGTCCCCGTGATCGCGAGCGTGCGACCCGCTTCGCCGTTCCAGCCGTCGTGGCGGATGCCGCAATCGACGCACCAGGCGGCCTGCACATCCTTGAAACCGCGGCTTGCCATGCGCTCGACGAAACGCTTCGTCTCGCCGCCGACGGTGCGCTTCACGGAAAAATATAGAATCGTCTCGTCCAACTCCTGCACCGTCGCGACGCTCTCGACGAAGCCATCGGTAACGTGCCGCGACCAGGCATAGACGTCATGTTCCTTGAGGTAAGTGAAGGCCAGCAGCACGCCGTCGGCGCGGACGCACCAGACAATGCCGTGCGGATCGCGCGCATAGGCCCATTCTGCGATGCCGTGTGTCTCGAACAGGTGGCCAGCGAGGATCGACACGTTGCGGCCAGCCCAGCTGTCGGAGCCGAAATCATAGGCCACATCGCGAACCTTCTTGGCGGACACCGTGACGTAAAGAGCCGCACTCTCGGTGGCGATCGGCGGGATCTCGGCGATACCCTCGTAGCTCTGCGGCTTAACGGCACAATTGGCCGGCGTCATGACGTCGGCCTGCGCGCCGGCCCATGCCTTCCACACCGCGCCCGAGGTCCAGACCAGCAGCACGTTGAGGCTCAGCAGGTAGCGGATCTCGTTCACCTCGCGGCTGGCAATGGTGCGGGTGATGGCGTCGCTATCCTTCGACGGCGAACTGGTATTCATGTTGTTGAACGCCGCCGAGGCCGACGAATAGAGCGTCTGTGGCTTCTGGTTGGTGCGGGCGTACCATTGCCGCCCCTCGTGGTAAGTCGAGCAGCCGGGATACTTATCCGCGGCGTCGAACGGGTTCTTGTCCTCCGGCGGCGTGTCGGACGTGTCCGGCGCCACCGTCGTATCGGTGAAGCCCGTGGTGCCGTCCCCTGCCCGGCCGATGAAGCCATAGACCCCGTTCTTGCCCTTGTAGACGTTGTAGGAGTTCGCACCGGCAGCATTGGTCCAGGTGATCTTCGACGTCTGCGTCGTGGCGCTCGTGGATGCCGAGGCGACGCTTTCCTCACCGGTTTCCTCGGCGACTGCGGTCACGACATAGTCGAAGCCCGAGCCGGCCGAACTGGAAGCCAGCGAGGTCGGCGGCCGCTGGGTCGGGGCGTAGGTGATGGTGGCGAGAGACCAGACAGCATGGCCGGTGCGGGTGAGGTTGCGCGGCGCATGGGACGGGTGCGTCAGCGTCATGGTATCGGCGCTCTGCACGTACTTCAGCAGCGCCAGGTCGGATTCGGGGTATGGTGTTGGGATCGTGTAGACGCGGGCCACCGTGCCGCCAGCGGTCCAATCGCCATAACCCGATGTGTCGATCCCTATGGCGAAGGTCGAGCCGCCCAGCACCGTCACCGCGAAGCGGCGACGGTTGAGTTCGCGCATGCCCTCGATCCCGTCGAGCCAGATCGCATCGCCGTTCGACAGGCCGTGCGGCATGGCGGTCGTCACGATGCCGGGACTGGTGCGCGTGATGCCGACGATCGAGATGGGCGGCTCGAGCACGTAACCGCCCTCCTTGACGACGCGCATCCTGCGGTCGCCGAACTCGAGCACATAGGTCTGCTGCGTGTTGAAGCTGAACGGGATCAGCCGGCTACGCACCGTCGCGTCGCAGGTCTCGCCCACGAAGGCCGTTCCGGCGCGGGTGCTGACCCCGCCGAACGGATGGACGAACCAGTTGAGACATGTCGCGAGACCCACCTGATACTTGGCGAGGTCGACCCGCCCCTGCAGCGCCGGCGCCAATTCGCCGGCGGCGAAGCTTGGCAGAAGGATGGGCATGGTCATGGCGCGCTTCCGTCGAAGCCACGCACTGCGAGGCTTTGCGCCATCCGGCCCGCGTCACCGGCGATTACACCCTCGTTTGCGCTGTCGGCCATGGCGCGCTCGATCCGCTGCTGGGCCTGCAGGGCCAGACGTTCGGCGAGATCGGCCTTCTGCGTAATCGCGTGCGCGATCGCGGCCGCAAGGCAGTCGACGAAGGCCAGGATGAAACCAGGTGTGAAGCGGGCCGGATCGACCACACGCTGCGCGAAAACCGCCGCAACGCGCTCCTCATTGCAGTAGAGGAAAGTGCCACTGCCGTTCGAGGCGATTTCGAAGCCGCGGACGGGCTCGCCCCACATCCAGGTCGAGGCGCCGAACTCGAGCCGCCGCATGCGCAGACAGTCCGACGGGTAAGCGTAGCTGGCGGCCCAGCGCGCCGGCGGACTCCCGGACGGGGCGAGCGCCTGGGTCACCCGGTTAAAGTTCCAGTCGACGAGCGACTGCAGCTCGTCGCGAACGGTCGTGTACCAGAGATTGATCTGGCGGGCCTCGGTGCTGTTCTCGGTCAGGTCGGCGATGGTGGCACGCGTGCCGAGCCGGCTCAGCGCCATGTTGCCGATGTCGGTGTCAGCCGGCATCTAGCGCCCTCCTCCCGTCACAACGGCTTTCTCGAGCGCCGCCGACTTCTGCGCCGAGCCCGAACTCGAACCGACCCAATAGGCGACGATATCGCCGAACTTGGCACCGAGCGTGCCCAGCAGGATGTAGGCGATCTCGCGCGAGGCGGCCGGGATCTCCTGGCGCACGACGAACCAGAGGGCCGCCATGAACGCCGCCGTGACCAGCAGGCTGACGGCGACGGCACCCCAGGCGATCGCCGAGCCGGCCTTCGCAAGCTCGACGGTCTGGCTTCGGGCGCTCGCCACGTCGGCGAGCTGCGCCTGCAGCGTGTCGAATTCCTGCCGGCGGGCGTCGGCCTCGGCCTGGATCACCGCCATTCTGAACTGTAGCGCGAGATTGGGGTCGGCCGCGATGGCCCGCTCGATGCCGGCAGCATCGGACGCGCCCAGAATCTCCTGGGCGATACCGGAGACCTTGGCGACGGCGGCGCCCGTCCTGTCGCCCATGATCCAGGAGGCGACGGTCGGCGCGAGGCTGAGCAGCAGGGGAAGGAACGGCATCAGGCAGGCTCCTGCGAGAGGAAGAGTGAGCGTTCGGCGGCACGGCGTATGACGAGGCCTGGCAGAGGCCCGTCGGCGCCGCGGTTCCAGCGTTTGAACTGTTCAGCCGCCCCGGCCACGTCGCCGGCATTCAGCAGCCGCAGCAGGGTCGAACTGGCGAAGGCCGACCGACCGACGTTGAAGACGAAGCTCGTCAGCGCATCGAACTGCCCCTGCGACAGCGGCACGTCGACGAGCCGTTGCACGGCATGCTCCGCCGTGCCGAGATCCTCGCGCAGCCAGGCGGTGGCCTGCTCTTCACTGCACGTGTCGCCCCGCCGCACGCCGCGCGTATGGCCGTAGCCGATGGTCCAGGGCTCGCCGGTCTCGCCGTTGCCCGGGTCGGGATAGGCCTCCGTCTCCAGGCCTTCCGAAGCCTTGATAATCGCGAGCCCGGCGCCCGACGTGGCCAGCAGCAAGTTTACGGGATGACTCATGGCGCCCTCGTGTTGGGAACGATTGACCACAGGCGCTGCCACAGGCCGTCGATCTTCACGTCCTGCGCGTCATTGCGTCGGTCCATGCTGTCGAGCCGCTGTCCATGCGCACTGAATCGGCTTTCGCTCACGCCCTGCATGGCGGCCACCTGGGACTGCAGGCTGCGAACCGCAGCCGTCGTATCGTCCAGGGTCGAGAGCGTACGCTGCGAAAGCAGGACGAGCAGAGCCACGCCGCCACCGACCAGCCAGCGATAAGCCTGCACGCCGAAGCCGGCCTTACCGTTGGCGACGTTCCCGTTCGGGAGTTCGTCGCGGCTCATGCGCCGGCCCAGACGGTTGTCTCGGGAAACGACGGATCGCTGCCGTCGAGCCGCGGGAGTACCAGGAGGAAATCCCGGTGCGTCTCGTGTGACGGATCAACCAGTACATCGATGCCCAGCACGAAGACGCCGCCCTCTCTCTCGACAGGGTTCAGCGCTGCTGCCAGCGTCGAGATCGAAGGACCGCGCACATGGTCAGCCTGGCCGGCTGTCAGGAGGATGAACATCGCCATCAGACCTGTGCTCCCACGGAGGTAGCCCACGCCTGGACGTTGTTGAAGCGCGCTTGCCGCTGTGTCGCGTCCAGTGCGGCGCCGTACGCGACGAAGCCCAGCGAGGCCGGCCGGAACTGCGCCGGAGTACCGTTGTTGTTCGAGGCACCGACAAAGAGGCTGTGAACGGGGAGCGCTGCGCCCAAGTTCGTTGGAGACAGCGATTGCGTCAGGTCGACGCCATTTCTGGCGCAGTAGATATCGCCTGTGGTCGCCCCTGTGCGGCCCGTTTGAGAGAGCCCTACGCTAGTATATGGCGTGTTTAGGCTATAGGAGGCGCCGACCATATTGGGAGCCGGAAGCAGGGCGTTGCCATTGCGGGGATAAAGCGAAAGGGCGCGGCCCGATCCGGAATTCACGCCGATCGCCGTGGTCACCCCACTGATGTTCGTCCGCTCGTACGACTCGATATGGACGTTGCTTATTCCCATCACGACAGCATGGCTGTTCGCGACGAAGCCCGTGTCGATGTAGGACGTGGTCCCGTTGAACGTGTAGTCGCGGTCAGCCGTGAAGGCGGGCGAATTGACCGCCACCGCGAGCCGCCTCTGTTTCAACGACGTGAGCGCCTGGGGGGCATTCTCGGCCCACAAGCCGAAATAGTCGTCGGTCAGCGCCCAGTTGCCTACGGCCTTCTCACTGAACACGAACTGATCAATGATGATCAGTCTCGCGAGGGAAACCGAGCCGCCATTGGCGACAACCGCGTCTCGCCAAGACAGAAGGTCGGCGTCGAAGGCACGGGATCCGCCGCGCATCCTGTTCAGAACAGTGATGGGCATGCTCAGCCCCCGACGTAGACGGTAAGCTTCTGGCCGCTGGCGCCGAACTGGGTCATGGCGCTCTGCGCCTCCTTCCCCGTGATCTGCACCGTGTCGCCGCCCGACAGGGATATGCCGGCGTCCAGGGCGCAGCTGCCTCCCGTCGGATCGATGGCTGCATCGGCGTTGGTCCTCGTGCTGCTTACGATGACGAGGCGCCGGCTGGCGTCGGCCGGGACCAGTTCCGCCGAGGCACCGGACATGGTGACGCTCGACTTCACCAGCGCCGTCCCGGTGAGGGTGGTCAGCACGACCGGCAATGGGCTTGCCTCCGAGACGGGCACGGCACTGCGTCGCGCACCGGATTGATAGGCGATGTCTTGAGCCATGAAACTTCTCCTCGCGGTGGCGGGACCGACCCGGTGGCCGGTCCCATCTGCGGCTACAGATCGACAGTCACTGCCCGGCGATCACTGAACGAGGACGACCTGGTCGCCGGGCCGCGCGGCCTTGACCGGCGCGCCGTCTCCGCGGCCGGCCAGCGGATCGCCGAAGATCGGCGTATCGCCCGCGCTGCGGCGGCGCGGCGCGTCGACCGGGACCAGCGAGAGGCCCGGCGGGCCGGACCACAGGATGCGCGCCCCGATCGGATGGAGCTGCACGCCGTCGTAGAAGGGATTGTCGACGACGACGTATTCGGCGGACTTCTCGTTCTTCTCTTGCCTGGCCATATCGATGTCTCCACTCAGCTTACGGTGAAGCCCGACGCGTAGGCCCGGCTGGCCTGACGGTCGTGGGCGAGGAACGCGGTGAACGTGCCCGCGGTCAGCGGGCCGGTGGCCACCGTGTAGTTGGTGCGCAGGTAGCGCTCGGCATCGAGCGGCACCTTCACCCGCAGCACCTCGGTTCCCGCCGCCAGCGCGGCCTTGCCGATCGCCCCGGAATTCGCGAGCACGGCCGGCGAGGAGAAGCCCGCATTGTCATCGGTCTCCAGCGTGAAGGTGACGGTCGCAGCGCCGGCGGCCGTCACGCTCTGCGTGACCAGGATCACCAGTTCCAGCGACTCGCCGTTTCCCATGTCGCGGGCGGCACCGAGGTCGATGATGTCGGTCGAGGCGGCGGACGCGGTTACCGCCTGGTCGGTGCCGAAGGTGTTGAGCTTGTCGTACATCATGATGTCTGTGTCCTTTCCTGCCCTGCCGCCTACGACACGGTCGCTTCGGCCAAGGTGATCTGGTCGCACTTGCGGATCGGGATGCCGCCGAAGCTGTCGAACAGGCGGCCGTCGCTCTCGTCGAGCGTGCGCCGGATGTTGGTGTTGCTGGTCGTGTTGGAGACCGAGGCGCCGAGGTTGCGCTGGATATCCAGCCACTGCTTGGTCGTGCGGTTCATGTACCAGGCCGGCCGGCACATCTTGATGTTGGGGATCTTGTTCATCGCCCGCATCATCAGCTTGACCAGGTCGGCCGGGGTCGAGCCCGCGAGATCCGACACGTCGATGTTGCCGATGCGCACGACATAGCGCCAATCGCGCACGGTGAGGCCGGCATCCCACTTGTAGTGGGTGCGATAGCCCTGGTAGCGATTGCCCGAGGCGTCGAGCAGCGTCTGCTCGCCCAGATCCTTCATCGACAGGCCGGCTTTGCTGCCCTTGGGGAAGATGCCGTGGACGGTGAGATCGCCCCAGCCGACCAGCCAGATCGACGTGTTGTCCGAGCCCGAACCGCCGCCCGGGATGAAGTTGTTGGCGGTCTGCGACGTCGCCGTGGACGTCGTATTGTAGCGCGGCGCGAACCCCATGAAGCGCTCGGGATTGGTCGCGGTGTTGCCGTAGAACAGCACGCCCGCGAGCTGCTGCGTCAGCCCCTCGAGAAAGGCGCGATCCTCGGACAGGCGATAGGCCGCGGTATTGCCGTTGAGGTCCGCCAGCGCCTTGTCGATCTCCGAGTAGGTCTCGAGCATGCCGCAGGAATCGGTGATCTGCGTGCTCGTGCTCTTGGTCGGCACGATACCCTCGTTGAAGCGGCGCCAGGTGCCGGTCGGCAGCGAGGTCTGCACGCTGGTGCGGTGGCCGGTCGGCAGGTTCCCTTCGTTCCACACCATGTCGTCGGTGATCTCGTTCATCTGCGACAGCAGGCCGATCACCTGCGCGATGCTACCATTGGGGTCGATGACCTTGGACCAGTCGGCCAGGGTCGGATTGGTTACGGAAAGCGTTGCCATGGGGCGTGGTTCCTAGTTGTGCTGGGAGTTGGGGTAGAGGGACTTGGGGTCTAGCCCGCCGCGGCCGCGGCCGGCATTGCCGCCCACGAACGAGTCGTCCTTTATGCTGCGGGCGACCTTCACCATTCCCCGGATCAGTCCGGGATGATTTGTGAAGCCCAGCCCTTCGAGATAGGCGATGGTCTGGCGGTCGAAGACCCGCGAAAGCGCCGTCTTGGCTTCACCCAGCGCCTCGGGCGAGAATTCCTTCTCCGAGCTCGCGCGCCATTCGGTCGTCTGCTTCGTCCACGTAGACATGGAATGCTCGTTGACCGCCCGCGCGATCTCCTTGTCGCGCTCGAGCGTGAAGTCGATCAGGCGCTGCGCCGTCTCCGGTGCGATCTTCTCGGCATCGAACAGCTTTACGGCATCGGCGAACACCGGATCGTCGGCGCGGTAGCCCTCGGGCAGGGTGAGTCCCGAATAGTCGACGAGCACGTCGGTCGTTGCGTTGCCGGCGTCGGCCTCCGGAGCGCGCTGCGCGGCCGCAACCTCGCCCTCCAGGCTGCCGGCCATCTCGGGCGCCGCGCCCTGCTGCGCCACTGTCGTGGTGCTGTCGATCGTGTCAGCCATCGCTCTGCTCCTCCGCGGCACAAGCCGCCAATTCGGCTTCCAAATGGTTGAACCGGGCTTCAACGCTCATCAGCTCGGTCATGTCCGGTGTGTGCCGTTCGAGTTCGCCCAGCAGCTCGATGCCGATGCTGCGGCGACCGGCGCGATAATCCTGGTGGCGCTGGGCCTCGAGGCCGCCCGGCACATAACCGTCGCTGCGGATGTCGCAGAGGCCGAGCAGCCCGTGCATGAAGCGGCGGCCCGCCTCGGTGGCCATCACCGAGCAGAGGTCGTCGGCGACGCGCTCCTGCGCCTCCTTCGCCAGCCGCTCGGCCTCGCGGACCTGCCTTGCTTCGTTCGGATCGTGCATCGCTCAGGCTCCCAGGACGGATTGAAGGGCGTTGCGGCCGCCGCCGACCTCGGTCTCGCTCAAGGTCTTGGCACCTTCGGCCAGCGCGCCGGCCGCTTGCAGAGCCTGCGTGGTTTCGGCCCGGAGCGCGCGGGCTGCACGGAGCTGGGCCACGACGTCGTCGGCCAGAGTGATCGACGCCGGTGCGCCGAGCTTGTCGGCATAGACGTCGATGCTTTCGTCGGCGTTCAGCTTGTCGAGAACCTCGGGCCGGGTGGCGGAGATACTGCCGGCGAAGGCCCACAAACGCTCGACGGTGCCGAGGTCGGCCGCTTTCTGCGCCTGCGCGAGGATCGAGATCAGCTCCACGTCGAGTGGATAGCCGTGCAGCTCCGGCGGCGGAGGGCTGAACAGCCCGTGCTCGGCCATGATGCCGAAGGTGCGCTGGACCAGCGGCTGCAACAGGTCGTCGTGCAGGTTCTCGAGCACTGGCCCCAGCATCTGCATCTTCTCCTCGCGGCGGGCGCTGATCTCGAGCTGGCTGCGCGGCTGCACGCCGTCCATGTCGGAGATCATCAGAAAGAGGTCCGCGAAGAAGGCCGACTTGATAGTGGCCTGGGTGCGCGAGACGAGACGCTCGACCTCCGCGATGGCGCCGGGAGCGGTCTGGTAGAGCGGCCACATCCCCGCTCCCCTCTCCTGGGTGGTGAAGTAGTTGATGGCGCCGGGCAGCACCGAAGAGGCCGAGCCGCGCAGGCTGACATGCGCGCCCATCGGCGGGTTCACATGCTTGTCGACCGCGTTGTGCTCGCGCTTCTTCAGTATCTGCAGCGACTTCACGTCGGGCAGCGCGTCGTGGCCAGGCCCTTTCGAGTAGGCATCGTTGCCGATCGGCGACCAGCGCGGCGTCAGTGCCGGGAACTGCGAATAGCCACCGCAATGGATGAACTCGCCATCCATATCTCCAGCCGACTGGCCACCGCCCTCTCGCCAGTAGACCGAACGGAATCTCTTGCCCGTCTGGTCGAGCCGCCCCTTCTCGTAGCCCGTGTTGGGCTCGATCATGTGCAGGACGGCGATCTCGGTGTCGGCATCAGCGCCGCGCGCCCGCTCGGAGATCTCGGCAATGCCGTGCTCGGGCCAGCGCGCCTCGATCTGGCGGTAGGAATACATGAAACGCCGCGCCAGCGTGTCGACCCTGCCGCGCCAGTCGAGACCCAGCCAGTATTCGCCGGTCGACAGGGTATAGAGGCGGATCACGTCCTCGCGGTCGAACTCGACGATCGCGCAGCCGGTGCCGAACTGGCCCAGCTCCTCGTAGATCAGCGGCAGCGCCGAATAGAGATTGCCGGCATTGAACACCATGCGCATGCGCTCCACGCACTCGTCGAGCCAGACCTTCACCGGCGCCAGCGACGCCACGCGGCGGTCAGGAATGGACAGCCGGAACCACGGCCGCGCCGGCGAGGTCACGCCCGACATCAGCCCGGCCACCAAGGTGCGCAATGCGAAGAGCGCGGTCGGATCGAGGATGGCGGTATTAGCCTGCGCGCCCCGGCCGCCTTGGTTGGGCGACGAGAAGAACTGCCCGCGCCGCGGATTGACGAGGCGCGACAGCTCGCGCCAGCTGGGTTCCCAGGACTGGCGCTGGCGCTTTAGGACGTTGAGGCGGGCATCGATGTGGCGGCGGAGGGCGGGATCGTGGGCCATCGCTCAGGCCCCCAGCATCGTCTTGCCGCGCGCGGCAGTGGTCGATGCGGCACCGGTGAGGCCGAGCCCACCAGTCGTGATCGTCGAAGCGTAACCCGCCATGGCGGCCGCGCGCTTCTTCTGCGCATCCCGCGCCTCGCGAACCGATGGGTCGGCCATCGAAGGGACGGGTGCGGGCGCCGGGGGCAAAGCCGGCGGCGACATCGGAGGATAAGCGGCTTGGCCGCCACCAAAAATACCCAAGGGCGTTTCTCCTGTGAGAAGCGAGCCCCTGAGTTACTGATGAACCGGATTTTGAAGATGCAAGCGGGAATTTGAGAAAGTGAGCCTAACCGCCTTCTAAGCGGCTGCTCTCTCCGGCGAACTACATACAAGAAGATATCGCCTGGAGAGGTTTCCCATGGTGGAGGCGCCGTCATGCTCGCAGTGGTGGTTCATCGCGGCGTGTTCTGCGGTGACCGCGCAACGACGTCAGCGGGAGATTACATAATGCGGATTCGATGCGGGAATGCCGAATCCACGTCCTCGTCTACAGGTGGCGAGGACGGCGCCCGGATCGCGGTGAATTGGCATCACCGTCGCGTTGAGGTCACTGGCAATGATCGAGGTGGGCTTCCGCGGCGTCAACATAGGAGGGGCGTGTTGGCGCACCGCCGGTCCAAGGCGAAAGGTCCGCCGCTCCCTCGGAGATGAGAGGAACAGCGGACCTCCAGACATCGTGTCGGCCGATCGACCGGTCGCCCAGGATGCCTCCCAATCGCCTCTGCGGGCGATTGATTCGACCATGACAATGCAGCGCGTGTGAGTCCAGTGCTTATAGGTCCGCGTGCGGGTCGTAGTCGGATTCGGTCGAGGTGACGCCGACGACGCCCCGTCCGGCACCGTCCTCGAACCGCGTGTTCTCCGGCAGATCCGCCACCGGATAGGCAAAGGTGAGCGCCAGCCCGTCGGCATTGTCGGGCGAGGAAAGGCCGCGCTTCTTCATGTCCTCCTTCTTTTCGAGCCGCAACGCGTTGTGCAGGTCGAAGCCGTATTCGCGCGCCGTCAGCTCGGCCTTCAGCTCGACATCGTCGGGGATGGCGCCGGTCTTGAGCCAGGCGCGCATCGAGGCCCACATCTCGGCGGCCTTGTTGGCAGTGAGCGGCATGCCGTCGCCCAATGTGTAGCGATCGGCGCGGCCGCCAAAGTTGACGCCGACGACGAGATGGCCCGCCAGCATCTGGCGCACGCGGTCGACCACGCCGGCACCGATGCCGCCCTCGTCGATGAACACCGCGGCCGCTCGATGGCGTAGCGCCTGTTCCGCCACCTTGCCCGACAGCACCATCAGGTCGCCGACCCGCAGCTTGATCGCGGGCACGGTCCGCGCGTCGCGGCCGCGGCGAAACCAGATCGTGCTCTGGTCGTCACCGCCGCGCGCGCAGTCGACGCCCATGACGAGCGGTTGGCGTAGGTGACCTTCGGCGGGACGGGATGCCGCCTCCTCGACCGTTTCGCTGTCGATGAACTGCATGGCCCCTCCCCTTGGGAACTCGCCCTTCACGCGGACACGGAAGAAATCGCTGTCGTCGCCATAGTCCGCCGCCCAACGCGCGATCTCGCCCTTGTCGGTGAGCGAAACCTTGCGGCCATCGACCTGGTGGCGCAGCCAGCGATGGCGAAAGCGACCAAAGCATTCGCGAAAGCGGCCGGTGTTTCGTGTCGGATTGCCGGTGGCCAGCCACAGGATCTCGGTGTCGCGGTCAGTCAGCGCGCCTTCGATCGTTTCCCAGACAGGGTCGGGAATGGCCGAGGCCTCGTCGAAGGCGACGATCAGGCGGCGGCCCTGATTGTGCAGCCCGGCGAAGGCCTCGGTGGTGCGGAGGCTCCATGGCACCGCATCGATGCGCCAGGTCCGCTCGTGCACAGGCTCGGTGCTGGCGATCGCGGTGGCGGATATATCGAACCAGTCAGCGCAGACGGCGAGCCGCAGCCACTTGGTGAGTTCGGGCCAGGTCTTGGTTTTGAGCTGCGTCGCCGTATTGGCCGTCACGATGCCGCGCGTGTCGCGGAAGGTCGCGAGCGCCCAGACGATGATCCACGCCACGAGCGCCGACTTGCCGACGCCATGCCCCGAAGCGACGGCAATGCGGATCGCGTCGGAGACACTGCCGAGCGATCGGCCTATATGCAGCAGGACCTCGCGCTGCCAGAGCTCGGGCCCGGGATCCCTCTCCAGCACAGTCCCCGCCTCGCCCCAAGGGAACGCGAAAAGCACGAATCCCAGCGGATCGTGCGCATAGGTTCCGGCCTCGATGCCTAGCGGGTTGAGGGCTGGCGAAGGCTGAAGCTGCGATGGGTCGGCCACGGCACAGTTGCTGGTGAACCGGACATCGCACGAGCAAGGAAAATCGCTTTGTCTGTGCCAGACTGGCAAAAAACGAGGCGGCGCGACCTCGACACGGCGCCTGCCGATGGTCCCTACAGTGCGCCGCGGTTAGAGCTTGCTGTCGATTTCCTCAAGATACTCTGTTTCTGGGTCGTAGGTCATGTCGCCGATGGCGGCGCCGATGCCGCTCATCGTCTCCTCGACGTCCTCGCTAGGCAGGTCATATTTGCTCGCCAGGCGATCGAGTACGGAGCGAATTTCGGCCTCGGCATCGAGCCTGTCACGCCGCAGCATATCGAGCTGGTCGCGCGGCGAGGCGGGAGCGGCGAAATATTGGGCGATGTCTTCCAGAAGGGTACGGGCCGTCTCCATGTCCTGCTCCTCCTTTCCTTTGGACAATCAATGCCCGAGCGCTGTGTTTGTTGCGTGACTGGGCAATTTCGCCTCGACAAAACATCACGATGGCTGGGGCAGGCGCGCGAAAAAGGGCCCGTCAAGCGGGCCCTTCCTTTCGCAATTACCTGATCAACCCGGCCAATTCGCGCGCATGCGGTCGATTTCGGTCTGGCTCGGGCGGTACGGCGGCGCCTTGGGATCGAAGTTCTTCCATCCGGCCGCACGGTACTCGGCGCCACGGGCGACCGGATCGATCGGACTGGAGGCAGAGAGGATGGATTCGATGCGCGTCGCATCGCCATCGGGAACCCGCGCCGTGACCAGCGTGCCTCCGCGACGAACGGCCTCCGAATAGACCTCTGCATGATCCTTGTCGGTGCCCGCCTCAACCATTGCGCCGACGATGCCGCCAGCGGCTGCGCCGCCGGCCGCGACAGCGGCCGTCGAGGCGAGCCAGCCCGCGGCCACGACCGGGCCGAGGCCCGGAATGGCCAGCAGGCCGAGGCCCGCAAGCAGTCCGGCGCCAGCGCCGACGGCTCCGCCAATGCCCGCACCGGCGGCCGCTTTGTTCACATCATCGACTTCTTCGTATTCGGCGCTGACGTACTTGTTCGCGACGATGCTGACGTCGCTGCTCGGCACGCCTGCCTTCTCGACGGCGTCAACGGCCGCGCGGGCCTGGGCATAGCTGTCATAAGCTCGACTAACGGTCTTCATGTGAATGTTCCTTTTTCTTGTGTGCGTTACTGGTTGGCCATCACGACGTTGCCCTTGTAGTCGACCGCCACCTGCACAGGCTTGCCGGCCTGCTGCGCCGTGCCGCGCCAGATGCCGTCGTCGTCCTTCTTAAGGCCGGTCACATTGTCCATGCCCTGCGCAATGATGCGGTCCTTGGCCTGGGCCTCGGTGAAGGAATTCGAACCCTTCAGCGGCGCCCCCGCATCGGCCTGCCTGGTCTTGTAGGCATCGGCCTTGCAGGCGTTCATGAACTCGGTCTGGGTGATCGTGCCCTCGGTGGCGACCGTCATGCCCGCGACCCGCATGAACGACATGTAGCGGATGGCCTCGCCGCCCGAGACGTTGCCGTCGCTGTTCGCGTCGGCCTTCTTCCACATCTCCTGACACTCGGCATCGGTAGCTGCAAAGGCCGGGGCGCCGGCGATCATCACCGAGGCGGCCGCCAGGGCAAACATCTTCTTCATCTTCATTCCTCTCAATTGGGAGCTGAGCATTTCAACCGCCGGCACAACGGGCTCGCAGAGAATGGTTGCGGCCGCCGCTGAAATGTCGTCGGCAACTCGAAAGCTCCCGCGCACGTTGTACTCAAACCTTCAGCCCGGAGATTCCCATGACCAAGACCGAACAATTGATGCAGGAACGCGACGACCTACAGGCGAAGATCGCAAGTGCGCACAAGGTCAAAGGTGGGTCGGAACGCGAGACGTCCGATCTCAAGATGATGGAGCAGGAGTTGCTCGCGCTCGAGCAGCGCATCGCACGCGTGGAAAGCAGCCCCCCCGAGGCGAAGGAGAAGGGCAAGCCCCAGTCCGCGGACGATAAGTTGGAGAAGAAGCTCGATGCGGCCTTGAAGGACAGTTTCCCGGGCAGCGATCCGGTCTCCTTTATCGAGGCGGCGCCGGTGAAGCCCGGCGACCAGCATCACAAGAACGATCGGCGCTGATCGGTCGCACACAGAAAAAGGCCGGGTCTCATCGACCCGGCCATTATTCATGGAGGAAAGGCTTGCCTCCGGTGACGGCAATCGTCGCACCGGGCTGCGTCGCGCGGGTCACGCCCGACATCTGCTGTCGCTGCGTTGGGTGGCTGGCTGGTCGTCTTCTCCGCTGCGCCGGCCATTCCGCGCTCCTTGAGGTTGACGTTTACTCCAAGGGGCACGAAAGGATCGGGTTGCAGCGGGTAAGCTCTACTGCGCCACTACGGGTTCGCTCTGGGAGAGCTTATGACCCGTAAACGAACGGGTCTGCGGCGGCGGCAGCTTGCCGGCCTCCTTGAACTTGGCGAGGAGCTGAGCCTTGCGGGTTTTCAACCTTTCGCCCAGATCGTCGAGGTCGACACCGGCGGCGCGAGCCTCGGCGAACAGGCCTTCGGAGCGCATCTCCTCTTCCTTGACGTGATGCTTGATCATTTCGGAAAGGACCTTGACCTTGGCGTCGTAAAACTCATGCGAGGGCGAGCCATGCAGCAGCTCGGCGATCAATACCTTCGCACCGTCATGCTCTACATAGGCTTCGTCCAGCAGATCCTCGTCCTCGATCTTACCTTTGCAGGCCGGATAGAAAACCTCTTCTTCGATGGTCGCATGCACCATCAGCTCAGTGCAAATCTGTTCCACCAGCGCCTTCTTGCGATCTTCGGTCCGCGCCTTTTCGAAAGCTTCGAATAACTCTTCAACCTTGCGATGGTCAGCCTTGAGCAGCGCGACCGCATTTTCGTTCGTAGCCATGATATGCCTCTCAATCCAGAATGTGTGTTGGTCTTCAGTTCGGCGCGAGGTTGGACACGCGCCTTGGAAAGCGATGCTGGGCGAGATTGTCGAGAAGCGAGGTCGACAATTTTGTGCCTCCGATCACCACTCCGTCCGTCTCGGGGATGCCGATCACCTTGAACAATGCCCGTACATCCTCGGCCGCCGCGATCGGTTTGCCGTGACGGAAGGCTTCGTCGATGAAACGCTGGGCCATCGGCATCGCCATCAGTCCTTCCGCTACACCCGGCGGGATCAGTACGGCGTCATAAATCACAGACGGCGCATTCGGCGCCGCGCGGTTCACGGGCAGCGGCTTGGCCGTCGAGTCGATGACCGCGCCGGCGGTCGGACCGATCAGCTCCGGCACCTGGCCAGCCTTGGTGAGTTCGGCGACCATAGTCTTGATGAGGGCAGAGTCGACGCCGTCACCAACCAGGATCGCGATCTTGCGGCCCCGCACCATCGGCGGTGCCTTGTCCATGGAAAGGGCCGGCGAGTGCAGCTCTGCCGCCTTCGGATTGAGCGGCCCGGACGGCGTCGGCGCCGAGGGAGTGGGCGCGTCGGGCGTGCCGGCCGGCGCGACTTCGATGCCGGTCGCACCGGAAACCATGTCGGCCAGCTGCGGGGCGATGTTGCATAGAAGTTCATTCATGACGCGGTTCCGAACGCCCTGGTCCACGACCATGTTCAGCTCGAAAGAGAACGCCGCGGCGATATGATCCTTCTCCCAGTCGCTCATGCTGTTCCAGAACAAAGTCGCCTGGCTGAAATGGTCGCTGAAGCTTTCGCTGCGCTGACGCAGCTTGGCCCCCGCCTCCTGGACCGTGACCGAACGGAATGCCGCCGCGGCCGTGGGCGAATGCATCGGGCAGCCGCCCCCCAGGCTGTTGGGGAAATAGGCGACCTTGCCGGGGTTGATCGTCATGCGACCGAAGCCGTCGCGCTGGTTGTTGTCGACCGGGCGCAGTGAACGGTTGATCGGCAGTTCGTGGAAGTTGGGCCCGACACGCCGGAGTTGGGTGTCGATGTAGGAAAAGAGTCGGCCCTGGAGGAGCGGATCGTTGGTAAAGTCGACGCCTGGCACGACATGACCGGTATGGAAGGCCACCTGCTCGGTCTCCGCGAAAAAGTTGTCCGGGTTCCGGTTGAGCGTCATCTTGCCGACCTTGCGAATCGGCACGAGCTCCTCGGGGATGATCTTGGTAGCGTCGAGCAGGTCGAAGTCGAACTTATGCTCATCCGCCGGCTCGACGATCTGCAATCCCAACTCCCACTCGGGAAAATCGCCGCGCTCGATCGCCTCCCACAAGTCGCGCCGGTTGAAGTCTGGGTCGCGACCACCCAGGAGGTTGGCCTCGTCCCAGACGAGCGAGCACACGCCCTTCAAAGGCTTCCAGTGGAACTTGACGAAACGCCATCCGCCCGCGGCATCGACCAGACGGAAGGTATGAACGCCGAAACCTTCCATCGTTGCGTAACTGCGCGGCAGCGCCCGGTCGCTCATGACCCACATCAGCATGTGGGCGCTCTCGGGCGTCAGCGAGACGAAGTCCCAGAAGGTGTCGTGGGCCGACTGTGCCTGCGGAATCTCGTTGTTGGGCTCGGGTTTCACCGCATGGATGAGGTCAGGGAACTTGTTGGCGTCCTGGATGAAGAACACGGGCATGTTGTTGCCGACCAGATCCCACACGCCCTCCTGGGTGTAGAACTTCACCGCAAAGCCGCGCACGTCACGCGGCGTGTCGGCCGACCCGCGCGAGCCGGCTACGGTCGAGAAGCGAACGAAGACCGGTGTCTGGACCTTGGGATCACGGAACAGCTGCGCGCAGGTGATCCCGGACAGGTCTTCGTAGACCTGGAACACACCATGAGCGGCCGCGCCGCGGGCATGCACAACGCGTTCCGGAATGCGCTCGTGGTCGAAATGCGTGATCTTCTCACGCATTAGTATGTCTTCGAGCAGCGTCGGCCCGCGCACGCCGGCTTTCAACGAGTTCTGGTCGTCGCTCACCGCGACGCCCTGGTTGGTCGTGAGCACGCTGCCTGGCGGCATCGTGTCGGGCTGGATAGAGCTGGTTTTGGCCGTTTCCTGTCTCCCCGCGTTGACATTGTCGAGGGGGGTATCCTGCCCGGCCGTGCGCGGAGAGGGAGGCGCCATCGTTGGCGATACAGGCTTTTTGGCCATCAGGGATTCCGTTCAGTTGTGCGTGGAGAACTCGCCTGCAACGGGTGTCCCGTGGAACGGTTGCGCTATCGGCGGTCGCTTCCCCCCACATTGGGCTTCAACGCGGGGGAGTCGCTGAACACGACCATGAAGAGTTCGCGAAAGAGCTTCGCCACGTTCGGATCGGCAGGCGTTGCCGCCGGTGTTGTGGCGGTGGTCATCGACATCGCCATGTCGTTCCGGCAGTAGACGGCAAAGAGATTGACGACGCCGGGACGCCCGGACTTGAAGCGGGTCGTGCCCCGGCAGACGCTGTCGCCGTTCAGGTCGTTTGCGGCATTGGACACCAGCACCAGACGATAGTCCGGACGGGACGCCTCGGGTGGCGCGTCATAGATGAAGGTGAGGGCGGGCCGCGGCTTTGAGGCTTGCATCACCGGCAACAACCCGGCCGCCGCCTGCTCGGGCGCCAGGGCCGGGAACGGATTGCCGGCGAGGACGACGCGGAAGTACTTGCCGTCGGTGGCCGTCCAGAATTCCTGGAAGTCGTATTGGACCGCATAGAACGTGCCGCCGATCGTGGCGGCGCCGGCAGTCGTGATGGAAAGCGCGGCGGCCGCGGCCGCCGCGAGCGCCGTCAGTGAACGCATCATCGATCGCATCGTGTCCTCGCATGAGAGAGAGGACCAGCCTCTACGCTTCCACGACCGCGCGTTCGGTCTGCCTTCGTACCCGAAACGATGACTATATCTTTACGCGCCTCATGATCCACATCTCCAAGCCGGACGTACGCCCGCGCCGTGAACGGACCACTAGACGTCACCCCAGCGCAGGGTTTGTTCAGCGTCGCTGCGTTCGCGGTCCCGGCGCCGTCGGCCAGCATAGCGGTTGTCGGTTTCACCACCGACCGAAACGAGGCGCTCGTGGGTCGCGCCCGTAAGCGCAAAGCGGCGGCGACTGGCCCATTCGCCCGGCTCCTGCGCGTTCACTTCTGAGTCGAAGAGAGCGGCAACCCTATCTCGATCCTCTTTGGCCGCGAAAGCGCAGAGCACCATGCTGGCGTTGCCGGCACGAGAAGTCGTCGCCGAATGTGTCGCACCGAGCCTCAGCTTGGTGCACACGCGACTCATCAGATTCACGCCTTCGCGCAAGCGCTGCGAGTCGAACGGGTCGCTTGGGATCCTGCCGCCGAAGAAAGACGGGTCGAGTTCTGCAACGAGCAGATGGGCCTTGCCCGGATCGCATGCGAGGTCTGCCCACTGGACTTTCGGCAAAGCGGTTCTCCCGGCGGGGACAATATGCCAGGAAGGATGGCAGGCTCGTCCGCGCCCTGCCGTCCGGCGGCGAACGCTATTGCCAGCGGCGCAGCAAATCCTCGGTCGTGAGGGCCTCGACTTGCGAGGAAAAGCGAGCACCGAACAGGTCGACGACGGTGTCGTGTGCGCCATCGCTGGTGCTGCACAGCGCGTCAGTGGGAAGCACGACGCGGAATCCGAGGTCGATCGCCTGCATCACGGTGGCAAGCACGCAGACGTCTGTTTCCCCGCCTGTCACGACCAGTGTCGAGATACCTCGCCGCTTGAGGGCCGACGCGAAGCCGGGACGGCTGAAGGCGGAGTTTGCGGGCTTCTCCACTTGGCGGGCCGGCGGTACGAGACGTGCCAACGGTTCGACGAGCTCGAGCAGGCCGGGATCCAGCTCCTCCCGCGTCATTTCCGGCCAGCGCTCATAGTAGGACTGCCAGGCTCCCGGTGCGGCGTCCGGACCAGCGGGCGGTGCGAAGCGGGTGAAGATCGTCCGCGCGGCATGTCGGGAAGCGATCTCGACCACGGCCGGCAGGACGCGCGGCAGCCAAGGTACGTGCCAGGCAGTTTCGTCGGCGAACACACGCTGCATGTCGATGCAGAGATGCAGAACCGCATCGCCTTCCAGAGGAAAGTCGCAGCCTTTCAGTCGTGTCCCCATCGATGACGCTGCTCCTCAGCCTCCCGGGACGCAGCTCGGGCGCGCCGGCCGGCGCCGCGGCCGTCGGGTTGACCGGCAATGGCGAGCAGCGCTTCATGCGTGGCATTGTCGAGCAGGAAATGCCGGTGCCCGCACCAGAGGGAGGCTTCTATTTCCTGGCCCCCCGTCACTTCGCCGAGACGCATGAAATCTTCCGGCTCCGTGACCACGCACTGGATCAGCAGGCTGTTTCCTTCGCGCGACGGCTGCACGGCGAAAGGGCCTTTGAGTTTGAGGTGACTACAGGTGCGAACCACCAGGTTGGCGGCAAACCGGAGACGCGCACTGTCGAAGGGATCGTCCTCACGAGGTCCGCCTGCGAAACACGGTGCGAGTTCGCCGACGATCAGAAAGGCGGTCCCGGGAGAATTGGCAAGATCGTTCCAGGCGAGACGCGGCATCGGCAATGGCTCCTCGCATAAAGTGGCTAGGGATCGCGTCGGGGCACGGCCAAGAGAGGCGTAACGGGCCTCATTCTCCGAATCGGGCGACGATCGGAAGGCGCCAGGGTCTCGCGACGCTCGCGCAACAGACGGTCTATGAGCGACTGGCGGCGTCGTCCCTCGCCTAAGGCCCGCAGAGAGGCGACTTCGGAGCCCAATCCCATATGGATGATGTTGGTCGGCAACTTCCCCTCCTCACGCTGGCAAAACTCTCGGCTCAAGCCGGGCCGTCTTGCAAACGGGGCAACACGAGGGCGGTTGCGCAATGACGTGTGATAAATTCGTGATGCGACCGTGGCGGGTCCCGCCAGTGTGGGGCCCAAACGGTTCCGGATCGCCGGCGACTAGTTGGTCGCGTCGCCGCCGGTCGCTGCCGGACCGCTCGCCTCGGCGATGCCGTTGGCCGGCACGTCCGTGTCGACAGGACGAATCAGAGCACGCAACGCCTGACGCAATTCGGTGGCGGTCATGTCATCGTGCAGTCCCCGCAGGAGAGCGAGTCCTTCGGGAATGGGCGCCACGAACTCCGCGGCACGAATACATTCTAGCCCGGCCTCGTAGCGCCCCTCACGCAGGGCCTCGATCGCGGAGAGTGCGTGATAGGCCTCTCGCCGGTTCGGATTGCGCTTGAAGCGCTCCAGCACCAGCACGAAACGGTGGATACGCTGGCAAAGAGTGAGACGTGTCGCGTCCGCCAAATCCGTCATGACCTCACCACTATCTCAACAAGGGTGAGCATCCAAGCGCTACGATGCATCTCGATGATATGCCGATCATCAAATATGGAAGGCCGGGCTTCGGCATACTGTTTGTACGGCGAGCGTTTAAGCATTCTACATGAATATTCTGGCCTAATTCCGAAACGGCGAGCCACCGCGTCGGCCATGCAACAGATCACCCAACGATGCGTAGTGCCTCCAGGTAAACATTTGGAGATAGGATATGGCCAAGCCAATCACGATTGCAGGCATTGACGGCACGCTGGAAGTCAATGAGGACGGCGAACTCGTGTACACGAAGTCGGGCCTGCAGACGGAAGTGCTCAAACCCGAACAGGCGATCGAGCGCTGGCCGCGCGCCGAGAGCCAGATCAGGCAGGCCCTCGGCACCCTCGAATGACAGCGTTAGCTTCGCTGACCGTTTGGCAGCGACCCTTGACGTAGCAGAACGGTCGAGCCGACCCCGGCCTCAGGCGGACTTGGCCTTCAGTTCCTCGAGCTGCTGGCGGGCGCCGGCGATCATGCAGGAGAGATCGGCCGTCAGCATCACCATGTCGAAGCCGCGCTTGACGGCGCCGGCCGCGAAGGGCGCGGCCGCGCAGTGCATGACGCACTTGATGCCGGCCTTGTGGGCGGCCTCGCGAATTTTATCGCAGGTCGCGATATGAAGCGGATCGGGATTGTCGCCGCGCGGCGGCAGGCCTAGGGCGAACGAGAGGTCGGCGGGGCCGATATAGACGGCATCGAGGCCGGGCGTCGCGCAGATCGACTCGAGGTTCTCCAGCCCTTCCTTGGTCTCGATCATCGCCATGACGATGATCTCGTCGTTGGCGTTCGCCACGTAGTCGGCACCACCATAGTGAACCGCGCGCACCGGTCCCGAGGAGCGCATGCCCACCGGCGGATACCGGCAGGCTGCCACCGCCTTGGCAGCCTCCTCGGCATTGTTTACCAGCGGCACGATGATGCCGTAGGCGCCGAGGTCGAGCGCCTTCATGATGGCGGCCGGCTCGTTCCATGCCACGCGCACCACCGGCACCGTGTCGGTCTGCGAGATCGCCTGCAGCATCGGCGCCACGTCCTTCATCTCCGACAATCCATGCTGCAGGTCTACGCACAGCGCGTCGAAGCCCTGGCGCGCCATGACTTCCGCCGTGAAGGTGTTCGGCACCGAGAGCCACCCCAGTGTCGCGCATTTCCCCGCGGCCCAGATTTCCTTGATCTTGTTCTTTCGCATGGCCGGACCTTTCATTCGTCCAAGAGTCTCAGAAGCGGCGGGATTGGGCACGATCCGCGCTCCCGCATCAAGGCCTACGAGCCGCTTCGCGGGCATCGAGGGTGAGATTGCCAGCCAAACGGTGCGGTTGACCAAGATCGTCGCACGCCGTTGACCGCCGGGACCGCGTGTTGTTCACTCCGCGCCGTGACGCGTCACCTTCCCTCGCGACTGTTCGGACTGTTCTGCGCGCTGGCGGTGGCCTTCGTCACGACCTTCCATGTCTGCGGCATTGCCACGGCGAACGCCACGCTGGCGGCCTCCATCCACGCGCCGACGGCAGACGATTCCCCGCAGGACGAAGGAAGCCCAGCGGGCGAGAAGTGTCACGTCTGCGCCACCGTCTCACTGCCGGTGCCGACGCCGGTCGAGGACGCATCGCCCGACCGGATCGCGGTTCGGCAGGCGCCGGTGCGAGACCTCGTCTCCTACCACACGTCCCTCGCGCCGCCTCCTCCCAGAGCCTGATCGCCGCACGTCGTCCGCCTGAAGCCTGAACGCTTCGGGTCGTTCCCGTTCCTGCGATCGGAGTTCACATGTCTCCCCGTTTATGGCTCTGCGCGACGCTTGCCGTCGCTGCAGTTCATCCGTCATTGGCCCAGACCGGCCAGGTGTCGGCGCAGCGCGCCGCCGCTCTGGTGCTGCCCCAGGCGCTGCGCACCGTCATCTCGACAAATCCCCGCCTGTCCGTCGCCGACCGGACCATCAACATGGCGGACGGGCGGCGCGAGCAGGCCGGCGCCCTGCCCAATCCGACCGTCGGCGTCGAGGTCGACAATTTCGCCTACGGCGAAAACGGGTTGACGAGCGGCGCCGAATATACGCTGCAGATCAGCCAGCTCTTCGAGCTGGGCGGCAAGCGCGACGCGCGCGTCCAGGCTGCCCTCGGCGACTACGACGCCGCCCGCTGGGAGCGCGAGGCGACGCGGCTGGAGCTCCTGTCGGAAACGGCCATCGCCTTCGTCGAAGCGCTGTCGGTACAGCGCAAGATCGCCCTCCTCGAACGCCACGCTGCGGCCCTGGAGAAGCTCGTGCCGCAGATGCAGAAGAGGGTCGAGGCCGGCGCCTCCTCTCCCGCGGAGGTCTCGCGCACGCAGGCCGCCGCGGGCCTCGTTCGGCTCGACCGCGAGCGGGCGCGCATCGCGCTCAACGTCGCACGGCGCGAGCTTGCGGCGTTGATGGGCCTCGACCGGCCGACCTTCGCCGCCGTGGCCGGGGATTTCGGTCGCATCTCCCGCCCGGCGCCGCTGGACGCCGCCATCAAGGCGATCGAGGAGAATCCGCAGCTCATGCGCTGGACGGCTGTGCGCGCCCGGCGCGATGCCGAGCTCCTATCGGCGCGTCTCAAGCCGCTGCCCGACATCACAGCCAACATCGCCTGGCGCCACTATGCGGAGACCAGCCAGAACGCCCTGCGCCTCGGCGTCTCGGTGCCGATCAACGTCATCGACCGCAACACCGGCGCCATCCGCGAAGCCCAGGAGGCCGCCCAGAAGACCGGCGCCGAGCGGGCGGTGAACCGGCTCACGCTGATCGCCATCGTGGGCAAGGCCCATGACACCGCGACCGGCGCCCTGGCCCAGGTCGAGCTGCTGCGCCGGACGGTGATTCCCGCAGCGCGCGCCTCCCTGTCGACCGTCGAAGCGGGCTACGGACAGGGCCGCTACACGCTGCTCGAGATCCTGGACGCCTACCGCACCGTCGCCGACGCGGAACTGCAGGAACACGAGGCACTGGCGAGCTTCCACACTTCGATCGCCACCATCGAGGGCCTTACCGGCAGCGCGGTCAAGCTGGCACGAGGAAAATGATGCGATATCTGAGATACCTTGCCATCGCACTGATCTGTGCCGGCGCGGTCGCAGCCGCCGGCTGGTACGCCTTCGATCCGCGGTTTGCGCGCCCTCCCGCGCCCGCCAAGGGTGGACACGGGCACGGCGATGAGAAGGAAGGGGACCATGCCCACGATGAGGGCGTGAAGCTGACCGACGCGCAGGTCGCGGCCGCGGGCATCGAACTGCTCCAGGCCGGCCCGCGCGAACTGCACGACACTCTGCGTCTCAACGGCATTATCCAGCCCAACCAGGAGACACTGGTCAAGGTGACGCCGCGCTTTCCCGGGGTGATCCGCAGTATGCGCAAGCGGCTGGGTCACAGGGTGAGGAAGGACGAAGTGCTCGCGACGGTCGAGAGCAACCAGAGCCTCACCAGCTACGAGCTGAAGGCCCCGATCGACGGCACCGTCATCGACCGAGACGGCACGCTGGGCGAATTCGCCTCGGAAGCGAAGCCGCTCTTCACGATCGCCGATCTGTCGACCATGTGGATCGACTTCGCCGTGTTCCGCCGAGACTTCAGCCGCGTCCGGACAGGCGATGCCGTGACGGTCCATGTCGGCGACGGCGGCCCGCCGGTCGAGGCCCGCATCGACTATCTGTCGCCGCTCGGCGCCATCGACACGCAGACCTCGATCGCCCGGGCGATCGTGAGGAACGGTGACAACCGGCTGCGGCCGGGCCTGTTCGTCGACGGCAAGGTCGTTCTATCGGCCAAGCCGGTCGACGTCGCAATCCGCACCGGTGCACTGCAGATGCTGGAAGGCAAGACAGTGGTCTTCGTACGCGAGAGCGACACATTCGCCTCCCGAGAAGTCGAGCTCGGCGCGCGCGACGCCGGCTGGGTCGAGGTGGTTTTCGGCCTGCTCGCCGGCGACACCTACGCCGCAAAGAACAGCTTCGTGATCAAGGCCGAAATCGGCAAGGCGGGAGCGGCGCATGAGCATTGAGGCGCGCGTGAAGAAACGGGAAAGGTCCCTCGCTCCGCTCGGGATGACAATGTGTGTGGCAGCCACGCAGGGCGTCCGGCGCAAGAAAAATCAGCCTGAGCGAAGCGAAGGATCTTTGCGGCTCCTCGTGGGATGCGCCCCATGATCGACCGCATCCTCTCCTTCTCGATCCAGAACCACTGGCTGGTGATCTTCGCCGCCATCGTCGTCAGTACGCTTGGCGCCTGGAACTTCACTCGGCTGCCGATCGACGCGGTGCCCGACATCACCAACGTGCAGGTGCAGGTCAACACCGTGGTGCCAGGCTACTCGCCGCTGGAGGTCGAGCAGCGCATCACCTTCCCGCTGGAAACGGCAATGGGCGGCCTGCCGAAGCTCGACCATACGCGCTCGCTGTCGCGCTACGGCTTGAGCCAAATCACCGTCGTGTTCAAGGACGGGACCGACATCTACTTCGCCCGCCAGCTCGTGAACGAGCGCATCCAGCAAGCGAAGGACAAGCTGCCGCCCGGCGTCGAGACCTCGATGGGACCGGTCTCGACCGGCCTCGGCGAGATCTACATGTACTCGGTCGAGGCCAAGCCCGGTGCGAAGCGGCCGGACGGTTCGCCCTACTCCGCCACCGAACTGCGGACGATCCAGGACTGGATCATCAAGCCGCAGCTCCGCACAGTGCCGGGCATCGTCGAGGTCAACACGATCGGCGGCTTCGAGCGGCAGTTCCACGTCCTGCCCGAACCCGCGAAGCTGATAGCCTACAGGCTCACCTTCCGCGACGTGATGGCGGCACTCGCCACCCACAACGCCAATGTCGGCGCGGGCTACATCGAGCGCAACGGCGAGCAGTATCTCGTGCGCACGCCGGGCCAGGTCAACGACCTCGAGGGCATCCGGGGCATCGTCGTGGGTTCACGCGGCGGCGTGCCGATCCGCATCGACGACATAGCCGAAGTGAAGGAAGGCCCCGAGCTGCGAACAGGGGCTGCGACGATCGATGGCAAGGAAGCGGTGATCGGCACCGCCATGTTGCTGATCGGCGAGAACAGCCGGACCGCGGCCCAGCGCGTCGCAGCGCGGCTCGCCGAGATTGAACGCTCCCTGCCCGAGGGTGTGGTCGCGCGCGCCTTCTACGACCGTACCAAGCTCGTGGACGCCACGATCCGGACGGTCGAGAAGAACCTGCTGGAAGGCGCGTTGCTGGTCGTGGTCGTGCTGTTCCTGATCTTGGGCAACTTCCGCGCGGCCTTCGTCACGGCCTGCGTCATCCCGCTGTCGATGCTCTTCACCATCACCGGCATGGTGGAGAACCATATCAGCGCCAACCTAATGAGCCTCGGCGCCATCGACTTCGGCATCATCGTCGACGGCGCCGTGATCGTGGTCGAGAACTGCCTGCGCCTGCTGGCGGAGGAACAGCACCGGCGCGGCCGCGTGCTCAATCGCCAGGAACGCTTCGCCGCGATCCTCGCCGGCTCGCGCGAAGTCATCAAACCGAGCCTGTTCGGCACCCTGATCATAGGTGTCGTCTACCTCCCGGTGCTTACACTGACCGGCGTCGAGGGCAAGATGTTCACACCGATGGCGCTCACCGTCCTGCTGGCGCTCACAGGCGCCGCCATCGCCTCGATGACGCTCGTACCGGCCGCGGTGGCGCTGCTGGTCACCGGCAAGGTGGCGGAAAAGGAGAACCTGTTCATGCGCGCCGCGCTGCGCCTCTATGCGCCGGTGCTCGACCAGGCGATCCGGCTGCGCGTCGCCGTGGTCGGGCTCGCGCTCCTCCTCGTCGCGATGAGCGGCGTAGCGACCTCGCGCATGGGCGGCGAGTTCATCCCCTCGCTCGACGAGGGCGACATCGCCATGCATGCGATGCGCATTCCCGGGACCAGCCTCAGCCAGTCGGTGCAGATGCAGGAGGCGGTCGAGAAGGCAGTCCTCGAATTCCCGGAGGTGAAGGAAGTTGCGGGAAAGATTGGCACGGCCGAGGTCGCCACCGATCCGATGCCGCCCAACGTCGCCGACACCTTCATCCTCCTGAGGCCGAAAAGCCAATGGCCCGATCCGAACCGGCCCAAGGCCGACCTGGTGGCGGCGATCGAGAAACGCGTCTCGGATGTGCCTGGCAACAACTACGAGTTCACACAGCCGATCCAGATGCGTTTCAACGAGCTGATCTCAGGCGTGCGCAGCGACCTCGGCATAAAAATCTTCGGCGACGATCTCGACACGCTGCTGAGCCTCGCCAACAAGGTGCAGTCGGTGGTCCAACGGGTTCCAGGCGCCGCCGACGTGCGCGCCGAACAGGTGAGTGGCCTGCCGATGCTGACCGTGAAGCCCAGCCGCGCCGCACTGGCCCGATACGGCGTCACCCTGGCCGAGCTGCAGGAGGTCGTCGAGATCGCGGTTGGCGGCAAGGAGGCCGGCCTGATCTTCGAGGGCGACCGGCGCTTCGACATCGTGGTGCGCCTGCCCGAGCATCTGCGCGTCGACCTCGAAGCGCTGGCCTCGCTGCCCATTCCCGTGCCGCTGGCGGCGGCGACGGCCGGAGACACCGGCCGTCGCGCGATCGTGCAGACCGGCAGTGGCGCGGCCGCGCCCTACGTGCCGCTGGCGGCGGTCGCCGCGATCGAGGCGGCGCCCGGTCCCAACCAGATCAGCCGCGAGGACGGCAAGCGCCGGGTCGTCGTCAGCGCCAATGTGCGCGACCGCGACCTCGGTTCCTTCGTGAGCGAAGTGCAGCGCCAGGTGACCGAGCAGGTGAAGCTGCCGCCCGGCTACTGGATCGGCTGGGGCGGCCAGTTCGAGCAGCTGGTCGGTGCCTCGCAGCGGCTGGCCGTGGTGGTGCCGGTAGCGCTCCTGCTGATCTTTGCCCTGCTCTGCATGAGCCTCGGCTCGATGGGCGATGCCACGCTGGTGTTCAGCGGCGTGCCGCTGGCGCTGACGGGAGGCATCGCGGCGCTTGCGCTGCGCGACATTCCGCTGTCGATCAGCGCCGGCGTCGGCTTCATCGCGCTGAGCGGCGTCGCGGTGCTGAACGGGCTGGTGATCATCTCGTTCATCCAGCGCCTGCGCGCCGAGGGCCTGACGATCGACCAGGCCGTGCGCACCGGCGCGACCAAGCGGCTGCGTCCCGTCCTGATGACGGCGCTGGTCGCCTCACTGGGCTTCGTGCCGATGGCGCTGGCGACCGGCGCCGGCGCGGAGGTGCAGCGGCCGCTCGCCACGGTGGTCATCGGCGGCATCCTGTCCTCCACCCTCCTCACCCTGGTCGTACTGCCGGCGCTCTACGCGCTGTTCCATCGAGACCGCATCCCCGCTCGACAACAAGGAGAGAGCATATGAAGAAGATCCTGATCCTGGCTTTTGCTATCCTCTGGGCCGGCGCCGCGACGGCGCAGCACACTCATGGCAGCACCAAGGGGCCGAACGGCGGCGTCGTGCAGGACGTGGCGGGCGTCCATGCCGAGTTGGTCATGGCAGGCAACACCGTCACCATCAACATCCTCGACGAGAACAACAGGCCCGCCGCCGCCAAGGGTTTTTCGGGCTCGGTGCTGATCGTCTCGGGCAGCGCGCGCGAATCCGTCCCGCTCGCCGCATCAGGCGACAATGCCCTGAAGGGAGAGGCCAGGTCTGCCATCCCCGCCGGCGCCACCGTCACGCTGGTGTTGAAGAACGCCACCGGCAAATCGGGCCAGGTGAAGTTCTGAGGCCACGGATGGACGGCGCGTCCGCGAGATGGCAGCCTGCAGGCACAATGGTCCGTCGCGGTGATGCCGCCTTTGCCCCGGATTGGGCGCGAACTCTGATCGACCCTCAGGCATTCGCCCACGAGCAGCGCTGCCTTGCCTACGCTTGGACGTTCCTTGGTTTCACCACGGATCTCGCGCAGGACGGCGACTGGTTCCGCGCCTCTCTGGCGACGCGATCGGTCTTCGTGCAGCGGTTCGGCGCCGAGCTGAAGGGCTTCGAGAATGTCTGCGCCCATCGCTTCTATCCGCTGCGCACGAAGGACAAGGGCAACGGACCCATCGTTTGCGGCTTTCATCACTGGCGATACGACAACGACGGCGCCGCCATCGGCATCCCGAAATGCCAGGAGAATTTCGGCACCGTGGCGCGCGCACTGGGCGCGCGTCTCAAGCCCATCGAGGTCGCGACCTGCGGCACGCTCGTCTTCGGCCGCTTCCCCGCCCCGGAGAAGCGCTGCTCGCTCGCGGACTTCCTCGGCCCCGGGTTCCCGATCCTCGAAACCCTGTCCCGCTCCACCCACAAGCCGCTTGCGCTTTCTCATGAGCTCGCGGCCAACTGGAAACTCGGGCTCCAGATCACCTTCGACGATTACCACACGGTTGCCGTCCATCCGACGACCTTCGGCAAGACCGGCTATCTCGACCGCGAGAAGCTCACCTATGCCCGTTTCGGCGCCCACAGCGCTCTGGTCAACAGCGACCGGCCGCAGGTCTTCGAGAAGATTTCGGCGGCTTGTGCGGACGGCTCGTTTCGTCCGACCTGCTATTGCATCCTGCAGATCCTGCCGAACTTCCTCGTGGCGCTGTTCCGATCGGACGGCGACATCTTTCAGTGCTGCATCCAGCAATTCGTCCCTGTCGCGCACGACCGATCTCTCCTGCACGCCTGGGTCTATCCCGCGCCCTTTCCGGTGGAAGGACCCTGGCACGCGCGCTTGTGGCGCCACGCAAGCGATCCCGTTCGCAATCGCCTGGTCCTGCGCTATTCCCGCCGCGTCATCCGCGAAGACAACACGATCTGCGAGGGCATTCAGGCGGTCGCGCACCAGATCGAGCGCGCGCCCTACCTCGCCGCCCTCGAGAAACGTATCGGCTGGTTCGAACAATCATGCCGGCAACTCGTGGCGGAGGGAGAGAGCATACTCGCAAGGACCGCCCCTGGATGAGCCGCCTACCCCTCACCGCACCGCAGTCTGGCCGGTGCGGGCACCAAACAGGTTGATCTTGCGATAGGCCGGATCGCCGGTGACTTCCCGTCCGACCCAGGGCGGTAGCGGGACATCGCAGTCGAGACGGGGGAGTTCGACCTCGGCCAGGATCACGTCCGCCATTACGCCATCGTAGGCGTCGACCTGCCAAGTGAAGTCGCGGTATGGCACGAAGGATCGGGTCTTGCTCAGGACATTGCCGTCGCAATGACGGGTCAGCAATTCCTCCGCATCCGCGAGAGGAATGGGATATTCAAACTCCGCATTCACGCCCGGCGCCTCGCGCGCCTTGACGGTAAGGGTCGCCTGCCCGTCGCAGATGCGCACCCGGACCTTGCGGCCGCCGGTCATGGCGACCAAACCGTCCCTCAGATGCTGCTCGCGAACGACGCTGGCGCGCCATTCCTCGCCGATGACGAGAAACTTGCGCTCGATTTCGATTCCCATGCGGGCGGGAGATAGGACCGCGGCGGCGCATCCGCAACGCGACAATATGCAGAACCGGTCCGCGTCCGCCGCCTAGGCCGATGCCTCGGAGGATGCCTCGGCCGGCTCCAGTGGTGGGAGGCTACCGCGGATCGGCGGAGAATCGAGCCATTTTCGCGCCTTGTCGCCATCCTTGAAGACACGCATTGGCCGCTTTGCGGCAGCCAGGATGCCGAGCACCCGCGAGATCTGCTCGTACTTGTCGTCCGGCAACACGACCGCCAGCGCGCCGTGGTCACGTTGCAGGACGTGCAATTCACGCATCCTTACGCCGATACCCAGCATCTCCTGCTCGCTCATGTCTGTGCAGCCACGGGTGCCATCGAAGAGCTTGCGATAGGGAAGTCCATTCGCCCCCACCAAAGCATCGACCATCTCTTTCACGTCGGCGAGATCGACCTTGCCGTCGCAGGTGACGGTGAAAAACTGCCGGCGCGAGTCGATGGTCCAGAATAGAGGCATGAGGTCTGGTCCACGGGGTGTCGAGGAGCGGCCGGACGGCGACGCCCGCTGGCTTGGCTCCGAGCAAAGTCCCTATACCAGCCCGCCCTCCGCTGCAACCAGCGGTGGGCAAGAGCGTTGATAAACCTCGACACCGGACGAACTGGCCGGGTGCCCGAAGTGTAAAGTCTGGAGCTTGGGTTGAACGAGCCGGTGCGAAGTGTCGATCTCACGAACTGTGACCGTGAGCCCATTCACATTCTCGGTGCGATCCAGCCCATCGGCTTTCTGATCGCGTTGACCTCCGACTGGATGATTGCCCGTGTCTCGGCCAACATCGCAGACCATGTCGGCAGAGAGCCCGACGCGCTTCTCGGCAAGCCCCTGAACGCCCTGTTCGCGGGTCAGGCCATCCACGACCTGCGCAACCGGACCATCATGCTCCGGGGGGTCGATGCCGTGGAGAGGCTGTTCGATCTGGAACTTGTGGCCGGACGACCGAACTTCGACGTCGCCATCCACCTCTCCGAAGGCAACGTGGTGATCGAGGCCGAACCATCGTCGGGAGAGCATCGGGAGTCCACAGGCGTCGTGCGCTCCATGATCGCCCGCCTCGACCAGTGCGCCGATCTGCCGGCCTTCTTCCGGGAAGGCGCGCGCCAGGTGCGCGGCCTCACTGAGTTCGACCGGGTGATGGTCTATCGCTTCGCGCCCGATGGCTCGGGCGAGGTTGTAGGTGAGGCGTCCAAACACGGGATCGGAACCTTCCTGGGCCTCCGCTATCCGGCGAGCGACATCCCCCAGCAGGCACGCGAGCTCTACAAGCGCAACCTGCTGCGCGTCATCGCCGATGTGGACGCAAGTTCGGTGCCGATCCTGCCCTCGCTCGATCCGACGGGCCGGCCGCTCGACCTGTCGCTCTCGATGCTGCGCTCGGTGTCGCCGATCCACATCGAGTATCTCCGCAACATGGGCGTTCGTGCCTCCCTGTCGATCTCGATCATCGTCGACGGTCGCCTGTGGGGCCTTTTTGCCTGCCACCATTATTCGCCGCGCTGCCCGAGTTTCGAACGTCGTGCCGTAAGCGAACTCTTCTCGCAGATGTTCTCCATGCGGCTGGAGCGGCGGGAACGGCAAGAACACGTGGCCTACGAGCGGCGGGCGCGCGACGTATCGGACCAGCTCCTGGGCGCCATCGCCTCGAACGAGACGCTCCTGCAGGATCCAGACTGGCTGGCCGACATCCTGATGCGCGCCCTTCCGGCTGACGGCATGGGCGTCTGGATCGCCGGTTCCTATGCCTTTTCTGGCGTCACCCCGCCCACCGACGAGTTCCGCCGCATTATCCGGGCGTTGAACGGCACCGCGGCCGGCAAGGTTTTCGCGACCGACCACATCGGCTCTATTCTCGACGGTGCCGGCTCGTTCGCCTCGACGGCGGCCGGACTGCTCGCGATCCCGATCTCCCGCTCGCCGCGGGACTATGTCGTGCTGTTCCGCTCCGAACTGGTCCGCGCCGTACGATGGGGAGGAGACCCGCACAAACCGGTCGAGTTCGGGCCGAACGGACCCCGGCTGACTCCGCGCCAGAGCTTCGAGGAGTGGAAGGAGCTGGTGCAGGGCAAGTCGCAACCCTTCAGTCCGGCCGAGCTGCGTGTCGCGGAGACGCTGCGCGCGACCCTGATCGACGTGGTGCTGCGCCTGGCAGACGAGGCAACGGCCGAGCGCCAGCAGGCCAGCGCCCGGCAGGAGCTGTTGATCGCCGAACTGAACCACCGGGTACGCAACATATTGGGCGTTATCCGCGGCCTGATCCGTCAGTCTCAGCCGCCCGAGGATCCGGCTGGGGCGCAGGCGATCCGCGACTTCGTGCGACTGGTCGACGGCCGCATCCACGCCCTTGCCCGTGCCCACAACCAGATCACCGACGATCATTGGGGACCGGCACCGATGCAGGCACTCATCGATGCCGAGACGGCAGCGATCGTCGGCGACAAGGAACGTCTGATCTCGGAGGGCAAGCCTCTTCTGCTCAAGCCGCAGGCTTATTCGACCCTGGCGCTGCTGCTGCACGAGCTCGTCACCAATTCGACCAAGTACGGCAGCCTCTCCGTGCCGACCGGTCGCACGCGACTCGGCTGGCACCTCGATCCACGGGGCGACCTCATTCTCCAATGGTCCGAGAGCGACGGCCCCCCGGTGAAACAGCCACGCCGCAAAGGCTTCGGCACGACGATTATCGAACGCTCGATCGCTTACGATCTCGGCGGTGCAGCCGAGGTGAATTATGCCCTCAAAGGTATTACCGCCACCTTTCGAATCCCGGCGCGCCATGTCGTCGAGCCCAAGCCGGGCTACGCGG
>Ga0182739_1000650_pt1 | contig 42013 bp, 42 predicted proteins | sample eDN5th30CBELigBY_FD_128873 | JGI IMG/M metagenome (GOLD analysis project Ga0182739, IMG submission 128873) | Enriched backyard soil microbial communities from Emeryville, California, USA - eDNA 5th pass 30_C BE-Lig BY (version 2) (version 2) | ecosystem: Environmental > Terrestrial > Soil >... | reverse complement strand
GGCGATCGACAAGGTCGGCAAGGAGGGCGTCGTCACCGTCGAGGAGTCGAACACCTTCGGCACGACGCTCGAGCTCACCGAGGGCATGCGCTTCGACAAGGGCTACCTGTCGGCGTACTTCGTCACGGACCCGGAGCGCCAGGAGGCCGTCTTCGAGGACCCGTACATCCTCATCGTCAACTCGAAGATCTCGAACATCAAGGACCTGCTCCCGATCGTGGACAAGGTCATCCAGGCGGGCAAGCAGCTCCTCATCATCGCCGAGGACGTCGAGGGCGAGGCCCTCGCGACGCTCGTCGTCAACAAGATCCGCGGCATCTTCAAGTCCGTCGCCGTCAAGGCGCCGGGCTTCGGCGACCGTCGCAAGGCGCAGCTCCAGGACATCGCGATCCTCACCGGCGGCCAGGTCATCGCCGAGGAGGTCGGCCTCAAGCTCGAGAACGCGACGCTCGACCTGCTCGGTCGTGCCCGCAAGGTCGTCATCACCAAGGACGAGACGACCATCGTCGAGGGCGCCGGTGACTCCGAGGAGATCGCGGGCCGCGTCAAGCAGATCCGCCAGGAGATCGAGAACACCGACTCGGACTACGACCGGGAGAAGCTCCAGGAGCGTCTCGCGAAGCTCGCCGGCGGCGTCGCCGTCATCAAGGCGGGCGCCGCGACCGAGGTCGAGCTCAAGGAGCGCAAGCACCGCATCGAGGACGCCGTGCGCAACGCGAAGGCCGCCGTCGAGGAGGGCATCGTCGCCGGTGGTGGCGTCGCGCTCATCCAGGCGTCGGCGACCGCGTTCGAGCAGCTCTCGCTCGAGGGCGACGAGGCGACCGGTGCGAACATCGTCCGCGTCGCGGTCGAGGCCCCGCTCAAGCAGATCGCGCTCAACGCGGGTCTCGAGCCGGGCGTCGTCGTCGACAAGGTGCGCAACCTCCCCGTCGGCCAGGGCCTCAACGCCGCGACCGGCGAGTACGTCGACATGCTCGCCGCGGGCATCAACGACCCGGTCAAGGTGACCGGTTCGGCGCTGCTCAACGCGTCGTCGATCGCGGGCCTCTTCCTCACGACCGAGGCCGTCATCGCCGACAAGCCGCAGCCCCCGGCGGCGGCGGGCCACGCCGACCCCGGCGCCGGTATGGACTTCTAGTCCAGCCACAGTTCCACACGAAGGGCGGTCCCGTTGGGGCCGCCCTTCGTCGTCGATTAGGGAGAACTCCCGATTGCCGCCCACGCGGCCCGCTCATTAGCGTTGGCTCGGCTGAAGACGGGGAGGGACGACATGATCAAGCGGATGCGGGTCGCGGCGGCGCTCGTGGCGGTCGGGATGCTCGGCGTCGGGGCGCTCGCGGGGTGCGCACCGGCCGAGCCGACGCCCGGGCTCGGCGGCTCGGACGGCGGCGGCGAGCTCGTCGGGATCGCGTCGCCGAGCGATGACCGGTCTGCCGATCAGGTCGAGGAGGGTCTGTCGATCGTGCCGTGGGCGTATCCGCATGGCTTCCGCATGACGTTCGACGCCTCCGCGCTGCCCGCCGGGACGACGGCGACGCTGCGTCTTAAGGACTTCAACTGCATGGCCGAGGCGTTCAACGGGCCGATCGACCTTTCGAAGCCGAAGCAGTTCCTCGTGGAGCTCGACCAGGGCACGACGTGCTGGTTCGGCACCCGCTCGACGTCGTGGATCACCTGGGATCTCACGCTGAAGCTCCCGGGCGGCGCGACGAAGTCGACGACGTTCGAGCTCGCCTTCACGCACCAGGGCGGCACCGTCGAGTCGAAGTGCTGGGGCGAGCAGGGCCTCGCGTGCACCGCCGGCCCTGTGCCCGACTTCGTCCGTGAGGGCGACTGGAAGGTGCACTACCTCACCCAGGCCCTCAAGCTCACCTGACCGGCGCCGCCCCCGGTCTCGCGGGGTGCGCGCCGATCGCGTTCTGCTGAAGTGGGCGTGAATGGTCGCTCAGGCGGCCGCAAGACGGCCCATTGCGCCCACCTCGACACAACTCCAGAACGCCACAGCCGCGGCAGGGGTGCCGCGCTCGGCTCAGGCGAGGGGGAGCCAGACGCGGAACGTCGCGCCGCCGCCCGGGGTGTCGACCACGTCGACCGTGCCGCGGTGCGCCTGCACGATCGCGGCGACGATCGCGAGCCCGAGGCCGTTGCCGCCGGTCTCGCGGTCGCGCGACGAGTCGGCGCGCCAGAAGCGCTGGAAGATCTTGTCGCGGATCTGCGGGGGGACGCCCTCGCCGTGGTCGATGACCGCGACGACACCGCGACGCGTCGACGCATCGACGCCGACCCCGATCTCCAGCGGGCTGCCCGCGGGACTGAAGCGCATCGCGTTCCCCATCAGGTTCGCGATGACCTGGCGGACCTTGTCCTCCGCGCCGGTCACCACCGCATCGAGGTCCGGCGCGGGCGCCGGCAGCTCAGGTGCCGGGGGCGGGGTGACGCGGGGCGCCCGACGCGGCAGCAGCCGGGAGACGAGCGAGACCGGTCCGGTCGCGTTCGCCGCCGCCCGGCCGACCTTCGCACCGGCCGACGGCGGGAGGGGGATCGGCTTCGTCAGCGTGTCCTCCGACGGCGGGATCGGCATCGGCGCCGCGGGCGTGTCGGCGGGCCGCACCGCGCGGACGGGCCCGCGAAGCGACTCCGGGTCGAGCCCGACGACCGTCACCGTGCGGTCGGGTGCCGCGGCCATCGCGTCGCTCGCCGCGTCGTTCGCGAGGGGGATCAGGTCGATCGGCGCGAACTCCTGCGACGCTCCGCTCGACGCCGACTCGGCCGCGCTCGCGTCGAGCCGCGCGAGCTCGAGCAGGTCCTCGACGAGACCCGCCATCCGCACGGCCTCCTTCTCGATGCGCTCCATCGCCTGCGCGACATCGTCCGGACTCGTCAGCGCGCCCATCCGGTACAGCTCGGCGTAGCCGCGGACCGTCACGAGCGGGGTGCGCAGCTCGTGCGACGCGTCGCCGACGAAGCGCCGCATCTGGTCGATCGTGCGAGTGCGGTCGGCGAGCGCGGCGTCGATGCGGGCGAGCATCGTGTTGAGCGAGCGGGTCAGGCGCCCGACCTCCGTGTTCGGCGGGGCACCCGTCATGCGCTGGCTGTAGTCGCCGTCGGCGAAGCGCGCCGCCTGGTCCTCCAGCCGACGCAGCGGCAGGAACGTCGTCGTCGCGAGCAGGCGGGTCAGCGCGCCGCCGAGGATCACGACGGTGAGCGCGAAGAAGAGGAACACCGCGCCGAAGCGTGCGACCGTCTCATCCGCCTCGGCGAGATCCGAACCGATCACGAGCGTCGCGGTGTCATCGGTGCCCTGCACCGGCAGGGTCTTCAGCAGCAACCGCCACTGGGTGCCGCGGTCGGTGCTGCCGACCGTCACGATCCCCTGACCGGTCACGCTCGCGCCGATCGCGTCCCAGTTCGGCCGGATCGTCTCACTACCGCGCGGCAGATTGTCGTCGAGCAGGCGCCCGTCCGAGTCGAGGACCGCGAGGTAGTAGGGGTTCAGCGGGTTCGGGTCGTCTTCGAAGTAGGTGCCCGCGATGCTGTCGAGCGGCGCCGACTCCGTCACCGAGTTCTCGAGCGACTTGTAGGCGGTCCCGAGCTGGCGATCCGCCTGGTCGAGCAGGTAGCCGCGCAGCACCGCCATCGTGCCGAGACCCGCGACGATGAGGCCCGCGGTCAGCAGGAGGACCGTGACCCCCGTGATCTTCGTGCGGAGCGAGATCGCGTCCCAGCGGCGGGCGAGCTTCGACATCAGGCCATCAGGGTACTGCCGGGCGGCTGGGGGTTCGCGGATGCCCGCCGGGTACGCCATCATGGCCGCGTGACCCGCGAAGCCGCCCCGTGGCGTTCTGTCGCCCTCTGGTATCGCCTGCTGCTCATCCTCGTCACCGTCGCCGGCTTCATCACCGGTGAGCGGTCGATGGCGTACTTCACGGGCCAGACGAACGTCATCGTCGTCGCCTACTTCGCGATCGCCGTCTACTGGATGGTCAGCCGGCGCACGACGGTGCCGCCCGCGCCTCGGCTGCGCGGCGCCGTGGTCGGGTGGATCCTGACGGTCGGCATCATCGCCCACATCGAGCTCGCGCACTGGGCGAACCCGTTCCCCGGCCTCGTTGACCCCGACGCGGCCGTGCGGCTCGGCAACTGGACGCTCTTTATCGCCCACTACGTGGTCCCCGCCATGGTGCTCATCGACTGGCTCGCGTTCGGGCCGCACGGCATCGTGCGCTGGCGCGACATCCCCGTGTGGCTCCTGTACGTCTTCGCCTACGGGCTCCTGACGCTGCTACGGGCGATGTGGTTCCCGGAGGTGTCGAGCCGCTTCCCGTACCCGTTCTTCGAGCCGGGCGCGTGGGGCTGGTGGGGCGTGCTGCTGTACCTGCTCGTCCTGCTGGCGGTCTCCGCGGCGATCGCGGCGGCGGTCGTCGGGCTCGACCGGCTCGCCGCGATCACCGGGAGGCGCCGGGAACGGGCCTCAGCGCCGGTTGGTCATGGTCCCGCGTGAGCCGATCATGCCGCCGAGGGTCTGCACGGCGGTCAGCAGCGGCTCGACCTTGTCCGCCGTCTCGAACTCCGTGATCGAGATGAGCGCGATCGCGAGCCGCGAGGCGGCCCCTGGCTCGTAGGGCACGACGGCCGACATGCCGTAGCGGATGATGTCGCTGCGCCATACCGCCGCGGCATAGCCCTGGGCGCGTGCCTCGATGACCTCCTCGTCGTCGTCCGGCGAGGGCGGGAGCGACGCCTTGAGCGCGGTGCGGGTCGCGAGCGGACCGGATGGGAAGACGTAGCCGGGCGGGGTGTAGAGGTGCGCTGCCTCGCCGCTCGGGGTGATCGTGAGGACCGTCGTGAGCACGTCGTTGTCCTCCGAGACGAGGGTCACGGTCAGTCCGGTGGAGTTCGCGAGCTGCGCGATGACCGCGTCGATCCCAGCGGGGAAGCGCGCGAGGTAGGCCTGTGAGAGGAACACGGTGCCGACGCCGAGCAGATAGTTCTTCTTCGCATCGCGGGTCACGAGACGCGCGGCGATGAGCGCATTGAGAATGCGATAGAGCGAGGCGCGCTGCGCATCGAAGGCGCGCGAGAGCTCGGTGATGCTCATGCCGCCACCGTGCCGAGCGAGCAGCTCCATGATGGCGGTGGCCCGCTCGACCGTGGTGGAGCGGGGTCCTTCGACAGCCATGTCGCCATCCATCTTCAAAGTATGTCGTACGCCCTGCAGGGCGCGTTCGATGCGGGTGCGTGGTGAACGGCTTCGGCCTGCCCGACCGGGGGTTGGTCGAGCAGGCCGAGGTGTCCGGATCAGAGCTGCTCGGGGAACAGCTTGCTGAGGTCGGGGGCCAGGTCGATGAGGCCCCACTTGAGCATGAGATCGATCAGGCGCTGGACGCTCTCGCGCGGAAGGTCCGTCGTGTGCGGCTCGAGCGCGATCACCGCGGCGAGGCCTTCGGGGAGGCCGCCGACGTCGATCTGCATCTGGCGCACGAGCGACTCGTCCGCGTTGACGTACGCGAGCGACTCGCTGAGCGCCGCGTTGAAGCGGGTGAGCAGGGGCTTGTTCTTGCCCGCCCACTCCTGCATCGAGAAGTAGCCGACGTTCGGCAGGCCCTTGACCGACGCGATGTCCGCGAAGTCGGTGAGCAGGACGAGCGAGTCGTCACCCATCCCTGCCATGTAGAACGGGCCCGGCAGCCAGGCCGCATCGATGTTGCCCTGCGCGAGCGCGGGGATCATGTCGGGGAAGGCGAGCTCGGTGAAGCGCACGGCCTCGGGGTCGCCGCCGTCCGCGACGACGTACTCGCGGATGGCGATCTCGCCGAGCGAGCCCATCGCGTTCATCGCGACCGTCTTGCCCTCGAGGTCCTTGCCGCTCGCGATACCGCTGTCCTTGCCGACGAACCAGCCGTGCAGGCCCGGGCCGACGTACGAACCGGCGTGCGAGACTGCGACGAGCGGGACGCCCTGCGAGGCAGCGATGATCGCCGGCACCCAGGCGGGCGCGGCGATGTCGACCTCGCCGCCGATGACGAGATTCGAGACACCGCTCGGTGCGGTCGTCTCGGTCAAGTCGATCATGTGCTTCTCGTAGATGCCCGCATCGATGCCGAGGACGATCGCCGGCGTCGAGGTGCCGGGCATGACCGTGGCGATCGACAGGGGCTCCGGCGTGGTCGGCGCCTCGTCGGTCGGCCCGGGGGCCGGTCCGCTGGCGCAGCCGGCGAGCACGAGTGCGGCCGCGGCCGACATGCCGGCGACGGCCAACAGCTTGCCGCGGATGGTGCGGTGCTTCATTGCATCTCCTCTTTTTTCTTTACTGGGTGCCTCGGGCGAGGTCTCAGGTGGTCCGGCCCAGGATGTGGCCGGCGATCTCTTCGCGCAGTGCCGCGAACTCGGGGAGCGCCTTGGTGGCGAACTGGTCGCGGGCGCGCGGCAGCGGCACGGCGATGTCGCGCACGACGCGGGTCGGCGACTTCGACAGGACGAGCACGCGCTGCGAGAGGTAGACGCTCTCGTCGATGTCGTGGGTGACGAAGAGCACCGTCATGGGGTGCGTCTCCCAGACCCGCAGGATGAGGTCCTCGAGGTCCATCCGGGTCTGCGCGTCGACGGAGGCGAAGGGTTCGTCCATGAGCAGCACGCTCGGGCGATAGGCGAGTGCGCGGGCGATCGCGACGCGCTGCTGCATGCCGCCGGAGAGCTGCCAGGGGTACTTGCGCTCGGTCCCGGCGAGTCCGACGGACTCGAGGCTCTCGCGGACCCGTTCGGCGCGCTCGGCCTTGCTGAGCTGGCGCATCCGGCGCAGCGGGAAGTTGACATTCGCCGCGACGGTCATCCAGGGGAAGAGCGAGCGGCTGTAGTCCTGGAAGACCATCGCGAGCTCCGAGGGTACGGAGTCGACCTTCTCCCCGTGCATGAAGATGTCGCCGCTCGTGGGGCGCAGCAGACCCGAGAGGGTGCGCAGCAGCGTCGTCTTGCCGGCGCCGGACGGGCCGACGATGGCGACGAACTCGCCGGGGGTGAGCGACAGGTTGATCCCCCCGATCACTTCGTGGCTGCCGTACTGGTGGCGCAGTTCGCGGACCTCCAGCAGTGGTCGATCGCTTCCAGACACTCAGATCGTTCCCTTCGACTGGCGGTGCCACTTGAGTACGCGGTGCTCCACGAACAAGAGCAGGGTGTTGAACAGGAACCCGATGATGCCGAGTAGGACGACCTCGCCCCACATATCGGGGAAGCGGAATCCGCGCTGACCCTGCAGCAGCATGTAGCCGATGCCGTTGGTCGCAGCGAACATCTCGGAGAGCACCATGACGACGATCGCGACAGCGACGCCGATCGTGAGGCCCGCGAAGATCTTCGGCAGCGCCGCGGGCAGCACGACATGCAAGAGCCGGTCGGGCACGCGGATCTTGAACGCCTGCGCGGTGTCGAGCTGCGTCGTCGGCACGTTGCGCACGCCGTCGATCGTGTTGAGCAGGACGGGCCACAGCACGCCGGTCGCGATGAAGAGCACCTTCATTTCGTCGCCGATCCCGAACAGGATCAGGTAGAGCGGGATGATGACGGGCGGCGGGACGGAGCGCAGGAACTGCAGGACCGGGTCGACGTAGCCGGCCACGCGTGGCAGCAGTCCCACGACGAAACCGAGGATGATCCCGACGAGCGCGCCGAGGGCCCAGCCCGAGAAGAGGCGCGCAAGGCTCGGCACGACCTCGGAGAAGAACGCGTCGCTGAGGAAGAAGTGCTCCGGCGGGCCCGAGAAGTAGAGGTCCGCGATTGCGTCGCCGATCCGCGTCGCGGTCGGGAAGAAGAACGACGGGGCGAGGGTCGTGACGAGCTGCCAGATGCCGATGACCGCCGCGAGGACGATGAGCGGGAGCGCCACGCGCAGGACGCGATTCGCGACGGAGTTCATCGTCCGCTCCCGATCGCCTCGGCGGTCCATTTGAAGGCCCGCTTCTGGGTGCGCTCGAGTGCCCAGTTGATGAGCCAACCGAGGAGGCCCGCGACGGTCGCCGCAGCGAAGACCGTGGTGTAGCCGATGCCGGCGGAGTTCGCGAGCAGGATGAACCTCCCGATGCCATGTTGTGAGGCGGCGAGCATCTCGGCGCTGATGGTGACGATGAGCGCGATCGAGACGGCGAAGCGCAGGCCCGTGAAGATGAACGGCGCGGCGCTCGGCAGCACGACGAAGGCGAGCACACCAAAGCGGCCGTAGCCGAATGCCCGCGCTGAGTCCTTCGCAACGGGGTCGACGTCGTGCACGCCGTAGATGGTGTTGTAGAGCAGCGGCCAGGTGGTGGCGAACGCGACGAGGGCGACTTTCATCTCGATCTGCTGTCCGAGGATGAGGATGACGATCGGGATGAGGGCGGTCGAGGGGATCGGGCGCAGGAACTCCACGAGGGCGCGGGAGGCGGTGAACGCAAGCGACGAGGAGCCGAAGAGTGTGCCGAGCGGAATCGCGATGAGGCAGCCGATCACGAGGCCGATGAGCGCGGCGAGCAGGGTGGCGCCGACGTCGACGAGGAAGACGGGATCGAAGATGAGCGTCGCGGCGCGCAGCAGCACCTCGGTGATCGGCGGGAGGTAGCCCCCGCCGAGGTCGAAGAAGCGGATGGCGACCTCGGCAAGGACGATCGCGCCCACGAAGCCGAGCAGCGCACGCCGGACGCCGGCGGTGCGCTCGACGAACCGCCGTGGTGGGCGCGATGACGCGATCGAAGACAAGTGGAACCTCGTTGTCGCCAGGGAGTCAGGTCAGTGGATAACTATTTACCGCACCGTATACTATCGCGCCCTATTGAAACCACTGCGGTCGAGCTTGTCAAGGCGGGGCGCGCGTGGCGACCCGACGGCGCGGACTTGACTTGACTCCGAGTGAAGTCGTAGCGTCCTGTCAAGCATATTGCCTATGTGTGTAATAAATACACACTCCGTGTCGAGTGAGGAAGCAGGCGACCATGAGTTCCACTACCGCCGTGAGCGGTGTCCGCGATCATGACGATCAGGGCCGCCCCCGACTCATCGACATGGTCCGGCAGCTCGAGCCCGAGATCCGCGCCATCGAGCGCGAGATGGATGAGCGGCGCGAGGTCCCCCAGGAGCTGACCGACGCGCTCTACGACATGGGCGTCTACCGGTCGTGGCTGCCGGCCGAGCTCGGCGGCCTCGAGGTCGACCTCATCGAGTGGCTCGAGTGCATCGAGGAGGCCGCTCGGATCAACGGCTCGATCGGCTGGCTGTGCATGCTGCACCGCGGCGACACCTCGATCCCGGCCGTGACGATGCGCAAGATCCTCGAGCAGGGCCGCTGGATCACCGCAGGCAACCTCGGCCGCGCCGCGGGCAAGGCGGTCAAGGTCGAGGGGGGCTACCGGGTGAGTGGCCGCTGGCCATTCTCCAGCGGGGCGCCGGAAGCAACCTGGTTCTTCGGGCGATCGGTCCTGCACGGCGAGGACGGTGAGCCGGTCATCGATCCGCGCAACGGAATGCCGCTGACGATGGTCCCGTACTTCCCGGCGTCCGACGTCATCCTCCACGACACATGGGATGGGCTGGGACTGCGCGCTACCGGCAGCGGCGATTTCGAGGTCATCGACGCGTTCGTGCCCGACGAGCTGATGGACGAGTCCGGCTTCCACTCGCGCCCCTACGACGGTCCGCTCTACCGTGGCCGGTTCTTCCAGCTCGGCCAGGGTGCCCACACGCTCGGGATGGCCCGCGCGGCGATCGATGCGTTCATCGACCTCGCGCACCAGTCCGCGCGGCGCGGCTCCTACCGTCAGGCGCGGCTTGGCCGCGAGCAGGTCCATCAGCTCGCGCTCGCGAAGGCCGACTCGATGGTCCGCGCCGGTCGTGCGTTCCTCTGGGAGATCGCGGAGGCCGGCTACGAGCAGGCGAAGCATCAGGAGGTGCTCGACTTCGAGCTGCGCGTGCGCATCCATCAGGCCAACGCCTTCGCGGTGAGCCTCGCGCGCAAGGCCGTGCAGCTCGTCTTCGAGCAGGCCGGCTCGCCGACCGTGTACCGCGGACACGCCCTCGAGCGCATCCACCGAGATATGGAGACCGGCGCGCAGCACGCCCTCGTCGCCGAGAGCTCCCTCGATCGGGTCGGTCAGTATCTCATCTCGCGGGATCTGCCCGGGGGGCCTGAGATCGAGCTCGGCGGCATCGGCTTCATCCTCGGCCCCTATCCGCAGAACGAGCGCTCGGCAGAGTCGGGTCGATGAACGGTTCGGCCACGACGGTCGACGGGGAAGCCTTCTCGAGGCTGTTCCGCAGCCACGCCGCCTCGGTAGCGATCATCACGACCGTTGCCGATGGCGTTCCGGTGGGCTTCACGGCGACCTCGGTCGTGAGCGTGTCCGCGGCGCCCGCGGTCATCGCGTTCTCGGTGAACCGCACGTCCTCGAGCCACCATGCGCTGCGCTCCGGCGTCGAGGTGCTGGTCCACTTCCTCGACGCGGTGCACACTCGCATCGCCGACGTCTTCGCGACGAGCGGCCTCGACCGCTTCGCGGCGGCCGACTGGTGCTGGGACGAGGCCGGCCTGCCACGGCTGGCGGGCGTCGATGCGCGTGCGCGCGCTGTCATCACCCGCACGATCGAGGCGGGCTCGAGCGAGCTCTTCATCGCCGAGCTGCTGACCGCCCGCGCTCCCGAGGCCCGGGAGCCGCTGATCTACCTCGACCGCCGCTACCGCGCCCTCGCGGAGCTCACGCCGACTTCGTCTTGAGCATGTAGCCGAAGCCGCGCTTCGTCTGGATCATCGGCTCGTCGGTGTGCGCATCGATCTTGCGGCGCAGGTAGGAGATGTAGCTCTCCACGATGCCGGCGTCGCCGTTGAAGTCGTACTCCCAGACATGGTCGAGGATCTGCGCCTTCGACAGCACGCGGTTCGGGTTCAGCATCATGTAGCGCAGCAGCTTGAACTCGGTGGGGGACAGCTCGACGGCGTTACCGTTGACGCTGACCTCGTGGGTGTCCTGGTCCATCGAGATCTCGCCCGTGCGGATGATTGCGTCGTCGTCCTCCTGCATCGTGCGGCGCAGGATCGCGCGGATGCGCGCGACGATCTCGTCGAGACTGAACGGCTTGGTGACGTAGTCGTCGCCGCCGACCGTGAGGCCCGTGATCTTGTCCTCGGTGTCGTCCTTCGCGGTGAGGAAGAGGATCGGGCTCGTGTAGCCCGAGGCGCGCAGGCGCTTGGTGACGCCGAAGCCGTTGATGTCGGGGAGCATGACGTCGAGGATGATGAGGTCGGGCTCCTCCTCGATGACGGCGCTGATGGCGGCGGCGCCGTTGCCGACGGTGCGCACGGCGAAGCCGGCGAAGCGCAGGCTGGTGGCGAGCAGGTCGCGGATGTTCGGTTCGTCGTCGACGACGAGGATGCGAGGGCCGTTGGTCATGTGCCCAGTCTCTGACCATTGCCCGTAAGTTTCCTGGACGTCACTCGGACGGTTCCTGAATGGCATTCACAGGTCCGCTCCGACGACGCCTCGGGGGTCGGTGAGTAGGCTCAGGGCGTGGGAGACGGGGTGCGACGGATCGGGCGCGGCGAGTTCGACCCCGCGCGCCGCGTCGCCGTCATGGCCGTCGTCAACCGCACTCCCGACTCGTTCCACGACCGCGGCGCGACCTACGCGCTCGACGCCGCCGTCGCCGCGTCGCTGCGCGCCGTCGAGACCGGCGCCGACTGGGTCGACATCGGCGGGGTGCCCTTCGGGCGCGGGCCCGCCGTCGGCGAGCAGGAGGAGCTCGACCGGGTCATCCCCGTCGTCGAGGCGATCGCCGCGGCGAGCCCCGCGATCATCTCCGTCGACACGACGAACGCGATCGTCGCGGACGCCGCAGTCCGCGCCGGCGCGGGCGTCATCAACGACACGAGCGGATACTGGGACGAGCGGATGCCCGACGTCGTCGCGCGCACCGGCGCCACGATCGTGCTGACCCACAGCCTGCACCCGCCGCGCAGCGAGCCCGTCGAACCCGTCTACGCCGACGTCGTCGACGCGGTGCGCGAGCGCCTCACCGCGCTCGTCGAGCGCAGCATCGCCGCCGGCGTCGCCGCCGACCGGATCATCGTCGACCCGGGCCACGACCTGAACAAGAACACGCGGCACTCCCTCGAGCTCATCCGCCGGCTGCCGGAGATCGTCGCGCTCGGCTACCCGACGCTCGTCGCGCTGTCCAACAAGGACTTCGTCGGCGAGACCCTCGACCGCCCGCGCGGCGAGCGCGTCATCGGCTCCATCGCCGGCGTCGTCGCCTGCGTCCTCGCGGGCGCGCGCATCGTGAGGGTCCACGACGTCGCCGAGACGGTCGACGCCGTGCGGATGGCGGAGGCCATCCTTGGCCTGCGCGAACCCGCACGCGTGTGGCACAACGCGGGCCAGAACTGAGGGAACGCCGCCGCCGAAGGAGGTCGACATGGCAATGCCGAACATCGACGAGATCCTGCCCGGATCGCGTTCTGGCCTGGATCGCGAGGCCCTCGCCGAGCTCTACGGTCGCCCGGGCGCTGCGCGCGGCGCAGGCCCGTGGATCCGCGTCAACTTCGTGGCGACGGCCGACGGCTCGGCGACGGGCGACGACGACCGCAGCGGGACGATCTCCTCGGAGGCGGACATGGCCGTCTTCGGGGTGCTGCGCCGACTCGCCGACGTCGTCCTCGTCGCGGCCGGCACGGTGCGCCGCGAGGGCTACGAGGGGCCGCTCGTGCGCGAGGCGCAACGGGCCTGGCGGCTCGAGCACGGACTCGCCGAGCATCCCGGCTTCGCGATCGTGTCGGAGCGCCTCGACCTCGACCCGGACTCGGCGCTGTTCGCCGAGTCGCCGGTGCGGCCGCTCGTGCTGACGTACGCCTCGTCGCCGGCGGACCGCCATGCGGCGCTCGCGGAGGTCGCCGACATCGCGTTCGTCGGCGAGGACGCGCTCGATCGGGCGGCGCTCCGCGACGCGTTCGCCGAGCGGGGCTGGAGCGATGTGCTCTGCGAGGGCGGCCCGACGTTCTTCGGCTCGCTCGCGCACGCGGATGCGGTCGATGAGCTGTGCCTGACGGTCGTTCCGAAGCTCGTCGCGGGCGACGGCCCGCGCATCGCGCACGGCCGCGAGACGGACGTCGCCCTGCGCCTGGCGCACGTCCTTCACGGCCCCGCCGACGAGCTGATCCTCCGCTACACCCGCTGACGGTGCACGTTCCCACCCAGAGTGCACGCTCTAACGCGCACAGTGGGTGGGAACGTGCACTTTGGGCGAGAGAACGCCGTGTGGCGATATTGTGAAAAGGTGAAGTCAGCAAACAAGGGCACGGCCTGGGCGGATGCGCGACCGCTGTACCAGGTCAAGGCCGACATGTTCAAAGGCCTCGCGCACCCCGTGCGGGTGCGCATCCTCGAGCTGCTCGCGGGCGCTGAGGAGGTCCAGGTGACGGAACTCATGCGCGACACGGGCCTCGAGCCCTCGCACCTCTCGCAGCATCTCGCGGTGCTCCGCCGCCACCGGCTCGTCGTCGCCGATCGGCGCGCGAGTTTCGTCTACTACCGACTCGCCCACGCGGAGGTCGCGCAGCTCCTGGCGATCGCCCGCGAGCTCCTCGTGCGTGTGCTGGAGGAGTCGCAGGACCGGTTGAGCGCGAGCCAGTCGCTCCCGGCGATCGGGCGGTAGGGGGGACCGTGGGCTTCGCCGCATACGTCCGATCGCTCGTCCCGGGGCCCGCCGACTACCGGGACCTGCCGCGCACCTGGCGCTTCGACCTGCTCGCCGGTCTCACGGTCGGGATCGTCGCGCTGCCGCTCGCGCTCGCGTTCGGCGTCTCGTCGGGCGTCGGGGCGGCCGCGGGCCTCGTGACGGCGATCGTCGCGGGGCTCGTCGCCGCGATCTTCGGCGGGTCCAACATCCAGGTCTCCGGGCCGACGGGCGCAATGGTCGTCGTGCTCGCCCCCATCGTCGCGGCGCACGGCGCCGGCGCCGTCGCGACCGTGAGCCTGCTCGCCGGCGCGATCGTCCTCATCATCGGCCTGCTGAAGCTCGGTCGGCTCGTCACGATCATCCCCTGGCCGGTCATCGAGGGCTTCACGCTCGGGATCGCGATCATCATCTTTCTGCAGCAGGTGCCGAACGCGCTCGGCGTCGGCGACTTCCACGGCCAGGACCACAGCACGAACGCCCTGCTCGCTGCGATCCAGTCGGTCCAGCTCGCCGACCTCGCGGCGCTGCCGTGGACGCTCGGCATCGTCGCCGTCGTCGCGGCGATCATGGTGCTGGCGCCGCGGATCCAGCGCCACCTGCCCGGTTCGATCATCGCGATCATCCTCGTGTCGATCGTCGCGTACGCGGCGTCGGCGCCGATCGACCGCATCGGCGCGCTGCCGTCGCAGCTCCCCGCACCCGCCATCCCCCCGCTCGACTGGCCGATGGTCTCGCAGCTCATCGTCCCGGCGTTCACCGTCGCCGCTCTCGCCGCGATCGAGTCGCTGCTGTCGGCGCGCGTCGCCGCCTCACTCGCTGACACCGGTCCCTATCACGCGGACCGCGAGCTCGTCGGCCAGGGCCTCGCGTCGATCGCGTCGGGCCTGTTCGGCGGGATGCCGGCGACGGGCGCGATCGCCCGCACCGCCGTCAACGTCCGCTCGGGGGGCCGCACCCGCCTCGCCTCGATCACGCACGCGCTCGTGCTGCTCGCCGTCGTCTATCTCGCGGCGAGCGTCGTCGCGCAGATCCCGCTCGCGGCGCTCGCGGGCGTTCTCATGGTCACGGCGGTCCGGATGGTCAACCCGGCGATCGTGCGCTCCGTCGTGACCGCGAGCCGGGGCGATGCGGTCGTCTTCGCACTGACGGCCGTCGTGACGGTCGCGTTCGATCTCATCGTCGCGGTGATCCTCGGGCTCGTCGTCGCGGCGTTCCTCGCGCTGCGCGCCCTCGCCCGCTCGGGCAGCGCGACGCGAGAGTCACTGCCGGGGCCCGCGCAGCCGGGCGATGAGCGGATCGCGTTGTATCGGCTCGACGGGGCGCTCTTCTTCGGTGCGGCGGAGGCGGTCGTCGGCGCGGTCGAGGAGGTCCCCGGTGAGATCGAGGTCGTGATCGTGCGCATGTCGCAGATCGGCGCCCTCGACGCGACGGGCGCGCGGGTCGTCACCGAGATGGTGCAGGGGCTCGAGCGCCGCGGCATCACGGTGCTCCTCAAGGGCGTGCAGGCACGCCACCTCGCGCTCGCCAAACGCGTCGGCATCCTGGACTCACTGCGCCATCACCGGCACCTCTTCGACGAGCTGCCTGCGGCGGTCGCGCACGCCCGCGATCACGTGCGCCGCGCGGCGGCAGCGCGGGCAGGGCGGGGCAATCCGGCGGAGCTGACGTAGCCGGGCTGAGAACTCTGACGCAGGCTGAAGTTCCTGGCCTGATTCCTCAGCCCTGGGCCGATTTCTCAGCCCGGGGCCGGTGCGGTCAGCTGCGGCCGCGCTCGTTCTCCCGGCGGCGGCGGATCGAGATGCGGATCGTCACGACGATCATGATGATGATCGCGACCGGCAGGCCGAAGAAGAAGACCGCCCACAGCGTCGTCGTGACCGGCGCCGGCCAGGCGCTCGCCGTCCCGATGACGTAGAGGATGATCGCGAGGACGCTCAGTCCGATGATCCCGACGATCATCGCGGCGAGAACGCGATCGAGCCGGCTCTCGCTGACCGGCGTCGATCGGTCCTCGGGGCCGCTGCTGGTCGCCTTCGCCATTCCATCAGGATACCGAGGTGGGAGCCCGTCAATCGCCCCCTGTCGAGCGGAGCGCGGACCGGTAGGCTGGGTGCCGCCCGGCGGACGCCGGTGCGGGACATCGAGGAGCCAGGCAATGCCCACCGGTCGGGTGAAGTTCTACGACGAGGAGAAGGGCTTCGGCTTCATCCAGTCGGATGACGGCCAGGAGGTCTTCCTGCATGCGTCCGCGCTGCCCGCGGGGACAACGGTCAAGGGCGGGACGCGCCTGGAGTTCGGGGTGGCCGATGGTCGCAAGGGCGCGCAGGCGCTCTCCGTACGCGTGCTCGACGCGCCGCCGAGCCTCAGCCGCGCGCAGCGCAAGCCCGCCGACGACATGGCGGTCATCGTCGAGGATCTCGTCAAGCTGCTCGACTCGATCGGGTCGGGGCTCAAGCGCGGCCGGTACCCCGACAAGGCGCACGGCGGCAAGATCGCGGCGATGCTCCGACGCGTCGCCGACGAGCTGGACGCCTGAGTGGTCTCCCGCTACGACGAGCTCGCGCGAGCGGCGCTCGCGGAGACGACGGCTGCCGCGAACGTCGGCGACTGGGTCGAGGATCGGACGCGCGAGGATGCGCCGGGCGTGACCGACGTGGTGTTCACGAGCGTGCAGTCCGGGTACCGCGGTTGGTCGTGGGTCGTCAGCATCGCGGAGGTCGAGGGCGAGGCGCCGACGGTGCTCGAGCTCGGGCTGCTGCCGGGCGAGGACTCGCTCGTCGCGCCGGAGTGGATTCCGTGGTCGGTGCGGCTCGCGGAGTGGCAGGCGCAGCAGGCGGCGGCGGCCGTGGATGCGGAGGGTTCCGCCGACGAGGACGACTCCGAGAACGCCGGCGAGTCGGACGACGAGGACGACTCGGATGATGAGATGGCCCTCGACGACGACGACGACGACGACGACGATGACGATGATGACGATGACGACGACCTCGACGGGCCGGACGATGACGTTCTCGACGACGACATCCCGCTCGAGGACCTCATCGGCGACGACGACCCCGACGCACTCGCCTGACTCAGGAGTACAGGCGGGTACGCGTGCGCATTGCACGCGAACCCCCGCCCGCCCCTGAAGGGCGGGTGTCGTCAGAGGCGCTCGACGACGTACTCGATCGAGGCGATGAGCGCCGAGACGTCATCGGGCTCGATCGCGGCGAACGTCGCGACCCGCAGCTGGTTGCGCCCGAGCTTGCGGTAAGGCTCCGTGTCGACGATCCCGTTCGCGCGCAGCGCCTTCGCGATCGCGGCCGCGTCGACCGCGTCGGCGAAGTCGATCGTCGCGACGACCTGCGAGCGGTGCGCCGGCTCCGCGGCGAACGGCGACGCGTACTCGACCGACTCGGCCCACGAGTACAGCCGGCCCGAGGACTCCTTGGTGCGCGCGTCGGTCCACGCGAGTCCGCCGCTCGCGTTCATCCAGTCGAGCTGCGCCTCCATGAGCAGCAGCGTCGCGACCGCGGGGGTGTTCAGCGTCTGGTTGAGGCGCGAGTTGTCGACCGCCTGCTTGAGGGAAAGGAAGTCGGGGATGTACCGGTCCGAGGCGGCGATCCGCTCGATCCGCTCGATCGCCGCAGGCGAGGCGAGCGCGAACCAGATGCCGCCGTCGGAGGCGAAGTTCTTCTGCGGCGCGAAGTAGTAGAGGTCGGTCGCGGCGGCGTCGAACGCGATGCCGCCGGCCGCGCTCGTCGCGTCGACGACGGTGAGCGCGCCGTCGATCTCGGCGCGCACGACGGGGGCCATGACGCCGGTCGACGTCTCGTTGTGCGGGTAGGCGACGATGTCGACGTCCGGCACGAGCTCGATCTGCGCGAGCGAGCCCGGCTGCGCCTTCACGACGTGCGGGGCGTCGAGCCACGGCGCGCTCGCGGCGCTCGCGAACTTGCCGCCGAACTCGCCGAACGACAGGAACTCCCCGCGGCGCTCGATGAGGCCGAACGCGGCGGCGTCCCAGAATGCGGTCGACCCGCCGTTGCCGAGCAGGATCTCGTAGCCGTCGGGGGCGCCGAAGAGCTCGGCGAGGCCCGAGCGCACCCGTCCGACGAGGTCCTTGACCGGCGCCTGGCGGTGCGAGGTGCCGAGGAGGTGCGCGTGCGACTGGAGGTGGGCGAGCTGCTCGGGGCGCACCTTCGACGGGCCGCAGCCGAAACGGCCGTCGGCGGGGCGGAGGGCGGCGGGGATCTCGATGCTCGTCACGAGGGAAGATTCTACGGTCTGACGACGTTGTCCTTCGTGGCTGGATAGGCTGTAGACGGCCTGCAACCGATGGAGGAATGCGTGACTGACCTCGTCGATACGACCGAGATGTACCTGCGGACGATCCTCGACCTCGAAGAGGAGCGCATCGTGCCGCTCCGCGCCCGGATCTCCGAGCGCCTCGGGCACTCCGGCCCGACCGTGTCGCAGACGATCAGCCGCATGGAGCGCGACGGGCTCGTCACGGTCGAGGGCGACCGTCACCTCAACCTCACGGCGCAGGGCCGCACCCGCGCCGTCCACGTCATGCGCAAGCACCGCCTCGCCGAGCGCCTCCTCGCCGACGTCATCGGCCTGGACTGGGCGCTCGTGCACGACGAGGCGTGCCGCTGGGAGCACGTCATGAGCGAGCAGGTCGAGCGCCGCATCTACGAGATGCTCGGCGAGCCGACCGAGTCGCCCTACGGCAACCCGATCCCGGGCCTGGAGGAGATCGGCGGCCCGGTGTCGCCTGAGTTCATGCACGGTGTCGCGAGCCTGCCGACGGTGGCGCCCGCCGTGGGGAGCGCCCGCGGCGTCATCCGCCGACTCGGCGAGCCGATCCAGGTCCACCCCGAGACGCTGCAGCAGCTCAAGGACGCGGGCGTGACGCCCGGCTCGGAGGCGGAGCTGTCGCAGGAGTCCGGCGGGGTGCGCGTCGCGGTCGACGGCTCCGAGCCGATCGTGCTGCCGCTGGAGATCGCCTCGCACGTCTTCGTGGCCGTCTGACATCGCGTTCTGACATCGAGGCGGGTCGGCGACAACGGGCAGAACGCCGGGTGAACGCTTCCCCCGCGGCGTGCCGTTTCCGCCGCGGCGGCGAGGCCGTCGACTACGCTGAGCCCGTGGATCACATACCCGGCGGGACTCGCGGAGTGCACTGATGCGCACGCTCGTCTTGAACGCCGGATATGAGCCGCTCGCGGTCGTCTCGTTCAAGCGCGCACTGGTCCTCGTCATGAATCAGAAGGCGAACGTCATCGCCGCCGACGAGTTCGACGTGATCCGTTCCGAGACGATGAGCTGGCCGCGGCCGTCCGTGATCATCCTCCGCCACTACGTCCGCATCCCGGGCGGGCGGCAGGCACCAGTGTCGCGCCGTGGCGTGCTGCGGCGGGACGGGCAGCGCTGCGGGTACTGCGGCTCGAACGCAACGACGATCGATCACGTGCTGCCGCGCTCGCGCGGCGGCGCCGACAGCTGGGAAAACCTGATCGCCTGCTGTCTGCGGTGCAACAACGCGAAAGGTGACCGCACGCCGGCGGAGATGGGCTGGACCATGCGGCACAAGCCGCGGGCGCCGCACGGTCCCACCTGGCTGGTGCGCGGGACCGAGCGCGTGCAGCCCGACTGGGACGAGTTCCTCGTCCCAGGTTTCGTTGCGGCTTGAGCGGTACCCTGGAATCCATGCTCCGCCAGGCCTTCGCGTTCGTCGCCGCCGTCGGACTCGTGGCCGCTGTCGCCATTCCCGCCTACGCGGTCGTCGACGGGAGTTTCGCGCAGTCACCGGCCGCGGATGGCGCGGTCCTCGCGAAGACGTCGGGCCTCGATATCGCGGAGTCCCAGATCGAGGCGTTCGCCGCAGAACGCGATTCGTACACGGGTCTGCCCGACCAGCCGACCGGCGAGCAGATGGCGAACGCGTATCGCCTCGCGGGGGGCAACATTTCCTGGCCCGCCGGCGACGACTACCCGTACGCGAACGGCCCCGGCGACGCGATGTCCCCCCTCATGTACGCGACGCGCAACTGCACCGACTTCGTCGCCTGGCGGCTGAACCGCGACGCGGGCTCGTTCGGCGAGCCGTGGCTCATGAACTGGAGCTACCTCACGCCCGCCGGTGGCGACGCCTCGAACTGGGCGTCGGCGTGGGAGGCCCACGGCTGGGCGACGAGCACGACGCCGGTCGTCGGCTCGGTCGCGTGGTTCGGCTACGGCGCGAACCACGTCGCGTACGTGCAGGCGGTCAACGACGACGGCACCGTCACGATCGAGGAATACAACTGGGTGCGTTTGACCTATGGCATCCGCACGATCGCGACCGCCTCGATCCCGCTCTACCTCTACCCGCCGCCCACCCCGTAGCCGCTGGCTACACTGGAACGCCTGCCTCTGTAGCTCAATGGAAGAGCAGTTCCGTCCTAAGGAAAGGGTTGGGGGTTCGAGTCCCTCCAGGGGCACCAGGGCGTAGTGACGATACCCGTGCCAGTTGTTGACGAAACCCGGTCGAAAGCGGAAGGGCTGGGCGGAGTGACGGCGGGGTGCGCGGGAACGCGGTGAATGGGTGCGCGACCGGGGCTGGGTCCGGCATCCCGGTGGTCCGCGTCGGGTATCAGCGGTCGCGTCCGGGGTTTCTAAGCGCGGCGGGGCCGTGGGGTGCGCGGATGAACGTGGCTAAGCGATGGCCGTTTCGGTCGACCAGTTCGGACCGATGATCCGTAACGGTGGCGCGTGCGGGTTCGGCCGGTAGTCGGCTAGCGGGTCCTTCCTGGGCCGGCCACGTGTGACGGGCAGCTGGTCGAAGTCGCCGCGTTCCTCAGCTTGGAGCCAGGTGGCTGCCGTACGGGAACGACGGGGTCGACGGGCTGCCGGGGCGGAGAGAGCGCAGCAGTCCCGGAGTCGGCGGCGATGCCCCAGGCATGCCGAACGAACAGCAATGTTGGCAGCAGATCGCCGCCTTCCCCGACGCGGATCACCATGTCGTGGGGGCACGGATTTCCAGGAATCGGGTGCTCCGAGCGCATTCGATACCGGCTCGATTCAGGACAGGTGGATGAGCGCCGTGAACGCGAGCCAGGCGGAGACGATCGCACTGGCGAGCGCGGTGAGCGCCAGCGCCCATGACCATGTCGGGCGTCCGAAGGCTCGGACCGTGATCGCGAACCCGAGACCAGCAGAAGCCACGAGCAGCAGCATGAAGATGAATAATGAGTTCTCGCCCCCACATCCGCGGCCGACGGTCCGCACACTGGAGACGTGGGTCGCCTCAGATCCGGACAGGCTCGTAGCGATTGATGAGCCGGAGGTTCAACGTGTCCGGCAGGCGTGATGTGCGGTCTCCGAACGGGCCGGTATGATCACGCCCATGGGAGAGGCGGAGGGCGTTGCCGTGCAGGCATGGGATGGCGTCGAAGTGAAAGCGAGCGACCGCCTCGAACAGCTCGAGCGGGCGATCGCGGTCCTGCAGTCGTTCGATCGGGATCATCCGGCGCTCACTGTGAGCGACGCCGCACGCATCACGCACATTAGCCGGGCCGCCGCGCGGCGGATTCTTCTCACGTTCCAGTCGCTCGGGCTGGTGCGATCGGACGGCAGGAACTACTCACTGACACCGAAGGTGCTCTCGATTGGCTGGGACTACTTTGCGACTCTCGGCCTCGACGAGGTCGCACGGCCGATCATCGCCGACGTGGTCGCGCGGCTCGATCAGACGTGTTCGGTCACGATCCTCGATCTGCCTGACATCGTCTTCGTCGCCAGAGTTCATAGCAGGAAGATCACTGCGCTCAGTGGCGGTGTTGGAAGCAAGCTTCCGGCGCAGGCGACGGCCAATGGCCGCGCCTTGATGTCGGGGCTCGAGGATGCGCAGATCGACGAGTACCTCGAGCGCAATCCTCTCGTTCGATACACGGATCGCACGATCGTTGATATCGCGAAGTTTCGCGACGAGCTGAGTGCCGTGCGCGAGCAGGGTTGGAGCATCGTGGACCAGGAGATGGAGGTCGGGCTGCTCGCACTCGCGATTCCGCTGGAGGGGAAGTACGGGGAGACACGGGCGGCCTTGGGGGTCTCATCGAACACTCTCCATTCCAGTCGGGAGGAACTGCTGGATGTTTCGCTGCCGGTATTACAGGAGGCTGGCCAGCAGATCTCGGTGGCGCTATCCCGGTCCGACCACCGCGGTCCCTTCGCGTAGCAGCGACTGCCGCTGGCGGCTGCCGGCGACGTGTTGACGCACGTCGGACTCTCACGCTGCTGCGCTTTCTAGTCCCTTCGCGCGCGCCGGCAGGTCGGCCGGGGGTGCGAAATGGTGCTCGAGGATCTTGACCCGCTCGAGCGCGGGCATCGGTGTGGCTGGCCGGAGTTGTAGGGATTTCGCCGCAGAAGCGGGTCTCCGCCCACGCGGATCTGTGCCCGGCGCTTCACTTCTGCTCGCGACTCGTGTAGAACTCCTAGTGCGTTTAACGTACACTTGTGCGCTAAACGGATACCCGCTGTTGCGAACGGGTGTACCGAGAGCCCACTCACCCAGCGTTTCTCAAAGGAGAGGAATCACATATGTCGCCAACGATCCGGCAAAGTTCTGCCCTGCAAAAAGGCCTCATAGTTCTATCGATCGGGGCGGTCGCGCTGCTTTCGGCGTGCGCATCGTCGGGCGAAAGCAAGCCAAGTGCTCCGCCCGACGACGTCGCCGTGGTCGATCCTCATGCGCCCGAGATGTCCAATGTTCGCGTCGCCGCGATCGGCGGTCCAGGCGCATTCCCGGTCAACTACGCAGCGGAGAACGTCGGCCCCGACTTCGGTCTCGCGATCGAAGTGGTACCGATCGAAAGTGCGGCGATTGCGGTCACCTCGGTGGTGTCGGGCGATGTCCAGACCGGTATCACGAGCTACTTCGGTGTCATCGAAGCCATCAACCAAGGCCTCGACCTGGTTGTGATCGCCGAGGGCTGGCAGAGCTCCCCGGGCGTCGGGACGCTCGAAGCCCTGCCGTCCTCCGGCATCACGTCTCTCGCGGACCTCGAAGGCAAGACGGTCAACGTCAACTCCCTTACATCCGCCTGGATGGTCAAGACGCGGTACTCCATGGTCAAGGAGGGCCTGGATCCGGACGCGGTCAACTGGGTGGCGCTGCCTCATGGCGAGGTCGCCGCGGCCCTTGAGCAGGGCACCATCGATGCCTCTGGGACAGTCGGCGCATCTCAGGCGGCTGCCAAGGGGATGGGAAGCGTCACGATCCTCGACTTCGGTGCCGGTCAGTTCGACGGCATGGCCGAGACTGGGTGGGTCGTAACGAGTGAGTTCGCAAAGGCGAATCCGAACACGGTCGCCGCGCTGCAATGCACGCTTCAGACTGCGCAGCTTGCAGTGAGTGATGACCGGGACCTGTACAACCAGTTGTTTGTGGACATTCTGGGTGTGCCGGCGGAGGTAGCCAAGGCAAGCCCTGCGACAGTGTGGCCCGGGAACAACAGGGTGGATTCCATCCAGCTGAATGCGGATATCTACTTCCAGAGCGGACTGCTCGATCAGGAGTTCGACTTCGCTCCGCATGTGCTGCCTATGCCTGCATCCTGCTAAAGAAACCCCACTTCGCCGGGAGGCGGCGCGCGATATCCCGCTGCGCCGCCTCCCGGACCATGAGGAGACTGAAATGACAACCGTTGCGCGGAAGCCTCCGAGGGCGCGGCGAACGGCGGGCGTCTCACCTGCGGTCTGGCGCGGTGCAATCGGCGTGCTTGCCCTCATCGTGGTACTCGAGCTCGTTTCGCGCTCCGGCCTGATTCGTACCAGCTTTCTCCCGCCATTCGATGAAGTGTTGATCAGGATGGTGACGCTCTGGGGAGACCCGACTTTCCTCCGGGATGTCGGCGCTACAGTGAGCGCCTACCTGTTGAGCATGGCGATCGCGATCGCGGTCGCCGTGCCCCTCGGTGTTGTTCTTGGTCTGGCCAGACCGATATACCGTGCGACACGGGCTGTGATCGAATTGGTTCGACCGATTCCGCCGGTCGCTCTCATCCCGCTCGTGCTCCTGGTGGCTGGATCAGGCCTGCAGTTGAAGCTCGTAGTCGCCGTGTTCGCGGCGGTGTGGCCCATCATCTTCAACACTCTCTACGGCGTTCACGACGTCGACCCCTATGCGAAGGACATGGCTCGCAGCTTCCACCTCGGACGATTCGGGATCGTTCGGCGCATTGTCCTGCCATCCGCCGCGCCGTTCATCATGACAGGCGTCCGGGTCGCATCCTCGATTGCGCTCATCGTCGTTGTCACGGTCGAACTCGTCGCAGGTGGCGCGGAAGGTGTCGGAGCATTCATCGCCCGCGAGCGAGCCAACGGCTACGAGGGTGCATACACGAATGTGCTGGCCGCAACTTTGGCAGCCGGATTCATCGGACTCGTGATCAACCTGCTCATCGGCGGAGTCGAACGAAAGTTCTTCGGCTGGGACGCGACGACGAAAGAGAGTGCCTGATGTCGCAAGGCAGCCAATCCCGCTCCCTCCTCACTCACGGCATACCAGTGAGGTCCCGTCCTCGCCGCGGTCGCCGCATCACGGTCACGCTGGCGTACTTCGTCGTGCCGCTGATCGTCATCGCCGCGGTCTGGCAGCTCTTCGCTGTTGCGAATCCGTCGCCGTTCTTCCCACCTCCCCTCGCGATCGGCGAAAACCTCTGGGCCCTGCTCTTCGCTGCCCAGGGCGGGTTCACTCCGGTCTTCTATGAGGACTTCGTAGCAACCATCTGGCGGATGGTACTCGGCTTCACCCTGGGGGTGGTCTGGGGCGTCGTGATCGGCACCATCATGGGCCTCTCGCGGATCGCACGCGGCATCGTCAATCCGATCGTCGAGTTCTTGCGGTCGATCCCCGCCACCGCCACGTTGCCGCTGTTCATCATGCTGCTCGACGGAGGCGACGGCATGCGCGTCGCATTCATCGCCTATGGCGTTTCGTGGTTCGTGGTCGTAAACACCGCATCGGGAGTGGGATCAATCCACAACACGTTGCTCGATCTCGGACGTGTCTTCCGTGTATCACGTACACGCCGTCTCTTCATGATCATCCTGCCGGCGGCGATGCCGAAGATCTTCGCCGGTGTGCGGATCGCCAGCACCGCTGCTCTGCTGTTGGCGATCGTTTCGGAGTTCATGCTGGCGACGAATGGCATCGGATATCTGCTGATCCAGGCTCAGAGTCGATTCCGAATGCTCGATATGTGGTCGTGGATGCTCGCCTTGGCGATACTCGGGCTCATCATCAACTTCCTCGTCGATCTCGTCGAGTCCAGCACCCTCTCCTGGCACCGACTCTCGCGCTCACGCACCTGAAGGGAACGCTGCAATGGCGAATTCTGAACAACACATTGCTGACGCCGCACTGCGAGACGTCGGGGACATGCTCGTCGTCGACGACATCTCCCATATATATGGGACCGGGGTGTCAGCGCATCACGCGATCGATGGGCTCCGCTTTGTCGTCAGGGAGCGGGAGTTCGTTTCGATTGTTGGTCCGTCCGGCGCAGGAAAGACGACGCTGCTCAGGGTGCTGGCGGGTCTCCTTGCGCCGACTGAGGGCGCTGTCTGGGTGGGTGGCAAACGGAGCACCGGGGTTCCGGAAGGGATGGCGATGGTCTTTCAGGACTACAGCCGATCTTTGCTGCCCTGGTTGACGGTCGAGAAGAACGTCGCCTTTCCTCTCAAGGGAACGGGGCGTACCGCGGCCGACCGCGTGGAGGTCGTCGCGGATGCCCTGCAGGAGGTCGGCCTGGCTGGCTTCGAGAAGAGGTACCCGTGGCAACTGTCTGGCGGAATGCAGCAACGGGTGGCAATTGCTCGCGCATTGGCCTACCGCCCGAAACTCCTCCTGATGGACGAGCCGTTCGCCTCGGTCGATGCGCAAACCCGAGAGGGTCTGGAGGATCTCGTGCTGAGTATCCGCGACCGCCACGATGTGACGATTCTCTTCGTCACGCACGACATCGACGAGTCTGTGTATCTTGCCGATCGGGTGCTCGTGCTCTCGCGCCCGCCGGCACACATCGTCGAGGACATCCGCGTGGACTTGCCATTCCCCCGTGATCAGATTGCGACTCGGGAGCGCCTTGACTTCGTCCAACTTCGCGGTCGCGTAGCTCGGTTGGTGCACGGGGCGCCCGCGGAGGGCTGACGGAGTGCCGCAACGTTTGGAGCGGCGAGAAACGGCTCGCGGTAGCTTCCTTCGGCCTGAGGAGTCAAGTTCGACCACAGCGGGAATCGGCTCGTCGCGGGCGCGTCGCACCTCGATGGCCCGCAATTCTCACGATTTGAGGGGGCCGTGGGAGGCGCGCGGACAGGTGACTCGGCACACGAATACTTGCAGCCGAGGAATCAAATGGTGTACGGTGAACGCACGTTTAGCCTGTGACCGAACATTCGGCGATGATGGAAAGGCCCGAAGATGAGGCTCGTCGCGAAGGCACTTGCAATGGTCCTCAAAAGAACTGCTTCGCTCGCGCCTCGTGAATGATCACCGACGCGGGTTTCGAAGTCGTGCTGGTTAAAGCATCGACAAACGAGAGAGAAAGGGTGAATCGCATGGCGGAGCAAGTAGAGGTCCTCGTGGTCGGCGCGGGGCCGACAGGCCTCCTGACCGCGCTGGGTCTGGCGCGGAGTGGAATCAAGGTCAGGGTCGTTGAGGCGGAGGATGCGATCATCGCGTCACCGCGGGCGATCGTCTATCACTGGTCCGTGCTGGAAGGGCTGGACACCCTGGGGGTCCTCGACGATGCACTAAGGATCGGATTCCCGAAGCAGGACTATACGTACCTGGACTGGAAGAGCGGCGAGCAGATTGTCATCAGTGTCGGCGCACTTGAGGGGCTTGTCCGATTCCCCCACAATCTCCACATCGGTCAGGACAAGCTCGCTGAGATCGCGCTATCGCACCTGCGCGAGCTCGGAGCAACCGTCGAGTTCGGGGTTCGCGTGATCGGGCTCGAGCAGGGCGATGATCATGTCGTCGTCACCGCGGACCGGGCCGGCGAATCGGTCGACTATCGAGCCTCATGGGTTATCGGTGCGGATGGCGCACGCAGCACGGTGCGTCATGCGATCGGCGCGGAGTTCGAAGGCATCACCTGGGATGAGCGGTTCGTTGCGACCAATATCCGATTCCCGTTTGATGCGCATGGCTACAGCCGCTCGACGCTTCAGATGGATGACAGATACGGCGCGATCATCGCGAAGATCGACGAGACCGATCTGTGGCGCTGCACCTACTGCGAGGATGCCCGGCTTCCTGAGGAGTCCGTCCTCGACCGCATGCCGGCCTACTTCAACGCGGTCCTGCCGGGGGACAAGAAGTACGAACTTGTGCAGTACTCGCCCTACCGTATGCATCAGCGGGCGGCGACGACCTTCCGATCGGGGCGGATCGTGCTCGCTGGCGATGCCGCGCACGCGACCAACCCGACCGGTGGGCTCGGCCTGACCTCAGGCCTGTTCGACGCATATGTGCTCTATCCGGCGATGGCAGCCATCGTGCGGGGCGAGGCGGATGACAGGATCCTGGACGTCTACTCCGAGGAGCGGAGACGCACGTTCCTGGAGATCGCTTCCCCTCAAGCTGCTGAGAACAAGCGGTTTGTCTATCATCAGTCGGATCCGGTTCGGAAGGCGGCGGATCTCGAGCGCCTCCGAAAGATGGCGGCCGACCGGGATCTGCAGATCGAGCGCTTCATGGGCAGTAAGCGCCTCGAGACGCCATCCCTTGTGGGCCGCGAATGAGCCGCGGCTTCTTCTGGCTCGGCAGCGATGTCGTCGAGACCGCGAATGGGACGTTGCGGGCGGGCCAGATGTACGTCGAGTGGGAGGCCCCGGAGCTCTCCACAAAACTGCCCGTCGTGCTCATCCACGGTGGTGGAGGGCAGGGCACCGATTATCTCGGGACCCCTAGCCGACCCGGCTGGGCACAGCTCCTCGTCGCAGATGGGCATCCTGTTTACGTTGTGGACCGTCCCGGCCACGGCCGTTCGCCTCTCGACCCAGCGACTGCGGGGGAGATCGCTCCGGCCATGTCGATCGAGGCGTGGCTCGAAGTCATGGCCCCGGAGGCGTTCGCATCGTCGCACACGCAGTGGCCATTCGGCCGCACATCTGACGATGCCGGCGTCCGCGAGATGACCTCGGGCAACGGTCCGATGCCGGTCGACTGGCGCGTGATGCACGAAGTGGAGCAGCGCCGGCTGGTCGAGCTGCTTGAACGCATTGGTCCCGCGATCGTCGTCGCCCATTCGGCCGGGGGGCCTGCCGGCTTCCTCGCAGGCGATGCGCGACCGGAGCTCGTCTCGGCGCTCGTCGAGGTCGAGCCCATCGGCCCGCCTTTCCTGCGACGAGCGGGCGGATATCGCTATCTTGCGTGGGGCGTCGCGTCGGCGCCCCTCACGATGGACCCGCCGCCTGTCGATCCCTCCGACATCGTCGTCAAGACCATCGACAGTGGAGGCACGCTCATCACGCTTCAAAACGAGCCCGTCCGAGCCCTCACGAATCTTGCCCGGATCCCGATCGCGCTCGTGCAGGCAGATGCCTCGCATGTCGGCGCCATGGTCCCCGCAACCGCAGCGTTCCTCCGTCAGGCCGGATGCATAGTCGACGTCATCAGGCTCTCGGAGCACGGCGTGGAGGGCAACGGCCACGCGATGATGCTCGAGCTCAACAACGACGAAGTTCTCAGGATCATCTGGCGCTGGGTCAATGATCACACAACGGTCCAGAAGGAATGAGCAGATGACAGACCCATTGGAGATCAAGCCCAAGCCGGGATGGGAAGGCCGATTCTTCGAGGACTTCGAGCCGGGCGACCTCTATCGCCACCCTCTCGGTCGCACGATCACTGAGGCGGACAATAGCTGGTTCGCCCTCCTGACGATGAACACGAATCAGGCCCATTTCAATGCCGTGACGGGGGCTGCTTCAGAGTTTGGACGGCCACTCGTCGTGTCGACCCTCACGATCGCGATCGCGATCGGCCAGTCCGTGACCGACACCACGCAGAACGCGTTCGCCAACCTCGGGCTCGATGAACTTCGATTGGTCGGTCCAGTGTTCGCCGGCGACACGCTGTTCTCTGAGTCGGTCGTGCTGGAGAAGCGTGAGTCAGCGAGCAGGCCGCACGCGGGAATCGTCACGATCAAGACCCGAACCGTGAATCAGGAGGGCGACGATCTCCTCTCGTTCCGTCGCACGTTCTATGTCTACAAGCGGGGCGCGGCGGGTGCGCGGAGCCTCTTTCCCGAGCCGAGGACTCCGATCCTGTGATGTCCGGCGATCAGAGGCGACGACCGCTCCCGCTCGAAGACGTGAGGATCATCTCTCTCGAGCAGTATGGTGCCGGGCCTTGGGGGACTCTTCATCTCGCTGATCTCGGCGCGGAAGTCATCAAGATCGAGGATCCTTCGGTCGGTGGTGACGTCGGGCGATACGTGCCTCCCTATGCGCAGGACGAGGACTCGCTCTTCTTCGAGGCGTTGAACAGGAACAAGAAGAGCATCTCCCTCGATCTGCGCCAAGCGAACGACCGGGGCGTCTTCGAGGATCTCGTGCGCAACAGCGACGCTGTCTATTCGAATCTCCGCGGAGACGTCCCCGAAAAGATTGGAATTAGATATGAGGACTTGCGCCATTTGAACCCGGCCATCGTCTGCTGCTCTCTGAGCGGGTTCGGCATGACCGGGCCGAGGTCGACCGGTCCGGGATATGACTACATGCTCCAGGGTCTGGCGGGGTGGATGGACCTCACCGGCGAACCAGGCGGCGCCCCGACCAAGACGGGTCTTTCGCTGGTGGACTGGACCGGAGGCTATGTCGCATCACTCGCCCTCGTCGTAGGTGTCCACGCGGCGCGGCGCGATGGCGTCGGAATGGATTGCGACGTCAGCCTCTTCGACACTGCGATAACGATGCTCAACTACCCTGCCGCCTGGCATCTGAATCGCGGGTATGAACCTCGACGCTCACGGCATTCTTCGCATCCCTCAATCGTCCCCTTCGGGAACTTCGAGGCATCTGACGGCTGGATCGTCGTGGCGTGCCCGAAGGACAAGTTCTTCCAACTCCTCGTCGAGGCGCTCGATCTCGGCGAGTTGGCTGTCGATTCCCGATTCGCGACGATGGCTGCCCGCGATCGTAATCGCGATGTACTGCTGCCGATACTCGAGGATCGCATCCGTCAATTTCCCCGCGCCGTGCTGTTGGACCAGCTCAGTGCCACCGGGGTTCCGGTGGCGCCAATCCAGTCCGTGCCGGACGCACTGGCCGACGACCACACGATCGCTCGCGGGCTCATCGTGGAGACCGAGCACCCTCGCTTCGGGACACTTCGCACGCTGTCTTCCCCCGTGCGCGTCGGCGATCCGGGGTTGCTGTCGTACCGGCCGGCACCGGCGCGAGGCGCAGACGCTGAGCAGGTCCTGCGGGACGTGGCCGGGTATTCTCCCGAGCGCATCCGGGCAGTCCTCGGGGCTGAGGCCGCAGAAAACCCACACGAGATCACGGATGGCGCGGGCGTCGCCGCCGCGCTGTAAGGAGCAACACATGGAGTTCGCCTTGAACGATGAGCAGCAGCAGTTCCGCCGCGTGCTCCGAGACTTTGTCGATCGGAAGATTATCCCCGTCGCCCGGCAGTGGGAGCACGAGGGTCGCTATCCCACTGAGATTGTCGATGAGATGAAGGAGCTCGGGCTGTTCGGCATCACGGTACCCGTCGAGTATGGAGGGGTCGATCTCGACCCCGTGTCCTTCGCGATCGTGTTCGAAGAGCTTGCGCGCGGGTGGATGGGCATTGCCGGGGTCCTGGGCAGCCACAGTCTCTCATGCAAGATGATCGCGATGCACGGGACCAAGGAACAGAAGGAGAAGTACCTCCCGGATCTCGCGACAGGGATCCGCCGTACCGGTCTGGGACTTACGGAACCCGACGCGGGTACGGACATTCAAGGCATTCGTACCCTTGCGCGTCGGGATGGAGACCACTATGTCGTGTCAGGCACGAAGACGTGGATCACGAACGCGCGATTCGCCGACCCCCTTCCGGTGATGGTCAAGACGGATCCGAGCACCAGCCCGCCGCACAAGGGTATGAGCGTGTTGCTCGTCGAAAAGGGGACGCCCGGCTTCGAGGTTCTCAAGGACATTCCGAAGATTGGCTACAAAGGCCCCGAGTCCTGCGAGGTACTGCTCGATGCCGCGCGCGTCCCGGTCGACAACCTTCTCGGCGGTGTCGAGGGGCGAGGCATGCAGCAGGTGCTCTCCGCACTTGAATGGGGACGCATCAACATCGCGGCACGATCGGTCGGTATCGCCCAGCGTGCGTATGACGAAGCATTGAGCTATTCCAAGCAACGGAAGGCATTCGGCCAGGAGATCGGGCAGTTCCAGGCCGTTCAGCTCAAGCTGGCCCAGCTGGGGATCAACGTTCAGGCAGCCCGGTTAATGGCGTACTGGGGCGCGAGCCAGCTTGCTGAGGGACGTGCCGACGGGCCTACGGGAATGGCGAAGGTCTTCTGCTCCGATATCGCCCTGGAGGCGGCGATCGACTCGATGAAGGTTCATGGCGGCTATGGCTACTCGACGGAGTATGAGATCGAACGGCTCTATCGTGACGCTCCTCTGATGAGCATCGGCGAGGGGACCAACGATGTGCTGCGCACAGTCATCGCGAAGTCCCTCATCTCTGGCCGCACTGTGGTCGGCTGATGCGCGTCGCACGGTCGCTGCTGTTCGTTCCGGGGGATCGCCCCGATCTGATGATGAAAGCGGTAGCCGGACACGCAGATGCGCTCATCGTCGACCTGGAGGACGCGGTCGTCCCATCGGCGAAGGTCGCGGCGCGGGAGTCGTTGACCGCATTGATCTCGGAGACTCCGATATCCAAGCCGGTTTGGGTACGTGTGAGCTCGGGAGAAGAAGAGATGGACTCCGACCTCGTCGTTGTCGGGGACCTCGCTGACCGCCTGGCCGGCGTGTTCATCGCCAAAGCCGAGACGCGGGAGCACGTCGAGTCCGCGGCGAAGATCGGGCTGCCGATCGGTTTGTTCGTCGAGACGGCTCGTGCCGTGCTCTCGCTGGAGTCGCTGGTCGATCACCCGCTCGTCAGGACCATCCATCTTGGGGAGGCGGACCTGGCAGCAGACACGGGTCTTCGTCCGGGGCGTGACGATGCTGAACTCGCGTGGGCGCGATCACGTGTCGTCTTCGTATCGGCGGCCGCGCGCCTAGAGCCACCCGTTGCTCCGGTCAGCACGGAAGTCAACGACATGGAGGACTTCCGAATGAGCACAGAGCGCACAGCACGCCAGGGGTTCCTCGGCCGAGCCTGCATTCATCCTCGACAGGTGACCGTCGCGAACAGAGTGTTCACGCCAAGCGCGGCGGAGGTGGAGTCCGCGCGCGCGTTGCTCGCGCAATTTGCGCAATCGGTGGAGATCGGCAGAGGCGCGCTCATCGTGGACGGAAAGATGGTCGATGAGGCGGTGGTGCGTGCTGCTCGCCGGATCGTTGCGTCGGCGGAGACCGATGCCGAATGACCTGGAGCCAGCGCGAGGTCAGCCGCGACCAGCAACGATTGCCGACCGCAGTAACGACTGATTGCGCCTACCTGCTGACCTTGCCGACGAGTGCACCGAACTGCTTCATCACGAGCGGTCGGACGAGCGCCCAGCCCGCGACCATGGCCGCCAGCGAGCCGAGGAAGATGCCGAAGCCCCACCAGTTCACGGCGTCCTGCGAGGCGAACATGTGGTTGAGGTTGGCCAGGGCACTGGTCGCGAGCACGAGCGTGACGTGCACGATGGTGAATGCGACGAAGTACAGCATGACCGGGAAGTGGATCGCGCGGGCGAGTTCCATCGGGTAGGCCTTGGACAGCCGGGTCGCCTTCTTCGGCCACAGCATCGACATCCGGAAGCCGGTGATCGCCGCGAGGGGCGCCGCGACGAAGACGGTCAGGAAGTACATGAGCACCTGGAGCGAGTTGTAGTTGACCCACCCGTGCTCGGTCGGCCAGTCGAGCGAGACGTACTGCAGGCCGGCCGACACCGCATTCGGGAACAGGCTCCAGTCGTGGGGCACGATACGGATGAACTGGCCGGTCGCGAAGAGCAGCACGATGAAGACGATCCCGTTCGCGAGCCAGAGCAGATCGAGGCTGACGTGGGTGAAGATCTCGATCGAGATCTTCTGCGTCGTCTTCGGGCTCTTCGGGGTCCACATCGCGGCCGGCCGCTTCGTCGTGCGCACCATCCAGCCGGTCTTCGCGACGAGCAGGATGAGGAATGCGTTAAGGAAGTGGCTCCAGTTGAGCCAGACCGGCAGGCCCACGGGCGCCCACTCGGGCAGCGGCGTCGTGCCCGGGAACTGGGCGAGGAAGCCGCGTCCGGCATCCGTCGCGTAGAGGAACCAGCGGACGACGAGCACCGCTGCGATGCCGAGCAGCACGACGCCGATCGCGACCGGGACGATGATCGGCCACCGCCAGGATCTGATGCGGACGGGCAGCGTCGAGGGGGTGGGCACCGGCTGTGCGGACGTGCTCGCCGCGGCCGGGGACGGCGCGAGTTCTGGCTTCGGCGACGCAGCAAGTGCAGTCCTGCCCGGCCTCGGCAACCCGGTGCGCTGCCCGGCGCGAGCTTGGGTGATGGACTCGACTGGCTCATGGGGCTGCGACACGGCCGATTGCGCAGACCGATCTGCAGCGGGTGACGCCGCAGCCAGCGACGGCTCGCCGCCGGGAACGCGAGGCAGACCCCGTCGTGGTTCTGCCATGTCTCAACTCCTGGACTTCAGTGCCTCGATGGTCTGCGGCACGACGGTGAACAGGTCTCCGACGACCCCGAAGTCCGCGATCTGGAAGATCGGGGCATCGGGATCCTTGTTGATCGCGACGATCGTCTTCGCGGTCTGCATCCCCGCACGATGCTGGATCGCTCCCGAGATCCCGATCGCGACATACAGGTCAGGCGCCACGGTGACACCCGTCTGCCCGACCTGATGCGCGTACGGGACGTACCCGGCGTCGACGGCGGCCCTCGAGGCGCCGACGGCCGCACCGAGCGCGTCGGCGAACGCCTCCACGAGAGCGAACTGCTCTCCGGAGCCGAGGCCGCGTCCGCCCGAGACGACCTTCTTCGCCCGACGCAGATCCGGACGCGAGCCCCCGGACTCCGCCGGGGCGAACGACGTGACCGTCGCCGACGCGCCTGACGCCGCCGGCGCCGCCAGCACCGTCACCTCCGGCGTCACGGACTGCGCACGCGCGTCGATCGAACCCTGACGCACCGTGATCACCGGTGCACCCAGGCTCGCCGCCGAATCGACGAGGTAGGAGCCGCCGAACACCGAGTGGTGCGCGAGCACCCCCTCCTCGTCACGGTCGACTCCGACGACGTCGACGAGGATCGCCCGCCTGGCGCGCACCGCGAACCGCGCCGCGGCCTCGCGGCCGTCGACGGAGTGCGCGACGAGCACTGCGGCGGGACCGCTGGCCGTATCCGCGGCCTGCAGCGCGTCGACGAGACCGGTCACGAGCCGCTCACGGTCGGTCGGCACGACGAAGACTCGAGCCGCGCCCAGTTCGCCAGCCGTACTCGCGAGCGATTCCCCGAGCGCCGCGTCAGGGGTCGCGATGACGGCGACGGGCGTGCCGATGGTGCTCGCGGCCCCGAGCAGCTCTGCCGCACCCGGCGCGAGGGCACCGTCGGGGGTGATCTCTGCGAGGACGAGGATGGGGTCGGTCGTGCTCATCTCACACCAGTTTCTGCTCAAGGAGGAACGCGGCCAGCCGCTGGCCGCCGTCGCCCTCGTCGACGATGGTCACACCGGCATCGCGCGGCGGCCGCTGCGACGCCGCGATGACGATCGACCGGGACACCGCGACGTCGTCGACGCGCACCTTGAGGTCGGCGCAGGAGAGGATCATGACCGGCTTCCTCTTCGCGCCCATGATGCCCTTGAACGAGGGGAACCGCGCCTCGGGCATCGCCTCCGTGATCGACACGACCGCCGGCAGCGCAGCCGTCACCGTCGCGACCCCGGCGTCGGACTGCCGCTCGCCGCTGACACTGACGCCATCGACCTGCAGCGTCGCGAGGTTCGTCGCGTGCGGCCACCCGAGGTGCTCCGCGAGCATCGCGGGCAGCACCCCGCTGCCGCCATCGGTCGACAGGTTCCCCGCGATCACGAGATCAGGTGTTTGCCGTCGGATCACCGCCGCGAGCACCTCGGCGGTCAGTGTAAGGTCGGCGCCGAGCAGCTGCTCGTCTGCGATGTGGATCGCGTCATCGGCACCCATCGCGAGTCCCTTGCGAATCGACTCGCCCGCCTCGGCAGGACCCATCGATACGATCGTGACGGTCGTGTCGGGGACCGCAGCCTGGAGCGTCAGGCCCGCTTCGATCGCGCGCTCGCCGATCTCATCCGGCACGCGATCGCTCGCTGCCCGGTCGAGGAGACCGGTCTCCGGCACGATACGCCGGTCGCCATAGGTGTCCGGCACCTCCTTGACCAGGACGAGGATCTTCATCGACGGTTCCTTTCGGCTCGATATCCCCGCGAAGATGCGATGACGGAGTTCATTCGGCGGCCTCCTCGGCGCGGGCCGCCGCGGCGAGCGCGGCCTCGTCGGGCACGTAGCCCTCGAGGTGCCGTTCCGGCGGCCCGTCGTAGACCGACAAGGGACGGATGAGCGCGTTCGCGGCCTGCTGCTCGAGGATGTGCGCGGTCCAGCCGGTCACCCGGCTGGCGATGAACAGCGGCGTGAATACCTCGGTGTCGAAGCCGATGAGGTTGTAGGCCGGCCCCGACGGGTAGTCGAGGTTCGGATAGATGCCCTTGCGGGCGACGAACTGCGACTCGAGGGCGTCGTAGAGCTCGGCGACGTCGGGGCGGTCGTAGAACGCGATGAGGGTGTCGAGCGCGGCTTTCATCGTCGGCACGCGCGAGTCGCCACGCTTGTAGACGCGATGGCCGAACCCCATGATCTTGCGCTTCTCGGCGAGCGCCCGGTCGAGCCAGGCCGTGACGTTCTCCGCCGTTCCGATCTCGTCGAACACGTGCAGGACCGCCTCGTTCGCCCCGCCGTGGAGCGGGCCTTTGAGCGCGCCGATCGCCGCGACGACCGCGCTGCCGAGGTCCGAGAGCGTCGAGGCGACGACCCGGGCCGTGAAGGTCGAGGCGTTGAACGAGTGCTCCGCGTAGAGGGTCATCGAGCGGTTGAACGCGTCGACCACGATCGGGTCGGCCTCCTCGCCGAATACGGTCCAGAGGAAGTTCTCCGAGTAGTCGAGGCCGTCGCGGCTCGCGATCGGCTCGAGACCGTGCCGGCGCCGCTGCGTGTAGGCGACGATCTCCGGCAGCGCCGCGTAGAGGCGCACCGCACGGGCCGCGTTCAGCGTCCGGTCGGTCCAGGTCTCCGACGTCGTCAGGGTCGCGTCATCCGAGGCGAGCACACTGATGGCGGTGCGTACGACATCCATCGGGTGCGCGTCGACGGCGTGCAGGTCCATCGCGGCCTTGACCGCCGGGGCGAGCGCGCGGTGCTCGCGCTCGGCGTGGCGGAGCTCGTCGAGCTCGGCGGCGGTCGGCAGCTCACCATGCCACAGCAGGTAGGCGACAGCCTCGAACGGCTGGGTCGCCGCGAGCTCCTGCACCGGGTAGCCGCGGTAGAGCAGCGAGTTGGTCTCGGGGTTGACTTTGGAAACAGCGGTCGTGTCGACGACGACGCCGGCCAGGCCCTTCTTGATCTCGTCGGTCATGGTCAGTCCTTCCTGACGGTGAAATTGAAGATGCCCGCGTCGAAGCGGTTGTAGCCCTCGTAATCGATGAGCTCGTACAGCTCGGCACGGTGCTGCATCTCGGGCAGCTTCGCGGTGAGATGACCTGCGGAATCGATCTCCGCGAGCCCGCGGGCGGCGGCGCCCATGGCGAGACGCAGCAGCGATACCGGCCAGATCACGATGTTGACGCCGACGTCCCGGAGGCGGTCCACGGCAAAGAGCTCCGACTTCCCGAACTCGGTCATGTTCGCCAGGATCGGCACGTCGACGGCCCGTCGGATGGCCTCGAACTCCTCAAGCGTCGCCATCGCCTCGGGGAAGATCGCGTCGGCGCCCGCGTCGACGAGTGCCTTCGCGCGGTCCTTCGCCGCCTGAAGCCCTGAGACCCCGCGGATGTCGGTGCGGGCCATGATGAGGAAGTTCGCGTCCCGACGCCCGTCGACGGCGGCCCGGATGCGCTGGAGCGCGGTCGAATCGTCGACCACTTCCTTGCCGTCGAGGTGGCCGCAGCGCTTCGGGTTGACCTGATCCTCGATGTGGAGGCCGGCGAGCCCCGCGTCCTCCATCTCCTGGACCGTGCGCGCGACGTTCATCGCCTCGCCGAAGCCGGTGTCGGCGTCGACGAGCGCAGGCAGCTCGGTCACCCGCGCGATCTGGCGGGCGCGACCGGCGACCTCGGTGAGCGTCGTGAGCCCGATGTCGGGGAGCCCGAGATCAGCGGAGAGCACCGCGCCCGAGACGTAGACGCCTTCGAATCCCTGCTGCTCGATGAGTCGTGCGGACAGCGGGTTGAACGCACCCGGGAAGCGCAGCAGCTCGCCCGTCGCGAGCCGCGCACGGAACGCCGCGCGCTTCTCGGCCGGGGGCGTCTGGGCGTAGAGCACGGTCGCCTCCTAGAAGATCCCGGTCGGGGACGGCGTCGCGGCGCGCACGACGTCCGTCATCGTGAACGTCAGTAGTCCGAGCTCCTCGGGGCCGAGCTCGGGGAGCCGTTGGGCGACGTCGAGGAACCGCTCGATCTCCGCCGGGTCGATCACCCCATCGGCGAGCGTGCGGAACTTGCGCACGTAGTCGGCCCGGGCGAAGGGTCTCGCGCCAAGCGGGTGGGCGTCCGCGACGGCGATCTCGTCGGTATACGTGTCGCCGTCGACGAAGGTGACCTCGATCGATCCGCCGAACGCCTTCTCCGCGGGGTCGTGCGAGTGATAGCGGCGCGTCCACTCGGGGTCCTCGACCGTGACGACCTTCTGCCAGAGCGCCACCGTGTCGGGCCGGGCGGCGCGCTCGGGCAGGTAGGAGGCCTCGTGGTCGAAGACGCCGTCCTGCAGGGCGACCGTGAAGATGTACGGGATCGAGTGGTCGAGCGTCTCTCGGCTCGCAGTCGGGTCGTACTTCTCCGGATCGCCCGCCCCCGAACCGATCACATAATGCGTGTGGTGCGAGGTGCGCAGCACGATGCTGCCCACCCAGCTCGGATCACCGATCGCCGGGTACTCGCGGTGCAGCTTCCGGGCAAGGTCGATCCACGCCTGCGCCTGATACTCCGCCGAGTGCTCCTTCGTGTACGTGTCGAGGATCGCGCGCTTGGCCTCGCCCGCGACGGGCAGCGGCACCTCGTAACGTCCCTCGAAGCCGCCGAGCAGCCAGGCGATGACGCCGTCCTCCCCCTCGTAGATCGGCGTGGGGCTCGTCTGCCCGCGGACCGCGCGGTCGACCGCCTCGATGGCCATCTTGCCCGCGAACGCCGGCGCGTGCGCCTTCCAGGTCGAGATCTCGCCCTTGCGCGACTGCCTCGTCGCCGTCGTCGTGTGCAGCGCCTGGCCGACCGCCTGGAAGACGGTCTCGACATCGAGTCCGAGCAGCGCGCCGATGCCCGCGACGGCCGACGGCCCGAGGTGGGCGACATGGTCGATCTTGTGCTTGTGGAGGCTGATCGCCTTGACGAGATCGACTTGGATCTCGTACCCAGTGGCGATGCCGCGGACCAGGTCCCGGCCGGTCAGGCCCCGCCCCGCGAGGTGCTGCGCGACGGCGAGGATCGGGGGGATGTTGTCGCCAGGATGCGAGTACTCGGCCGCGAGGAACGTGTCGTGGTAGTCGAGCTCGCGGACCGCGACCCCGTTCGCCCATGCCGCCCACTCCGGACTCCTGCGAGTCTCCGACGGCTCGCCGAACACCGTGGCACCGGCGCCGCTGCTCGAGGCAGGGTGAGCGAGCGCCTGCGCCCGTGCAGAGGTCGGGGCGCTGCGCGCATAGGAGGCCGCGGCGACCGCAGCGTTGTCGATGACCCGGTTGATCACCATCTCGGTGACGTCGTCCTCGACCTCGACCGGGTCGACGGCGACCTGAGCGATCTTCCAGGCGAGCTGCTCCTCCCGAGGCAGCGCCTCGGCGGACTTGTGCGCGCGGACGGGATGGATCTTCACTGCAGGTGCTCCCTTTTCGCTATGGCTCTCAAGTGCTCTCGCGGCCATCTATGACCAATAGAGCGTTGAGCGCACACTCGTGCGCTTATGGTACATTGAATCAATCCCTTCCACTCATTTGACTGCTGAGGAACCTTCCATGACAGAGACGTCATTCGAGACGCTGATCGCTGACCAGCCCTCCATCACCAGATTTCTTCGGGACTCCCCTCGTTCGAGTCGGGTCGACTTCCGCGGTGTGCCAAGGGAGTTCACGCATTGGAAGAAGGAGCAGCACTCCTGGCGTGAGCGCGCGGCGTTCCTCGATCAGTCCCACCACATGACTGATCTCTTCCTCGAAGGGCCCGGTGCGCTTGCATTCCTTCAGAAATTTGGCGCCGGCAAATTGGCGGACTTCCCGGTTGGCCGAGCACGTCAGTACTTCGCCGTTGCTCCAGACGGGAACATGATCGGCGATGCGATCGTCTTCCACACTGCGGAGAACAGCTTCGATGTCGTCGGAGTGTTCTCCGTGCCGAGCTGGCTGCAGTACCAGCTGGAGTCCGGTGATTACGACGTCGAATGGACGCTTGACCCGAACTCGAACGTCAGGGCAGGAGACCCGGTCCAATATCGCTACGAGGTCCAGGGTCCGAAAGCGAAGGAAGTTCTGGAAGCGGCCATCGGCGGGGAACTTCCGGATATCGGATTCTTCCACCTGACTGACGTGACCATCGCCGGCAGGACGGTGCACGCGCTCCGACACGGTATGGCTGGGCACGTGGGGCTCGAACTGTTCGGTCCTTGGGAGGACGCCGTGGCGGTGAGAGAAGCGCTATTCGAGGTGGGAGAGCCGCTCGGACTCACGGCTGTCGGCACGCGTGCGTACTTCACTCTCAACATTGAGTCCGGATGGATCCCGTTGGTCGCCCCCGCGATCTTCACGAGCCCGGAGACCGCCGGATTCCGTAGATGGCTTCCCCCGGCGCCGATCTTCACGATCGGTGGCAGTTTCGCGCCTGAGAACATCGAGGACTACTACGTCACCCCGTATGACCTCGGGTACGGCAAGTTCCTCGAACTCGACCGAGAGTTCGTGGGGAGGGATGCACTTGTTGCGCTCGCGGATGCGCCTAGGCGACGCAAGGTCTCCTTGATCTGGAATCAGGAGGACATCGCGGCCGCCTTCGAGAAGTCGTTCGACTTGAGCGGTCTGCCGGCGAAGGAACTGACATTGGAGAAACTTCGCTACGCCTTTATCCACTACGACTCGGTGATGGCTGGAGAGCGCAGGGTGGGCTTCTCCATCGATGGTGCCTATTTCGACCCCGATCGGCTGGTGGTTTCACTCGCCATCGTGGATGAGGAGTTCGCCGAGCCCGGGACCGAGGTAATCGTTCTGTGGGGTGAGAGTGAGGATGCCCGGAGCGCGGTGAGCGAAGATCACGAACAGGTCCAGATTCGCGCGGTCGTTGCTCCCTCGCCATTCTCCGAGTTCGCGCGCACCACGTATCGCACTTCAGTAGCCGTATAGGACGCGGCTGTCGCACTCAGCGACAGCACTTCCGCGCTAGGGCAGGGCAGCCATCGGCAAGGGAACTGCCTTGCTTTAGCGCATGACGGAGGTGCGCGCCTGACGCTGGTCCTGGTCTCGATCGCAATGGAGCTGATCTGCCGTCATTCGTCAGAGCCGCAAGGTCTGGTGCGCCTCTGTAGTGGGCTGCGGTCGTTTCATGTCAGAACCTCAACGAAGGAGAGCCGTGTGGCTAGCACTTTCAATGGTCTGATCGGCGACCCGTCGATCGAGATGACCGGTAAGGACATCCCCGCGCTGCTGGAGGCGGCCCCGCATCTCGCCCCTGGCACTCGGGTCAACGTCACCTACCTCGGCAATGAGGACCTGCCGATGCGCACGGCGGCGAGTGCCGCGGTGCTGCAGCAGGGCTTCGTCCCGGTCCCGCACATCTCCGCGCGCCGCCTGCACTCGCAGGACGAGCTCGAGGCGTTCCTCGCGGCACTGCAGGGCGTCGGCGCGACGAAGAGCGTGTTCGCGGTCGGCGGCGACCCGAACCCGCCGTTCGGACCCTACGAGGACTCCCTGCAGCTCATCCAGACCGGCCTCTTCCCCAAGTACGGCGTCGAGCACGTGAGCATTGCGGGCTATCCCGAGGGCCACCCGGACATCACGGACGAGCAGCTCTGGGCGGCGCTGACCGGCAAGTACGCGGCCCTGAAGGACGCGGGCCTCGCGTCGACCGTGCTCACGCAGTTCCTGTTCGACGTCGACGCGGCCGTCGCGTGGATCGAGCAGGTGCGCGAGCGCGGCGTCGACACCTATATCCGCATCGGCGTGCCCGGCCCGGCCGGCATCAAGCGGCTGCTGTCCTTCGCGGGCCGATTCGGCATCGGGGCGAACGCGATGATCGTCAAGAAGTACGGCTTCTCGATCACGAACCTGCTCGGCACCGCCGGGCCGGAGAAGTTCATCACCGAGCTCGCGGAGAAGCTGACCCCCGCCCATGGCGAGGTGGGCCTGCACTTCTACGCGTTCGGCGGCCTCAAGGCGACGGCCGAGTGGATCGAGCACTTCCAGCGCAAGGCGGTCCAGTGACGGCCCGCGCCTCCCGCCCGGTCCTCGTCGTCCACGGGACCGACCGCCCCGGAGTCGTCGCGGCGGTCACGAAACTGCTCGCTGACTACTCGGCGAACATCGTGTCGCTCGACCAGTACTCCACCGACCCGGTCGGCGGCCAGTTCTTCCAGCGCACCGAGTTCATCGTTCCCGACTTCCTCACGGTCAAGCCGCAGCTCGAGGCCGCGCTGGCCGAGATCGTCGGCGGACAGCTCGGCCTGACCTGGACGCTGAGCGACATCGCGGTGCCCAAGCGCGTCGCGATCCTCGCGAGCCTGACCGACCACAATCTGCTCGATCTGCTGTGGCGCCAGCGCCGCGGCGAGATCAACATGACGGTGCCGATGGTCGTGTCCAACCACACCGTCGTCGCCGAGGACGTGCGCGGCTTCGGCGTGCCGTTCTTCCACGTGCACTCGCAGGGACCGGACAAGTCGCAGGCCGAGGCCGAGATCCTCGCCCTG
>Ga0182739_1000649_pt1 | contig 42017 bp, 36 predicted proteins | sample eDN5th30CBELigBY_FD_128873 | JGI IMG/M metagenome (GOLD analysis project Ga0182739, IMG submission 128873) | Enriched backyard soil microbial communities from Emeryville, California, USA - eDNA 5th pass 30_C BE-Lig BY (version 2) (version 2) | ecosystem: Environmental > Terrestrial > Soil >... | reverse complement strand
GGGAGGCGAGCCTCTTCGAGGAGCATGACTTCCACGACTTCAAGATCTCGGTCAAGCACAACGACCCGGTCACCATGGTGAAGGCCTACCGGCTGCTCGCCGAGCGCGGCGACTGGCCGCTGCACCTCGGCGTCACCGAGGCGGGACCGGCGTTCCAGGGCACGATCAAGTCGGCGACGGCGTTCGGCATCCTGCTCGGCGAGGGGATCGGCGACACGATCCGCGTCTCGCTCTCCGCGCCGCCGGTCGAGGAGGTCAAGGTCGGCCTGCAGATCCTGCAGTCGCTGGGCCTGCGCGAGCGCAAGCTCGAGATCGTCTCCTGCCCCTCGTGCGGTCGCGCCCAGGTCGATGTCTATACGCTCGCGAACGACGTGACGGAGGGGCTCAAGGACGTCACGGTGCCGCTGCGCGTCGCCGTCATGGGCTGCGTCGTCAACGGTCCGGGGGAGGCGCGCGAGGCGGATCTCGGTGTCGCCTCGGGTAATGGCAAGGGTCAGATCTTCGTCAAGGGCGAAGTCATCAAGACGGTGCCCGAGTCGGAGATCGTCGCGACGCTCATCGCGGAGGCGCAGCGCATCGCCGCCGAGGCCCCCGCGGGCGCGCCCACGGGCGCCCCCACGGTCCTCACCCCCTGAGCGCTCGCACCGTTCAGACCGACGGCCGGGTTCGCGTGCAATGCACACGCGTGCCTCCGCCGACTCCAGCAACACGCGTGTTGACGTCGGCGCAGTAGCGATATATCGTTGACGCATCGCAGAACGTCTGCGATGCGTTTCAAGAAGGCAGTACCATGACGTTCGACCATCAGCATCACGACCACAAGGGTCGGGGCAAGTCAGGGCGCAACCACCGCATCGGCGAGGCGACCCGCGCTCGCCGCCCCGAGTTCGGACCCGGCTTCGGCCCGGGCTTCGGACCGTTTCCGCCGGGCTTCGGCCCGCACGGGCACCGTATGCACGGGGGCGGACCGCGTCGACGCAGCCGCGGCGACGTCCGTGCCGCGATCCTCTCGCTCCTCGGCGCCGAGGGCGCCGAGCACCTCAACGGCTACGCGATGATGAAGGCGATCGCCGAGCGGACCGAGGGCGCCTGGAGCCCGAGCCCCGGCTCGATCTACCCGACGCTCCAGCAGCTCGTCGACGAAGGACTCCTCGCCCCAGCCGGCAAGGGTCGCAAGACCGAGTACACCCTGACCGACGAGGGCCGCGCGCACGTCGCGGAGCACGCCGAGCAGCTCGCGAACTGGGCCGAGTCACAGCGGCCGACCGACGAGAGCCGCGCCCTCGGCGAGAGCGTCGGCAAGCTCATGGGCGTCATCGGCCAGTTCCGGCATGCCGCTACGGACACCCAGCGCCTGGCGGCGGCCGAGCGGCTCGACGAGGCCCGCAAGGCGCTCTACCTCATCCTCGCGGAGTAGCCGCGGGGACGCGGGGCCCGGCTGTGCGCGGGGTCCTTCGCGTCTGCCAGCATGGACGCGTGATCGCGCGATGAGCTCCGCCACCCGCCCGATCGTCGCGGGCATCGTCACCGCGCTCGTCGGCTTCACGAGCGCCTTCGCCGTCGTCCTCGCGGGCCTCACGGGCGTCGGGGCGACCCCGGGGCAGGCCTCGAGCGGCCTCCTCGCGGTGAGCGTCACGATGGGCATCGCGAGCGTCGTCCTCGCCGCATGGACCCGCAAGCCGATCACGGTCGCCTGGTCGACCCCCGGCGCGGCCCTCCTCGCCGCGACCGGCCCCGTCGAGGGCGGCTGGCCCGCCGCGGTCGGCGCATTCCTCGTCACCGGGGTGCTCATCATCCTGACCGGGCTCATCGCGCCGCTCGGCCGGCTCATCTCCGCGATCCCGCGGTCGATCGCGCAGGCGATGCTCGCGGGCGTGCTGCTGCCGCTTTGCCTCGGGCCCGTCATCGGCGCCGTCGAGGACCCGTGGGCGGTCCTGCCGATCATCGCCGTCTGGCTCGTCGCACTGCGCTTCCTGCCCCGGTGGGCCGTGCCGCTCGCGTTCGTCGCCGCGTTCGTCGTCATCGTCATCCACCTCGGGATGACGCAGAATGCGATCGACCCGGCCGCGTTCGTCCCCGTCGTCGAGCTCACGATGCCGGCCTGGAGCCTCGGCGCGGTGCTCGGCATCGCGCTGCCGCTCTACCTCGTCACGATGGCCTCGCAGAACGTCGCGGGCGTCGCGGTCATGCGCGGGCTCGGCTACGAGGTGCCCTGGCGCGCGTCGATGGTTGTGACCGGGATCGGGACGCTCGTCGGCGCGCCGGCGGGCGGCCACGCGATCAACCTCGCGGCGATCAGCGCCGCGCTCGCGGCGGGCCCCGAAGCGGGCGAGGACCGGGGCCGGCGCTGGATCGCGAGCGTGACCTCGGGCGTCGGCGTCATCGTGCTCGGCATCGCCTCGGCGGCGTTCGTCGCGATCGTGCTGCTCGCGCCCGTCGGCGTCGTCGCAGCGGTCGCGGGCCTCGCGCTCGTCGCGACGCTCGGCTCGTCGATCTCCGAAGCGATTCAGGTGCCGGCCGAGCGCATCCCCGCTGTCGCGACGTTCCTCGTCGCGGCCTCCGGGATCGCCGTCGGCGGCATCAGCGCCGCCTTCTGGGCGCTCGTCGTCGGCGTCGTCGTGCGCGGTGCGCTCATCGCGTTCTCTCGCCGGCGGGCATGATCGTCCGTAGGCTTACTCCCTGGCTGGCAACGGCGAGTTCCGCCGATCCATCTCGCGCCAACGCGGGTCGAGTGCCGGAAGGATCGTGGCGCAGAAGTATGCCGCCGCGATGACGAGCAGGGCGGTGCCGAGTCCGAACCCGTTGATCAGCGCGCCGCCGATCAGGCCGCCGAATGGCATCAGGGCGAAGGCCATCGACGTGATCAGCGAGGTCACGCGGCCGACCAGCGGAGCAGGGATTCGCTCGAAGATGACCGCTCCGAGCACCGGGTTGATGAATCCGGAGGCGAGGCCGCCGGCGGCGACCACGACGAGCACGACGACGAGCGGCGAGTCGAGGGCGAACACGACGAACCGCGGTGCGCCTGCGATCAGGAAGGCGACGAGGTAGACCGGATAGCGCGGCAGCCGGGTGCCCCACGCTGCGGCGGCGATCGATCCGAGTGCGGAGCACCCGCTGGCCACCGCGAGGATCAGACCGAGCAGCGCGGCGCCTCGGCCCGGTTCATCGGCCCAGACTGGCATGAGTACGGAGAAGTACGCGGTGTCGAAGAGATTGGTCGCGGCGATCATCAGGGCGATGCCGAACAGCAGCCGGTCGCGGCGCAGGAAGCGCCAGCCCTCGTGAAGCCTCGCGAGATATCGGTCCTCCACCGCCGGTCCGGCGGATACCGCCCCGGGAAGCGGCGGGATCGCCCAGGCGAGCAAAAGCACCGACGCGCCGAAGCCCAGGGCGTTGAACAGGAGCGCGTTGGGTGCTCCCGCCGCCGCGATGAGCCCGCCGGCGAGGGCTGCGCCGAGCATGCCGGCCGTGCGCTCGACGGTGGACTCGAGCCCCGTCACCCGCTCGATCGAGACTCCGGCGTGCCGGACGATCAGCGGGATCATCGAGTGCTTCGCCGCGTCACCCGGTCCGCGCAGTGCGCCTGTGATCGCGACGAGCGCCAGGAAGAGCCACAGGGGCAGCGCATCGAGGTGATGCAGCAGGGGGATGGCGCCGACCACGACCAGGCTGCCGGCATCACAGGCGATCGCCACCCGGCGCGGACCCAGCCGGTCGATCACCGGACCCGCGAGGACCTTCAGCGTCACCATCGGCGCCATCTCGACGAGCGCGACCAGACCGGTCATGACCGCGCTGCCGGTAGTGGTGAGCACGAACCACGGCAGCGCGATCATCGCCACCCGGGTCCCTGTGAGCGAGAACGCCGAGGCCGCCAGCCAGCCCCACAGAGAGCGCCGGTTCACTCCCGTTCCTCGTCCCTCACCACGGCGCCGGGGTGAGGGAACGCGTGCAGGACCACCCGGTAGATCTCGGCGCCGTCCTCCTCCTCGGGGTCCTCGTCGATCTCACCGAGCAGCCCGTCGAGCGCCTCCAGCAGCGCTCGGGCGCGGCGCGGGGTCAGCCGGATTCCCCAATCGCTGAGAGTGGAGGCCCGCTGCCATTCGTCTGGCAGTCGTCCATGCTCCTCGACCGCGCGCTGGAGGGTCTCGGTGTGGACCACCGCGACCGCCTGCCAGAAAGCGTCCTGCGCATCCCGCTCCTCCTCGGTGGCAGGGTCCTGGGTCCTGGTCGACTGGTGGGCAGCGCGCCACCAGCGATCCCGCCCGTCGCCCAGTTCGGCATCGTCGGCGACGAATCCGTGCCGCTCCAACTGGCGCAGGTGGTACGAGGTCGCGCCCGAGTTGAGCTGCAGCCGCTGGGCGAGCCCGGTCGCGGTTGCCGGTCCCTCCAATCGGAGCAGGCCGAGGATCCGCAGCCGCATCGGGTGGCTGAGGGCCTTCAGCTGGGCGGGGCCGGGGATGATGCGGGAGACGTCCATACCGCCACGTTAATATTGCAAACGAATACATGCAAAATATTCTTTGCAAGTCGATGGAAGTCGTCCTCGCCAGGCCCGAGGCAGCCAGCATCGGTGCGCGAGGCGACGCTGACTACGATTGACGGGTGCTCACGCGTCTGTCCCAGCTGTTCGTCCGCACGCTCCGCGAGGACCCCGCGGACGCCGAGGTCGACAGCCACCGCCTCCTCGTCCGCGCCGGCTACATCCGCCGGCAGGCGCCGGGCATCTTCGCGTGGCTGCCGCTCGGCCTGCGGGTCCGCACGCGGCTCGAGCAGGTCATCCGCGAGGAGATGACGGCGTCCGGTGCGCAAGAGGTGCTCTTCCCGGCGCTGCTGCCGCGCGAGCCCTACGAGGCGACGAATCGCTGGACGGAGTACGGCGACGGCATCTTCCGCCTCAAGGACCGCAAGGACGCCGACTACCTGCTCGCGCCGACGCACGAGGAGGTCTTCACGCTGCTCGTCAAGGACCTCTACTCGAGCTACAAGGACCTGCCGCTGACGATCTTCCAGATCCAGGACAAGTACCGCGACGAGGCGCGGCCCCGCGCGGGCCTCCTGCGCGGCCGCGAGTTCTCGATGAAGGACGCGTACTCCTTCGACGTCGACGATGAGGGGCTCGCCGCCAGCTATCAGGCGCAACGCGATGCCTACGAGCGCATCTTCACGCGGCTCGGCCTCGACTACGTCATCGTGCAGGCCACCTCCGGCGCGATGGGGGGATCGCGGTCGGAGGAGTTCCTGCTGCCGACGGAGGTCGGCGAGGACACGTTCGTGCGCTCGCAGGGCGGACTCACGGCCAACGTCGAGGCGTTCCGCGCACAGACCCCCGAAGCCCTCCCGATCGAAGGCCTGCCGGCCGCGGTCGTCCGGGACACTCCGGACACGCCGACGATCCAGACCCTCGTCGACTTCGCGAATGCGCGGCACCCTCGCGAAGACGGCCGGACATGGACGGCGGCCGACACGCTGAAGAACGTCGTGCTCGCGATCGTGTCGCCGACGGGCGAGCGCGAGCTCGTCATGGTGGGTCTGCCTGGCGATCGCGAGGTCGACCTCAAGCGCGCGGAGGCCGCCTTCTCCCCGAACGACGTGGAGGCGGCTACCGAGGCGGACTTCGCGGCGCACCCCGGTCTCGTGAAGGGCTACATCGGCCCGGGCAGCACGGCCGGCATCCGCTACCTCCTCGACCCCCAAATCGTCGATGGCACGCAGTGGGTGACGGGTGCCAACGCGCCGGGCCGCCACGTCTTCCACCTCGTCGCCGGCCGCGACTTCACGGCCGACGGGACGGTGGAGATCGGCGAGGTGCGTGCCGGCGACCTCGCGCTCGACGGCACGCCGGTCGAGATCGCCCGCGGCATGGAGATCGGGCACGTCTTCCAGCTCGGCCGCAAGTACGCGGAGGCGCTCGGGCTCAAGGTGCTCGACCGCGACGGCAAGCTCGTCACGGTCACGATGGGCTCCTACGGCATCGGCGTGACCCGGATTCTCGCGGCGATCGCGGAGACGACGCACGACGACAAGGGCCTGCTGTGGCCGCGCGAGGTCGCGCCGTTCGACGCGCAGGTCGTCGTCGCGGGCAACGCCCCCGAGATCGTCGAAGCGGCCGAGGCGCTCGTGGCCGAGCTCGATCGGGCGGGTCTCGACATCCTGCTCGACGACCGGGGCGAGCGCCCCGGCGTGAAGTTCGGCGACGCGGAGCTCCTCGGCGTGCCGACGATCGTCATCGTCGGCAAGGGCGTCGCGGACGGCGTCGTGGAGGTCTGGGACCGGCGCTCGGGCGAGCGGGCCCAGGTCGCGCTCGCGGACGCGGCCGGCCTGGTGGCGAGCGCGGTCCGCGGAGCCTGACGTCCCCGGCTCAGCCGTCCCAGACGGGCTGCAGCAGGTCGCCGAACGCCGCCCGGATCCGCTCCCGGATCGCGGAGAGCTCGGGATAGCGTTCGAAGAACGCCATCTTCGCCGCGACCGTGGAGCGCGACGCGTCCGGCACGGGCTCGATGACGTACGCCATGAAGCTCTCGGCGATGTCCTCGCCGACGTTCGTGGCGGCGTACCCGCTGATGAACTCCTCCTCGTGCGCCGCGTAGAACGCCGTCGTCACCGCGTCGTCGCCGTTCGTCGCGGCGGGCGCGTCGTCGCCGTAGCCCGCCCAGAACTCCGCCCAGAACGCCATGAGATAGGCGTCGTCGTACCAGCATTCCTGCGAGGGCGCCGCGAGCACGCAGTCCTGCTCGGGCGGCCGCTGGCCGAGGTCGAGCGTCAGGATGTGCGCGTACTCGTGGATGAGCGTCGTGAGCAGGTAGGACATGTCCTGCGCGCCGTCGAGGTTGACGGACAGGTGCCAGTACTCGGGGGCGGCGCCGTCCTGCGTGACCCAGGCGAGCAGGCTCGACTCGCTCGAGTCGCCGACGGAGTAGGTGAGGATCACCTCGGAGGTGAAGGCGGGCGTCGCGACCCGCGTGAATGCCTCCCACACCTCGGCGGTGATGCCCGTCGCGGCGGGGTCTAGCGTGCCATCGGCGAGCACCTCATAGACCTGCATCGTGCCGAGGTCGACGTCGTCCACGGTGCGCGGTTCCATGGTCGCGGGGCCGGCGGCGGGGCCCAGGCCGAGCCGGTCGCGGTTGGCGGCGACGGCGATGGCGACGATCGCGACCGCGACCGCGAGGGTCGAGAGGATCGCGACCGCGATGATCCAGGCGCGGCGCACGCAGTCACCCTACTGCGGGCGCGTCCGTCACCCCCGGTGCGTGGTCGAGGTCGGCAGGAGCGGCTCCGGCAGCTCTGGACCGAACCAGCCCCGGATGTGCGCGCGGATCGCGACGTACTCGGGGTCCTCCCAGAAGAACAGGATCTTCTCGGCCCAGGTCCCGGATTCTCGGTCTGGGCGATCCCGGATCACGAACTCGGTGAAGGTCTCCGCGAGGTCCTCCACGACGTTCGTCGCGGCGTAGACGGTGAGGAAGTCGTCGGTGTGTTCCAAGTACATCGCCCAGGCCTGCGTCGAGGACTCGGAGTCGGCGCCGGGTGCGAGCCCGTAATAGGGTTCCCAGAACCGCTCCTCGAACAACTCCAGCGTCGTGCGCTCCCGCAGGCAGCCCTCCTGGATGCGCAGCGTCGTGCAGCCGCGCGGCGAGGGCTGGAAGTCGTCGTGGTCGAGCGTGAGCAGGTGCGCGTACTCGTGGACGAGCACGCGCAGGTACTTCGGACGCGTGAGGTCCGCCGCGAGGTTGACGGTGAGCCGCCACCGTAGGGGGCGGATCGAGGCGCGTTCGATCTCCGCGACGGTGGGGTTGTCCGGCGCGTACGCGGTCAGGAGCGCTGACATGCGCTCCGCAGCGAACCGCGGGCCGACCATTCGCACGAAGGCCGACCAGATGTCCGCGGCCGGGTTTTCGGGGATCGGGTTGAGCGTGCCGTCCTCGATGACGGGGTAGATCGCGACCCGACCCCACTGGTCGCTGCGCCCCTCGAACGGCACCGCAGTAGTCGATGCGCGGGTCGTGGCCGCCTCGAAGGCGGCGAGCTCATCGATGCTGCGGAGATCGCTGTTGTAGACGACGAGCCCGGCGCCGACCGCGCCGACGAGGGCGATCGCCGTCGCCGCCTGCGTGATCGCGCCTCCGACTGGACGCATGCTTCATGGTAGGTCCGGCGGGCCCGCGGCGGCATCACTCGGGCCCGATCGGCTACCCTGGATGGCCAACGCGAACTGAACAACACCAACTGAAGAGGGACACGGCCATGGACATCGACTTCCGCAATCTGCGCGACGTCGCGATGGAGCGGGAGATCCCGCTCGAGGAGCTGGTCTCGATCGTCGAGCAGGCGATCCTGATGGCGTATCTGCGCCACACGGGGCTGCTCGACCACAAGGGTGGCTCACCCGAGGGCAAGGCGCGAGTCGAGCTCGATCGCAAGTCGGGCCACGTCCGGATCTATGTCCCGGAGACGAACGACGACGGCGAGGTCATCGGCGAGTTCGAGGACGAGCCGGAGGACTTCGGTCGGATCGCGGCGGCCGCGGCGAAGCAGGTCATCGTCCAGCGGATGCGCGACATCGGCGACGAGAAGGTGCTTGGCGAGTTCAAGGGCCGCGAGGGCGACATCGTCGCGGGTCTCATCCAGCAGGGACCCAACCCGCGGATGATCCACGTCGACCTCGGTGGCAAGGTCGAGGGCATCCTCCCGCCCGAGGAGCAGGTGCCGACCGAGGACTACGGGCACGGCACACGCATCCGCGCGTTCGTCACGAGCGTGACCCGCGGCCCCAAGGGACCGTCGATCACGCTGTCGCGCACGCACCCGGGCCTCGTGCGCAAGCTGTTCGCGCTCGAGGTGCCGGAGATCGCGCAGGGGCTCGTGGAGATCGTCTCGGTCGCGCGCGAGGCCGGGCACCGGACCAAGATCGCGGTGCGGGCCACGGAGCCGGGCGTCAACGCGAAGGGCGCCTGCATCGGGGAGCTCGGCGCTCGCGTTCGTGCCGTCACGGCGGAGCTCAACGGCGAGAAGATCGACATCGTGGACTGGTCGGAGGACCTGCCGGCGTTCGTCGCGAATGCGCTGAGCCCGGCGAAGGTCACAGAGGCGTTCGTGATCGACGCCGCGACGAAGGCCGTCCGGGCGCTCGTGCCCGACTATCAGCTTTCGCTCGCGATCGGCAAGGAGGGACAGAACGCACGCCTCGCCGCGAAGCTGACGGGCGCGAAGATCGACATCCAGCCGGACAGCGTCATGGACGAGGCCTGACGGTCCTGTCCCGCGAAGGGGGCGCTGGGGCGTAGAATGGTACCCGCGAGGACGTGCGTCGGGTGCCGTCGGCGTGACACCAGGGCGGCACTGCTGCGCCTGGTGGCGCGAGACGGGGCCATCGTCCCGGACCAGCACGCGATCCTGCCGGGCAGGGGAGCGTGGGTCCACCGGGACCGCGACTGCGTTGAGGCGGCCATCCGGCGCCGTGCCTTCGGGCGGGCGCTCAGGATGACCGGAGAACTCGACGTGAGCGCCCTCGCGAGGTTGTGGATCGCCCCCGATCCTTCCGACAGAACAGGCTGACCCACCCATGGACAACTGATGAGCGGCTCAAAGTGAGGCTCTTCAACTAAGGCTTGCCCCTGCAGTTCGACTGCTCGGTGCGGGCCACCGAACAGGAGAAATTGTGGCAAACCCACGTGTCCACGAAGTCGCTGCCGAGCTCGGCATCGACTCGAAGCTGGCGCTCGCGAAGCTCAAGGAGCTCGGCGAGTTCGTCAAGGGACCCGCGTCCTCGATCGCGCCCCCCGTCGTGCGCAAGCTCAAGGCCGCGCTCGAGGCGGACGGCGTCCAGCCGGCGCCCAAGCCCGCCGCGGAGAAGAAGCCGAGCAAGCCGGTCGCGCCCAAGCCCGCCGCGCCGAAGCCCGCCGCCCCGGTCGTCGAGGTCGTCGCGGAGGAGGCGCCGGTCCACGTGCCGACGGTCGCAGAACGCCAGGCGGCGCAGGCCGCGGCCCAGGCCGCGCAGGCGGGCGGCGAGGCCCCCGAGGCGCCTGCCCCGTCGGCGCCCGTGCCGGGCGCGCCCCGTCCGGGTGCGCCGCGTCCCGGCAACAACCCCTACTCGTCCTCGCAGGGCATGCAGCGCCCCGGTGCGCCGCGTCCCGGCAACAACCCGTACTCCGCCTCGCAGGGCATGCCCCGTCCGGGCGGCGGCGCGGGCATCCCGCGTCCCCAGGCCCCGCGCCCCGGCCAGGGCTTCCGCCCCGGTCAGCCCGGTCAGAGCCAGGCTCGCGCGGGCGGTGCGGGTCGTCCCGGCGGTCCGGGTCGTCCGGGAGGCTTCCAGCGTCCCGGCGCCCCGGGCGGTGCCGGCACGGGCTTCGGCGGGCCGCGTCCCGGCGGTGGCGGCCCGGGCGGCCGCGGTCGCACGGGCGGCACGGCGGGCGCGTTCGGCCGCGGCGGCGGCAAGGCCCGGTCGCGCAAGTCGAAGCGCACGAAGCGCGCCGAGTTCGAGATGCGGGAGGCGCCGTCGCTCGGCGGTGTCGCGCTCCCGCGCGGCAACGGCCAGGTCCTGCGCCTGCGCCGCGGTGCGTCGATCTCCGACCTCGCCGACAAGCTCGAGTCGATGACGGGGCTCACCGTCCAGCCGGGCGCGCTCGTCACGGCCCTCTTCCACCTCGGCCAGATGGCGACGGCGACGGAGTCGCTCGACGAGGCGACCTTCGGGATCCTCGGCGAGGAGCTCGGCTACCAGATCGAGATCGTCTCGCCCGAGGACGAGGACAAGGAGCTGCTCGCGACCTTCGACCTCGACCTGGAGGCGGAGCTCGAGGATGAGGACGAGCACGACCTCGTGCCGCGGCCCCCGGTGGTCACGGTCATGGGTCACGTCGACCACGGCAAGACCAAGCTCCTCGACGCGATCCGCAGCGCCAACGTGGCGTCCGCGGAGGCTGGCGGCATCACGCAGCACATCGGCGCCTATCAGGTGCACCAGCTGCACGACGATGTCGACCGCTACCTCACGTTCATCGACACCCCGGGTCACGAGGCGTTCACCGCGATGCGCGCCCGTGGTGCGCAGGTGACCGACATCGCGATCCTCGTCGTCGCGGCGGACGACGGCATCATGCCGCAGACCATCGAGGCGCTCAACCACGCGCAGGCGGCCGGCGTGCCGATCGTCGTCGCGGTCAACAAGGTCGACAAGGAGGACGCGAACCCGGCCAAGGTGCGCCAGCAGCTCACCGAGTACGGGCTCGTCGCCGAGGAGTACGGCGGGGACACGATGTTCATCGACGTCTCCGCGCTCAAGGGTCTCGGCATCCAGGAGCTGCTCGACGCCGTGCTCCTCACCGCCGACGCGGGTCTCGACCTGCGCGCGAACCCGGACAAGGACGCGCGCGGTATCGCGATCGAGGCGAAGCTGACCCGTGGTCAGGGCTCGGTCGCGACCGTGCTGATCCAGTCCGGCACGCTGCGCGTCGGCGACCCGATCGTCGCCGGCACGGCGTACGGCCGCGTCCGCGCGATGCACGACGAGAACGGCGCCCCGGTCGAGGTGGCGGGGCCCTCGCGTCCCGTGCAGGTCCAGGGCCTCAGCTCGGTCCCGCGTGCGGGCGACACGTTCATCGTGACCGAGGACGACCGCATGGCGCGCCAGATCGCCGAGAAGCGCGAGGCCGTCGAGCGCAACGCGCAGCTCGCCAAGGGCCGCAAGCGGATCTCGCTGGAGGACTTCGCCGAGGCGGTCGAGAAGGGCAAGGTCGACACGCTCAACCTCATCATCAAGGGTGACGTCTCCGGTGCCGTCGAGGCACTCGAGGAGTCGCTGCTCAAGATCGATGTGGACGACTCGGTCCAGCTGCGCATCCTGCACCGCGGTGTCGGCGCGGTCACGGAGTCGGACATCGACCTCGCGACGATCGACAACGCGATCGTGATCGGCTTCAACGTCCGCCCGGACGTCAAGGCCCGGGAGCGCGCCGCTCGCGAGGGCGTCGACGTGCGCTTCTACTCGGTCATCTACAGCGCGCTGGAGGACATCGAGCAGTCGCTCAAGGGCATGCTCAAGCCGGAGTTCGAGGAGGTCCAGTCGGGTCTCGCCGAGGTCCGCGAGGTGTTCCGCTCGTCGAAGGTCGGCAACATCGCTGGTGTCCTGGTGCGCTCGGGCACGATCACGAGGAACGCGAAGGCGCGGGTCATCCGCGATGGCGTCGTCCTCGCCGACGGCCTCGCGATCGAGTCGCTGCGCCGCTTCAAGGACGACGTCACCGAGGTCCGCGACGGCTTCGAGTGCGGTATCGGTCTCGGCAAGTACAACGACATCCAGGTCGGCGACGAGATCGAGACGATCGAGATGCGCGAGAAGCCGAGGGTCTGACGATGGCCAACCCGGAACGCGTCGCCAAGATGGCGGATCGGATCCGCGAGATCGTGGCGCGCCGGCTGGAGAAGGGGCTGCGGGATCCGCGCCTCGGCTTCGTGACGATTACGGACGTCCGGGTCACGGGCGACCTCCAGCACGCCTCGGTGTTCTACACCGTGTACGGCACGGAGGAGGAGCGCCGCGACTCGGCCGCGGCGCTCAAGGCCGCGACGGGGATGCTGCGCACGGAGGTCGGTCGGCAGCTGTCGGTGCGCCTGACGCCGTCGCTGGAGTTCATCGCGGACGCCATCCCGGAGAACGCCGCGGCGATCGAGTCCGCGCTCGCGGAGGCGGCGCGTCGGGACGCCGAGGTCGAGGCGCTCGCGGCGCACGCGCAGTACGCGGGCGACCCCGACCCTTACGTCAAGCCTCGTGAGCTTTCCGACGAGGACGCCTGAGCGTCGTCAGGGGAGCGTGTAGCCCCGGGCGGAGCGGACGGCGAGCCCGTCGGCGGTGAGCCCCGCGAGCGCCCGAGTCAGGCGATCCGGGTCCGGGATGAGGGTCGTCAGCTCGTCGCGCCCGACGGGGCGATCCGCCGAGCGGAGCTCGGCCATGACGATCCCGCGCGCCTCGCGGTCGGAACCCGCGAACCGCGGCTGCTTCGGGCGGCCGGGGGCGGACGCGGGCGGATAGCCGGCCGCGCGCCACGCGCAGTGCTCCGCGATGGGGCAGCGCTCGCAGTCGGGTGACCTCGGCGTGCACACGAGCGCGCCGAGCTCCATGACGGCGACGTTCATGATCTTCGCCTCCTCGGCGTCGTGCGGCAGCACGGACTCCATGAGCGCGGCGTCGCGCCGCGTGCTCGGCGGGAGCGTCTCGACGCCGAGCAGGGCGCGCACGAGCACCCGGCGAATGTTCGTGTCGACGACGGGGACGCGCTGGCCGTAGGCGAAGGATGCGACCGCGGCCGCCGTGTACGGGCCGACGCCGGGCAGGGACAGCAGCACATCGAGTTCTCTCGGGACCTCGTCGCCGTGCTCGGTCGCGATCGCCGTCGCAGCGGCGTGCAGGGCGAGCGCCCGCCGCGGGTAGCCGAGCCGTCCCCACGCACGCAGCACCTCCGACGGCGGGGTCGCGGCGAGCGCCGACGGGGTCGGCCAGCGCTCGATCCACTCGAGCGCGACCCGGGCGGCGCGCTCGATCTGCGTCTGCTGCGCCATGATCTCGATGAGGTAGATGCCCCACGGCGTCATGCCGGGGCGGCGCCACAGGAAGTCGCGCCCGTGCACGCGGTACCAGTCACGCACGCTGTTCAGGTCTGGGGCGGCGTTCGCGTGCGTATTGCTCACGTACGTCGCTCCAGACCTGAAAGACGGGGGTTCACCGGGGGACCCGGCGGACGACGTCGGCGGGGGCGATGAAGGCGCCCGTGCGCTCGACCTCGTGCACGAGCGCGACGATCGCGGCGTTGACGGGCGCCGTCAGGCCGTGCTCCGCCGCGACGCGCGTCGTCGCGCCGTTGAGGTAGTCGATCTCGGTGCGCCGCCCACGGCGGATCGACTGCAGCGTCGAGCCCGGGTTCGGCACCTCGCCGAGCCGGTGGTTGATGATGAGCGGCACGACCTGCGCCGCCCACAGCGGCAGTCGGGCGATGACGCTCGCGAGCCAGCCCGGAGTGCCCTGCATCGCCGCGAACCGAGCGCCCGTCGCCCGCGCGATCCGCGACGTCTCGCGCATGCTCGCGGTGATGACGCGTCGCAGCCGCCGGTCGCGGATCGTGTCCTGGACGCTGAGGCCCGTGATCGCGGGCATCGCGTTGACGTGGTTGATGAGCAGCTTCGTCCACTGCGCGCCGACGATGTCGTCGGTCACCTCGAGCGGGATGGCCTCGCCGATCGCGGCGACGACCTCATCGAGCTGCTCGCGCGTGCACCCCGGTCCGGCGCCGACGATCGTCGGCAGCGCCGCGGTCACGGTGACCCGCCCGGGCTCCAGGTAGGAGACCGCGAAGAGCGCGAGCGCGCCGACGAGCGGGGAGCGCGGCAGCAGTCCGCGCGCGACGTCGAGGCCCCCGAGGCCGTTCTGCACGATGACGACGGGGACGCCGTCGAGCAGGTGCGCGTCCGGCACGATCGCGTCGGCCGCGTCCTGCGCCTTCGTGGTGAGGAACGCGATGTCGGGCCGCGCGGAGAGTCCCTCGCCCGCCTGCACCCGGGCCGTGTGCTCCCCGAAGCCGCCGTCGAGGCGCAGGCCGCCGTCCCGGATCGCGGCGAGCTGCTCGCCCCGCGCCGTCACCTCGACGTCGTGGCCCGCACGGTCCAGCAGCGCCGCGATGAGGCCGCCGACCGCGCCAGCACCGAGGACGCCGACACGCACCTATCCACAGTACGACGGCGCGTCTCCACAATCGGACGTCGGCGTGGGGCGCGGCAGCTCGCGTTCTGCCATCGTCGCCGGATGCGCTTGCTGCTGACCCTCGTCCGCGCCGATGGCGCGCCCGAGGATCTCGAGGTCGAGGCGGCGCCGTCGACGTGGATCGGGGCGCTCGCCCGCGCGATCCTCGAGCGCGACCCGCCAGGGGCCGGGGCCCGTGTCGGTGTCGCTCGAGCGCTCACGCTGAGCCGGCTGATGTCGCGCGATGCTGGGGAGCCCGAGTGGGAGGCGCTGCCCGCGCGGGCCGCGATCGGCGACGGCCGGCTCGTCTCGGGCATGCGCGTCGCGATCGCCGACGCCCCGGGCGGACGCGAGACGGCGGCCGTCGACGTCGAGGTGATCTCCGGTCCGCAGCGCGGCGCCAGGTGGACGCTCGGCGCCGGCGCGTGGGTCGTCGGGCGCGCAGAGCGGTGCGACCTCGTGCTGGAGGACCCCGCGGTGTCGGCGCGTCATGCGCGACTGGAGGTCGGCGATGGCCTGTGCTGGGTCGACCTCGGCTCGGCGAACGGGCTCGAGGTCGACGGGGTCGTCGTGCCCCGCGTCGCCATCGAAGACTCGGGTGTCATCGTGCTCGGGAGGACCGCGCTGCGCTGCACACGGCGCCCCGATGACGGGCCGCGACCAGCGCCAGCGGCCTCGAACGCGTTCAACCGCTCACCTCGCGTCGAGCCGCGCTACCCGGGCGAACGGCTCGCGGTGCCGGCCCCGCCGCCCGAGCGCGCGCGGGAGCCCCTGCCTTGGGCGGCAATCGCGGCACCGATCCTGTTCGGCGTCGCGCTCGCGGTCGTGCTCGCGCGCCCCGTCATGCTGCTGTTCGCCCTCATGTCGCCCGTCATGCTCCTCGGCAGCACGCTCGTGCAGCGGCGCAGGCAGCGGCGCGAGCGCGAACGCGCAGCGGCGAGGTTCGAGTCGGGGATGGTACGGCTGGAGGAGGAGCTCCGGGCCGCGCACGGGCGAGAGCGGGCCAGTCGGCTCGCCGAGGCGCCGTCGAGCGGCGAGGTCGTCGAAGCAGCCGGGGCGCGGAGCGAACTGCTCTGGACGCGGCGTACCGAGCACACCGGCTTCCTGCGCGTGCGGCTCGGGGTCGGAGCGCTGCCGAGCCGCACCGAGCTCACCGTGCCGGAGCCCGGTGCGCTCGAACCCGCCCATGAGCAGCGGGTGCGCGACCTCGTCGCCGCGCAGGCGCGCGTCGCGGGCCTCCCGATCGTCGAGGACCTCGTCGACGCGGGCGCCATCGGGATCGCAGGACCGCCCGCGGCGACCCCGCCGCTCGTGCACGCGATCCTCGCCCAGCTCCTCGGCCTGCACGCCCCCGGAGAGCTCGGCGTCGCCGCGATCGCGACGAGCGCATGGGCCCGCGAGCTCGACTGGCTCAAATGGACGCCGCACGCGGCCAGCGCATCGGCCGCGATGCGTGCCGTCGCCCTCGCCGACACTGCAGCGAGCGCGAGCGCGCTCGTCACCGCGATCGAGGCGCGGATCGACGAACGGCTCGCGGGGCGCGAGCCGAGCCGACGCGGGGCGCTCGCATCGGGCACGAGCGCGGCGGACCGCAGTGGGCGGGTGGACGCCCGCGCGCCGGGCGAGGTCCCCGGCACGCGATCGCCCGTCCCCGCGCTGATCGTCGTGGTCGCCGACCGCGCTCCCCTCGAGCGGGAGCGGCTCGTGCGGATCAGCGAGCGGGGCCCCGACGCCGGCGTGTTCGTGCTGTGGCTCGCCGAGACGGCGGCCCGGCTCCCCGCCTCCTGCCGCACCGTCGTCGACCGCAGGGGCGAGCACGAGCATGTCACCGTCTCGTTCGTCCGACTCGGCGAGCGCGTCGCCGCCGTCGAGCCGGACGCGCTCGACCGCGAGCGGGCCGACGTCTTCGCACGGGCCCTCGCCCCCCTGCTCGACGCGGCGGCCGCCGAAGGCGCGGCGGAGCTCCCGACCCGGGTCACCCACCGCGAGCTGATCGGCGACGAGGCGCACGAGGACCCCGATGCGATCATCGGGCGGTGGCGGGAGAACGGGTCGCTCGCCCCGCCCGGCGATGCACCGGCGACCGAGCCGGTGCACGGCGCGCGCCTGCGCGCCCTCGTCGGCGTCGCCGGCGGCGTGCCGCTGCCGCTCGACCTCCGGGCCGACGGCCCCCACGCACTCGTCGGCGGTACGACGGGATCCGGCAAGAGCGAGTTCCTGCAGGCCTGGGTGCTGGGGCTCGCGGTCGAGTACTCGCCGGAGCGCGTGACGTTCCTCCTAGTGGACTACAAAGGCGGGTCGGCCTTCGCCGACTGCGTCCGGCTGCCGCACTGCGTGGGACTCGTCACGGACCTCACACCAGCGCTCGTGCGCCGAGCGCTCACGAGCCTGGGCGCCGAGCTGCGGCTGCGCGAGGCGCTGCTCCATCAGCGCGGCGCGAAGGACCTCGTCGAGCTCGAGCGTCGCGGCGATCCCGCGACCCCGCCGGCGCTCGTCATCGTCATCGACGAGCTCGCCGCGCTCGCCAAGGACGTGCCCGACTTCATCGAGGGCCTCATCGACCTCGCGCAGCGCGGCCGCTCGCTCGGCATCCACCTCGTGCTCGCGACGCAGCGCCCCGCCGGCGTCATCCGGGATGACGTCCGGGCGAACACGAGCGTGCGGATCGCCCTGCGGATGGCCGACCCGGCGGACAGTCGCGACGTCATCGGCACCCCCGATGCCGCACAGCTGGACGCCGGACTCGCCGGGCGCGCGTTCGTCCGGATCGGCGCGGGCCGGCCCGTCGCATTTCAGAGCGCGTACTCGGGCGGGCGCGCGACGTCCGAGCCGAGGAAGGATGACATCCGGGTCGCGGCGCTGCGCTTCGGGCCCGCCCTCGCCTGGTCGGAACCTGCGCAGGCCGCCCGCGCTCCCACGACCGGTCCGACCGATCAGCAGCGGCTCGTCGAGACGGTCGTCCGCGCCGCGACGAAGCGCGGCCTGCCCCCGCCGCGTCGGCCCTGGCTCGACGAGCTCCCCTCGACTATCGGGCTGAGCGAGCTCCCGATCGGCGACGAGACGCGGATCCCGCTCGGCGTCGGCGACGAGCCCGAGCGCCAGCGCCGCGTCACCGCTTGGTTCCGTCCCGACGTCGACGGGCACATCGCGTTCTACGGCACCGGAGGGTCCGGCAAGACCACGGCGCTGCGCGCCCTCGCGGCGGCGACGGTCCCGAGGGCTCGCGGGGCCCCCGTGCATGTCTACGGGCTCGACTTCGCCGGCGGCGGGCTGCTCCCGCTCGAGGCGCTGCCGCACGTCGGCGCGATCGTCCCCGGCAGCGATGCCGAGCGGGTCGAACGGCTGCTCGCCCGCTGGCGCGACGAGCTCGTCGATCGCGGTGCCCGATACTCGGCCCTCGGGGCCGGCGACATCGGGGAGTACCGCCGGCTCGCGGGACGTCCCGACGAGCCGCGACTGCTCCTGCTCCTCGACGGCTTCGCCGCCTTCCGGGAGTTCTGGGATCGCTCGCTCGGGCGTGCGGGCGAACCCGACGTCATCGCGGACGTGCTCGCGCAGGGCCGACGACTCGGCCTGCACATCGCGCTGAGCGCCGACCGGCCCGGCGCCGTGCCTTCGGTGGCGGCGGCGGGCATCCAGCGCCGTGTCGTGCTGCGGCTCGCGGATTCGCTCGGCTACACGATGCTCGGCGTCGCCAAGGACGGCCTCGCGGATGACGCTCCTCCGGGCCGGGCGATCGTCGACCGACTGGAGACGCAGCTCGCGGTCGCGGCGCTCGAGGACGCCTCCCCGGACGGGATCGAGCGCGCTCGGGGCGATTCGACGAGTGGTACGACGCGGCACGGCGCCGGTCCGCCCCCGATCGGCGCGCTCCCGTCGCTGGTGCCGGCGCATTCGATGCCGGCGTCGATCCACGGTCTTCCGGTCCTCGGCGTCGCCTACGACACGCTGCAGCCCGTCGGCTTCGAGCCGCGCGGGATCGTCCTGCTCGCGGGGCCGCCCGGCAGCGGCCGATCGGGTGCCCTCGAATGGCTCGTCGGCGCCCTCGAGCGCGGTGGCCGGCCCGAACTCGTCTACTTCGGGAGCGAGGCGTCAGCGCTCTCCGCGCACGGAAGCTTCGCGCGGCGCGCCGAGCGTCCCGAGGATGTCGCGGCGCTCGCCGACGAACTGCTCGATGCGCTCGAGCGGGGTCGAGCCGTCCCGATCGCCGTGGTGGTCGAGGGGGTCGCGGACCTCGCCCACACGGTCGCGGAGCGGGCGCTCGTCGAGCTCGCGCGACGACTGCGTCGCGGCCCCGGGCTCCTCATCGCCGAGCAGGAGACGGCGGGTTGGAGCAGCGCCTCTGCATTGCTCGGGGAGATCAAGAACGCGAGACGCGGGCTCCTGCTGCGCCCCGATGCCGCGGACGGGGAGCTGCTGCTGCGGACCCCGTTGCCCAGGGCGATGCGGCCCCCGTGGCCGCCGGGCCGAGGGTGCTTCATCGAGCACGGTCGTGTGCTGCGCGTACAAGTTCCTCACATGGCGGCGGGTACCCCGAGCTATCCACAATCCGCACCATTCGTCGCGCCGCGGTCCTCGGGTGCGCTCTAACGTGCGTCGACGACCGCACAGGCGGGAACCCAAGGACCGACCCGAGCGAATGGAGCGAACGGATCATGCCCAACCTCAATGTGACCTACGAGCAGATGCAGACGGCCGCGGGCCAGCTGCGAGCCGGCCAGGTCGACCTCGAGACCCGGCTCGGAGAGCTGCGCGCGCTCGTGACGCAGCTCGTCCAGGACGGCTTCACGACGAGCGCGGCGTCGGGCGCATTCGACGTCGCCTACGAGCAGTTCACCGCCGGTGCCCGCACGACGATCGGCGGGATCGAGAGCATGGCGCAGTTCCTCACGAGCGCGGCGAGCGCGCTGCAGAGCACCGACGAGCAGCTCGCGGCGCGGATCGCCTACTGAGTCGCCCGAGCCGAGCGAGGAGGATCGATGCCGGACCTGGAGGTCGACGTCGCGGCACTGCTCGCCCTCGCGAGTCGTGCGGAACGCATCGCGGAGCGCCTCGCGCACGCCCCGACCGTGCCGCCCGAGACGGCCGAGATGACCGGTCACCGGGTGCTCGCCGACCGGGTCCGCGAGTTCGCGACGTGCTGCGACCTGACGCGTGCGCGCATCGCCGAGCGTCTCGGCGCGCTCGGCCGATCCCTGACCACGATCGCGGGGGAGCTGGAGCGCGTCGACGGCCGCATCGCCGGACAGGCGAGGCGATGAGGCCGCTGCTCGGCGACCCCGCGGGGGTGCGCGCCTCCGCCGACATCTGTCTGAATACCGCGGCCGACATCGACGCCGCCGTCGCGGAGCTTCGAGTGCTCTCGGTCACGGGCGAGTCGGCGGCGCTCGACCTCTGGCGCGCGCAGACGACGGCGCTCGCCCGTTCCATCGAGGACGCGTGCGAGCGCTACCGACGCGGCGCGCTCGCGCTGCGGGACTACGCATCGGCGATCGAGCGCGCGCACGCGCGCGCCGAGCACGCCCTCGAGCTCCGGGTCCCGCTCGAGCCGGACGGGGCGGGAGGCCTGCTCTGGCAGCTCGATGCACGCCGCCGCGCCGCGGACGAGGTCGGCACGGCGGCGGCGATCGCGGTCGCCGCCATCGACGTGACGCCGATGCCGCCACAGGACTTCGTGTTCGGACAGCTCGCACTCGGCGCCGGGCTGCTCACCGGCCACGGGTTCGGATACGCGAACGACCTGGGTCGGCACCGCGCTCCTCCCGCGGCGTTGACCGCGGCGCGGCGGCTGCGTGCCGACAGCCTCGACGGATCGTCCTACCGGGATCGGGATCGGCACCATCGGATGCTGCTCACGCGCCTCCTCGCAGCCGGGCCGAATGTCCCGGCGACCACCCGCGAGCGGCTCGTCGCGCTCGCCATGACCATCGCGAGCCGGCCGAACGCGAGGCTCATCAGCCTGTGGCTCGACGGCGACGAGCCGAGGGCGGCGATCGCGTTCGGCGACCCCGAGCGCGCCGAGTCGGTCACGTACGTCGTGCACGGCATCAACACCGACACCGCGGACGCGCGCGAGTTCGCCTCGACCGTCGAGCAGCTCTTCGAGGACGCAGCACGACGACCGGGACGGCACGAGTCATTCATCGCGTGGCTGGGATACGACTCCGGCGGCGTGCTGAGCGAGCCCGGGATCGCGCTGGCCGACGCGGGCGCGCGGCTCCTCGTCGACGACGTCGCGGAGCTGCGCCGGCGCAACCCGGACGCGGCGATCAGCGGCGTGTTCCACTCGTACGGTTCGACGACCTACGGTCAATCGCTACTGCTCGACCCTCGGGCCTTCGACGAGGCGTACCTCCTCGGGTCGCCCGGCCTCAGCCCGGACGCCGCGCGGGAGCTCGAGATCGTCGCTCGCAGCGGCACCGTCGAGGTCCATGTCTCGCAGGCGCGCAGCGATGCGATCGCGAGGATCGGCACCCTCACCACATGGGAGCACCCCCACTCGCCGGCGATGGTGCCAGGGGTCGAGGTGTTCAGCGCGGAAGGGCCGGACGCCGGGCTCCGGATCCTGCAACGACCGCTCGGGCCCGCGATCGACTACGACCCCGGCACGGGCGGTGTCGACGGTCATGATCTCGACCGCCCCGAGGGTGCGGGGGCGGATCACTTCGGCTACCTCACTCGGGACGCTGCGAGCTACCGCTACCTCCTCGACCGGATCACGAAGGGCGATTGACATGACATCCACCGCACGCCGAGCCGCACTGGGCACGCTCGCACTCGGACTGCTGCTCTCGCTCGGGGGGTGCGTCCCGAGTGCACCCGCGCTCCGCGGCGCGGAGCTCCTCGTGTCCGCCAAGTCCCACTATCTGCGATTCCGCGCGTCGATCGCCGACGTGCAGCGGCTGCTCGACCGCGGGGCCTGGGAGAGCGTGACCTACGGCGCGGTGCCCGTCAACTGGGGTCATTGCCCGCCGAGCGATCACCACTACGAGATGGATCGGATGGGGCCGATCGGCGTGCCGCCGCTCATCGATGCGATCGAGCTCGCCGAATGGATGCAGGAGGACGGTTGGGAGGACATCCGGGTGCAGGACGCCGCGACCGATTCGATCGCCTGGGTCGTGACCGCGCGCAAGCCCGACGGCCGCGTCGCCGATCTCACGGTGCTGTTCTACGGGTACCCGGCGGGGGTCTCGGTCACGGCGGTGAGCACCTGCACGCTCGGCGACGAGCACGAGGTGTGGGCGCTCCTGACCGATCCGTCGGGGAACCTCCCCGACTATCCCGACGCCGAGACGCCCGATGACGCCCCGCGCTACGAATGGGTGGACTGAGGCCGCGCCGGTAGCCTGGGCAGGTGGTCAACGGCTTGCTGCTCGCCGACAAGCCGCAGGGCATCACGAGCCACGACGTCGTCGCGCGTACCCGCCGGGCGCTCGGCACGAAAAAGGTTGGACACGCCGGGACGCTCGACCCCATGGCGACCGGCCTCCTCATCCTCGGGGCCGGGCCCTCGACCCGCCTCCTGACGCACCTCGTCGGGCTCGACAAGGAATACGTCGCCACGATCCGGCTCGGGCAGGCGACGACGACCGATGACGCCGAGGGCGAGGCATTGCCCGGCACCGGTCTCGCCGCGGCGCTGCGCGCATCGGCGACCGGTGACCTCGCGTCGGAGATCGCCGACGGCATCTCGGCGCTCACCGGCGAGATCCTCCAGCGCCCGAGCTCGGTCAGTGCGATCAAGGTCGACGGCAAGCGGGCCTACGACCTGGTGCGCGCGGGCGAGGACGTCGAGCTCGCGGCGCGGAAGGTGACGGTCTCTGCGTTCGAGGTGACCGACCGGCGTTCCGTCGCCGACGGCGCGGGACGCGCCTTCATCGATCTCGACGTGCGCATCGAGTGCTCCTCAGGCACCTACATCCGGGCGCTCGCGCGGGACCTCGGCGAGGCACTTCGCGTCGGCGGCCACCTGACGGCGCTGCGCCGCAGCCGGATCGGGCCGTTCCGCATCGACGAGGCGCTCGCGGTGCCCGCGTTCGGCGAGCCGTATCTCGGCGAGCTGCTCGCGCCGGCCGAGGTCGCGGCGCGGCTCTTCCCCGTCATCGCCCTCACCGACACGCAGGCGGCGGACCTCGCGAACGGCAAGCGCGTCGCCGTCGATCGCCCCGATGCGCCCGCGGCGGCCGCGGTCGCGCCGGATGGCAGACTGGTCGGGCTCGTCGGCGTAGAGAACGGCAGGACCAGGGTGATCACGAACTTCCCGACCGACGGATCGACGCCGCGCGGGAGCGAGCGATGATCGACTGGTTCACCTGGACCCAGGTCGCGATCGGCCTCGCGCTCGGCCTCCTCGCGATCGGCCTGGCGCTCGCGAAGAAGCAGCCCAACGACCTCACCGTGCTCGGTCTCGTCCTCGTCGAGGTGCTGCTGCTCGTCCAGGTCGTGCTCGCGATCGTGACGCCGCTGAACGGCAACACCATGCTCGGCCACGGCCTCGAGTACTGGATGTACCTCATCACGGCGCTGCTCATCCCGCCCGCCGCGATCGTGTGGGCGCTCATCGAGAAGACGCGCTGGTCGAACCTCATCATCGCGGTCGCGGCGCTCGGCGTCGCCGTCATGGTGTTCCGGATGCACACGATCTGGACCACCGTCGCGCCTGGCTACGCTTGATCCCGATGTCCACGACACCCGAAGCCCCTGCCGCCCCTGTACGCCGGCGCATGTCCGGCGTCGGCCGCGTGCTCGTCGTCGTGTACGGCATCCTCGCGCTCGCCGCGATCGGCCGCTCCACGTTCCAGATCATCACCCGCTTCGACGAGTCGCCCGTCGCATACACGCTCTCGGCCGTCGCCGCCGTCGTCTACGTGCTCGCGACGATCGCGCTCGCGGCGCGCTGGGACGTCATCGCCTGGATCACCATCGTCTTCGAGCTCGTCGGGGTGCTCGTCGTCGGCACCATCAGCGTCGTCGCGCCGAGCGTGCTCGGCCTCACCGACGCGAGCCCGTTCGGCGGGCAGGCGACCGTCTGGAGCGTCTACGGCGCCGGCTACCTGTTCATCCCGCTCGTGCTGCCCATCCTCGGCCTGCTCTGGTTGCGCAGGACCGCGCGACGCCAAGCGGCATCGTCCTCGCGGGGTGCTGCATGAGAATCGAGCGCGAGCCGTTCGCATCACGCCTCAGCGACGCGGGCGTCGTCACGATCGGCAAGTTCGACGGCGTCCACCTCGGCCACCGTGCCGTGCTCGGCCAGACCGTCGCACGTGCCCGCGAGCTCGGCGTCGACGCCGTCGCCGTGACGTTCGACCGCAATCCGCTCGCCCAGCTGCACCCGGAGGCGAGCCCGCCCGCCCTCGTCAGCCTCGAGCGCCGGCTGGAGCTCATCGAGGAGACCGGCATCGACCTCGTCGCGGTCCTCGAGTTCGGGGCCGAGCGCGCGGCCCAGTCCGCCGAGGACTTCGTCGATGAGCTGCTCGTGGGACGGCTCGGCGCGCGCGTCCTGCTCGTCGGCGTCGACTTCCGCTTCGGTGCTCGGGGGCAGGGCGACGTGTGGGAGCTGCGACGCATGGGGGAGTCGAGGGGCTTCACGGTCGAGCTGCTGCCCGCCGTCGGCGGTGCCGGCGTCGACCGGATCTCGACGTCCGGGATCCGTGCGCTCATCGCGGAGGGCCGCGTCTCGGAAGCCGCGGCACGCCTCGGCTCGCTGCCGGCGGTCACCGGCGAGGTGGTCCGCGGCAATGAGCGCGGCCGGGAGCTCGGCTTTCCGACCGCCAACCTCGCGGAGGACTCGGTCGGCGCGATGCCGGCCGACGGTGTCTACGCGGGCTGGCTGACTCGCGCCGGCGGGGAGCGGCTGCCTGCCGCGATCTCCGTGAGCGACAACCCGACGTTCGCGACGGGCGACCACCGTCGCGTCGAGGCTCACGTGCTCGACCGTGATCTCAACCTCTATGGCGAGGTCGTGACCGTCGAGTTCGTCGACCGCATCCGGGGGATCGAGAAGTTCGACTCGATCGAGGCGCTCATCGAGCGGATGACGATCGACGTCGTCCAGACGCGGGACCTGCTGGATCTCTAGAGCCGGGCGATGAGCTCGCGGTAAAACGCGACGCCGGCGAGCCAAGAGGACACCCGGATCCGCTCGCCGACGGCGTGCAGCCCGCCGCGCTCGCCGCTCGTCAGGTGAAACGGCGTGAAGCGATACACAGCGGGGGTGAGGCTCGTGAAGGAGCGGGAGTCGGTCGCGCCGTTCTGCGTGTACGGGATTGGGGTGGTCCCGGGCTCGAGGTCGCGGAGCACCGCGGTGAGCAGCTCCCAGCCGGGGCCGGTCGTCGGCGAGATGGGGGACGGGTCCCAGCCGCCGGCGGCCTCGACGCCGACGAGCGGGTCGGCGATGTCGTCGCGGATGCGGGCGATGACGGTTTCGACGGTCTCGCCCGGCAGGATCCGCGCGTTGACGGTCGCTTCGGCGCGCTCCGGGATGGCGTTCTGCGCGTGGCCGCCGCTGATCAGCGTGGTGACGCGGGTGGTGCGCACCATCGCGGCGGTCTCGGGCCCGCCGCGGGCGAGGACGCGGCGCAGCAGGGGGGCGGTCCAGGTGATGTTGCGGTAGAGGAGGCGGAAGACGCCGCGCGCCGCGCCGCCCGCCGCGGCGAACATCTTGCGGGTCGCCTCGGTCATGCGCGCGGGCGACGGCGAGGCGTCGATCCGGGCGATCGCTCTGGCGAGCCGTCCGATCGCGGAGACCGACGGCGGGGTCGAGGCGTGGCCGCCGGCTTCGGCGACGCGCAGCCGGATGTTCGCGGCGCCCTTCTCGGCGAGGCCGATGACGGCGAGCCGCCCGGTGGTGCCGGGGAGGACGTCTTCGACGATCGCCCCGCCCTCGTCGAGCACGAAGGCGGGCGCGATGCCGCGGTCGGCGAGGAGTGCCGCGACGGCGCGCGCGCCCGTGCCGTGCGTCTCCTCGTCGTGTCCGAAGACGAGGAGCAGGTCACGGGCCGGCGTGAAGCCGCTCGCGATCAGCTGCTCGATGGCCTCGAGGATTCCCGCGAGCGAGCCCTTGTCGTCGATCGTGCCTCGCCCGTGGAGGACGTCGCCGTCGAGCGCCGCGTCGAACGGCCCCTGCGCCCAGTCGGCGATCTCGCCAGGGTCGACGACGTCCTGATGCGCCATGAGCACGACGGGCGGCAGCGTGGGGTCGGTACCGGCCCACCGGTACAGCAGGCTGTGCTCGGCGACGAGTTCGCGCTCCAGGTGCGCGTGGACGAGCGGATACTGTGCGGCGACCTCGTCGCGGAATCGGGAGAACGCCGTCCAGTCAGTGAGCTCGGGGTCCGCTTTCGAGACGGTGGGGATGCGCACGAGCGCCCTGAACCGCCCCACCGCGTCCGCTTCGACCACCCCTCGACCCTAGCTGGCGCCGGGATCCGCTAGAATGGGTGCAGCGTTTCGAGCGCGATCACCGGCGGAGTTCCGCGCCGGGTCTGGTCCGTACGAGCGTTTCCGGGGGCAGGCCGACGGCGGTGCCCGGATCAGCACGTCAGTTCGAGCGACACGCATCGTCGCATGGGAGACATGGCAGTGGCACCGACCAGCACCAGCGCGAAGCAGTCGCGCGGCCAGCAGCAGCGCCGTCGTGCGCGCACCGGCGACGACGCGGGCGTCATCCCCGTCCTGGCGCGCACGGCGCGCGAGGTCGAGTCCGCGGTGCAGAAGGGGCCGCTCAAGCCCGCCAACCGCGCCCGGTTCCAGGTCGCGGCTCTGCTGCTGCGCGAGGAGCGCGCACGGGTCAAGGCCGATCAGGACCTCACGGATGCGGAGCGGCAGAACGAGCAGAAGCGTCTCGACGGGCTCGCGGGCATCCTCGCGAAGACGGCGGCCCGGGATACGACGCTCATCGGCCTGCTCGCGGACGACGCCCCGGTGACGCCGGCGGCGAAGGCGCTGCGACGGGACATGCTGCTCGCGGCCGGTGTCGAGCTGCCGCCGGAGGAGCTGCTCATCGTCGAGGAGCCGAAGCCGGTCGACAAGCAGGTGGAGCGTCAGGTGCTGCCGGCCTCAGTGCGTCAGATGCAGATGGCGAACCCGTTCCTCGCTCCGGACTTCTCGGCGTTCGAGGACCGTCGACGCACCCCGGGCCGGCTCGCGAACTGGGAGCTCATCGAGCCGCTGTTCCGCGCCTTCGAGGCCGGCGGGGTCGCCGCGACGATGGACCTGCCGGAGCCGGGGTCGCTGAGCGCGCCGGGCGATCTCGAGCTGATGCCCCACCAGGCGCAGTTCATCGAGAAGGTCCGTCAGGGTCACCGGACTTTCCTGCTGGCGGACGAACCCGGTCTCGGCAAGACGGCGCAGGCGCTGCTCGGGGCGCAGGCGGCGAAGGCGTTCCCGCTGCTGGCGGTCGTTCCGAACGTCGTGAAGACGAACTGGGCTCGCGAGGTGCAGCGCTGGCTGCCGGGGCGCCGGGTCACGGTCGTCCAGGGCGACGGAGACGACGTCGACGCGTTTGCCGACGTCATCGTCGTCAACTACGAGATCCTCGACCGGCACGTCGGCTGGCTCGGCCGCTTCGGCTTCAAGGGCATGGTCGTCGACGAGGCGCACTTCATCAAGAACCTCAAGTCGGAGCGCTCCAAGCACGTCATCGCGCTGTCGCGGTCGATCCGCGCCGCCAGTCCGAAGGCGCTGTTCATCGCACTGACCGGCACGCCGCTCATCAACACGATCGAGGACTTCCGCGCGATCTGGCAGTACCTCGGCTGGATCACGGACCCTGACAAGTCGGGCGCGCAGAAGCCTGCCCCGGCGCTCATGGGCAAGCTCGAGGAGACCGAGCTCGTCCCGGGCGATCCGGGCTTCTTCCCGGCGGCGCGCAAGGCCGTCATCGACATGGGCATCGTGCGTCGACGGAAGGTCGACGTCGCGGCCGACATCCCCGCCCGCCGTATCGCCGACATCCCGGTCGAGCTCGACGACGAGTTCGGGCGTTCGATCCGCGCGGCGGAGGCGGCGCTCACCGCGCGGCTGCTGGACCGCTTCCGCCGGCTCAAGGAGCTGCGCCCCGAGGCGGTCGACGAGGATCTCATCCGCGTCGTCGCGCACGCGGAGCTCGAGGAGTCGAAGGCGACCACGGACGGCGAGAACGTGTTCACGATGGTGCGGCGCATCGGCCAGGGCAAGGCGTCGCTCGCGGCGGACTACACGGCCAACCTCGCGCGCTCGGTTGGCAAGGTCGTGTTCTTCGCGAAGCACATCGACGTCATGGACACCGCGGAGGAGCACCTCGCCTCGCTCGGCGTCAACACGGTCTCGATCCGCGGCGACCAGTCGCCGAAGGCCCGCCAGCACGCGATCGACGCGTTCACGAATGACCCCTCGGTCCAGGTGATCGTCTGCTCACTGCTCGCGGCGGGCGTCGGCATCAACCTGCAGGCTGCCTCCAACGTCGTGCTCGCGGAGCTCTCGTGGACGAGCGCCGAGCAGACCCAGGCGATCGACCGGGTGCACCGGATCGGCCAGGAGCTGCCGGTCACGGCGTGGCGCATCATCGCGGCGCACACGATCGACGCGCGGATCGCGGACCTCATCGGCTCGAAGGCGGGGCTCGCGGCGCGTGCGCTCGACGGCTCCGACGAGGAGGTCGCGGCGGAGGCGAGCGTGCAGATCCAGGCGATCATGGGACTGCTGCGCGACGCACTGGCGACGTCCTGAGCGTCTAGTAGTCTCGGCCCCGTGGCTTTGGAGGGGACGCCGCGCGTCGGTGAGGGCGCGATTCCGGACCCGCGGCGCCTCTCGGCGGCGGCGGCGCGCGCGCTCGACGATGCGATCGGACCGACCCCGTGGGCGCAGTTGCCCGAGGGTGTCGAGCGGGTGCGCTACACGGTCCCGAGCGGCGAGCTCGCGGGGCTCGCGGCGGGTGACCCCGACGGTCCGCGCGTCGTGCTCGTCCCGGGTGCCACGGGCTCCAAGGAGGACTTCATCCTCATGCTCCCGCTGCTGGCCCGGGCGGGGTTCCGGGTCGAGGCGATCGATCTCGCCGGCCAGTACGAGTCGGCGGAGTCGGGGCCGGAGCGCCTCGATCCGCCGCGCGCTCGCTACGACTTGGAGCTCTTCGTCGATGACCTCCTCGCGGTGCTGCGCTCCGGTCGCACGCCCGTGCACCTGCTCGGCTACTCGTTCGCGGGCGTCGTCGTCCAGGTGGTCGCTGATCGGGCGCCAGAGCTCGTCGCGTCGCTGACGCTGCTCACGGTGCCGCCGGTGTCGGGTCACGTCTTCCGCAAGGCGACGGGCTACCGGGGCGGCCTCATGCTCGCGTCGTTCGTCGTCGGCCCCCGAGGATCCGCGGGGATCCTCGCCTGGGGCATCCGCACGAACAAGAATCGCGTCGACGAGGAGCGCTACCGCTTCGTGATGGATCGGCTCCAGGTCACGCGCTACGCGAGCGTCGTCGACATCTTCCGGCTCATGCGCCGGGTGCCGGACCTCGCGGACCGGATCCGGGCGCTGCCCATCCCGAAGCTCGTCGCGTTCGGCGCCCACGACCTGTGGTCGAGTCGGGCGCACCGCCGGTTCGCGGAGCGGCTCGGTGCCGCGGCCGCCGAGTACGCGACGGGCCACAGTCCGTGCGAGACGGCACCGCACCAGCTGGTGCGCGACATGGTCCGCGTCATCGACGCGGCCTGAAGGGGAGCGACGCGGGGCGGCTCAGCGGGGCGTCTGTGTCACGGCGCGCGGCTCGCCGCCCCTGGCATCGTGGCGTGTCCAGGCGCGCCGACGCGCGAGCAGCGAGCGCTCGCGATGGTTGACGACGAACGTGTAGAGACCCATCCGGTAGGTGCGCATCATGCGCGACCAGGAGGTGAGCGGCCGCGCTGAGACGCCGACGACGAGCGAGCGGTCGAAGCGGACCCCCATGCCGGGCAGCAGGTTGATCGCGATGTCGAAGTCGTCGTGGACCTCGCGGTCGTCGCGGTGCACGATGCCGCGGATCGCGCGCCAGGCCTCGGCGCGGATCGCGAAGTTGGAGCCGAAGACGACCTGATGGCCGAACAGCCACGCGATCGGCCCGTAGTAGATCGGCATCTGGAGTCGCTCGCCGTACCAGCGCTGGAGCCGGGTCGCGCCGTAGTACTCGCCGGGGCCGCTCAGCACGTCGAGCTCCGGGTCCTCGAAGGCGGCGGCGATGCGCGCGACCCAGTCGCGCGGTGGCACCGAGTCGGCGTCGAGACGCCCGACGATCTCGCCGGTGGCCGCGTCGAGCCCGGCAGCGGTGGCCTGCGGGATGCCGCGCTTGGCCTCGGCGACGACGCGCGCGCCGTGCGCGAGCGCGACGTCGACGGTCGCGTCGGTGGACCCGTTGTCGACGACGACGACCTCGTCGGCCGGCCGGGTCTGCGCATCGAGCGCCGTGAGGCACTGCTCGAGCATGACGGCGTCGTTGTACGAGGGGATTACGACGGAGACGCGGACGGACATCCTGCGACCTGCTATCGGGCGGCCCGGATCGGGTCGCCGTGACCCCCGCGACGCGCGGCGGCCCATCGCCGTCGGCGCTCGAAGAGGGAGCTCTCGCGGTGGTTGAGCGCAAAGGTGCCCATCGCCATGCCGAAGCCCTTGGCGTAGCGTCCCCAGTCCTGGTAGGGGCGGGCCGACACCCCGACGACGAGCGTGCGATCGAAGCGCACCTTGGTGCCCGGCACGAGGTTGAGGGTGAAGTCGAGGTCGTCGTGGATCGTGTTGTCGTCACGGTGGACGAGCCCCCGCAGCTCCCGCCAGGTGTCGCGGCGGATCGCGAGGTTCGACCCGAAGAGGACGTCGTGCCCGAGTAGCAGCGCGACGGTGCGCGTGTAGAGCGCCATCTGCACCGACTCGGCGAACCAGTGCACGAACGGGTTCGCGCCGTAGAACTCGCCGGGCCCGCTGAGGGCCTCCAGGTCGGGGTCGCGCTCGAACGCCCGCACGACACGCGCGACCCAGTCCTTGGGCGGGACGGAGTCGGCGTCGAGGCGTCCGATGACGTCCCCCGTCGCCGCGTCGAGTCCGGCAGAGGTGGCCTGCGGGATGCCGCGCTTGGCCTCGGCGACGACGCGCGCGCCGTGCGCGAGCGCGACGTCGACGGTCGCGTCCGAGGAGCCGTTGTCCACCACGACGATCTCGTCGGGGCGGCGCGTCTGCGCGTCCAGGGCCGTGAGGCACTGTTCCAGCATCTCGGCGTCGTTGTAGGAGGGGATCACGACCGAGATGCTGGTGGACATCGCTCGCATTCTAGGCACTTCCTCGTGCCGGCCGGGGGATTGCGGGATCAGCCGAGCAAGCCGCCGAGGCTGCCGAGCAGACCATTGCCGATGCCGCCGACGACCGCGTTCATCGCCGCCGACATGAGACCCCACGCGACGAGCGTCGCGACCGCGTAGACGACCGCCATCGAGAGCCCGCCGTAGAGCGCGTTCGCGACGAGCGGCGGCTTGGAGAACGCGGTCGCGCGGTGGGCGCCCGCGTAGATGACGTGCTCGGCGAGCAGCAGCAGCGGCAGGCCGATGAACACCTCGACGATGAGGAACAGGATGAGACCCGTGTAGCCGGGGATCGCGAGGAACACGGTCCCGAGTACCCACGCGACCGGGGTCAGCGAGTGCGCGGTGGCGACGATCACGAGGGCATCCACGAAGCCGATCCGACCGCCGCGGGCGCGGGTCGTGAGCACGAGCGCGGCGGCGCGCGCCGCGAAGAACGCGATTCCCAGCGCGAGCCCGATGAAGTAGGCGCCCGCGAGGATGCCGCCCATCGCCGAGGTGTTGATGAGGCCGCCGAGCGAGCCCCCGAGGGAGCCCCCGAACGAGCCGCCGAGGCTGCCTCCGAGGGAGCCGCCGAGCGAGCCGAGCGCGCTGCCGAGCGTCTCGCGCAGGATGCCGACCGGCGAGGCGACGAACGCGATGAACCAGAATCCGACGAGGATCGCGTTGATCATGACGGGTGTCAGCCAGACGAGCGCCTTGCGCCCTCCGCGCTGCTCGACCGAGAGGGCCTCGTCGATCGCGTTCTCCGCGTATCCGCGGAAGATGAGGCCGGCCCCGCGCAGCGACTGCTTGATGGAGATGCCGAAGCCGCCCGGCCGGGCGGGCGCCGGTGCGTACTGCGGGGCGAGGGGGCGGAACTGATCCGTCCACTGCGTGCCGTCCCAGAATCGCTCCTGGTTCGGGGTCGTCCCGTCCGAGTACCAGCCTGCCGGCGCCGTTTCGCTCATCGCACCCTCCCTGCGTCCGTCCCACCATACGGGCTGGCGTCGCGCGAGGGGAGCGCGCCGAGTGGACTCCTCGGCGCACTACAATGGACAGTCCGCTTTATCCGCTAGGAGTTCGATGGCGTCAGCAGAAGTCGCCCGCGAGCGAGCGTACGTGCACTCGCTGTACGAGCGTCTCGACCGCATCCGCGACTCCGTCCAGCGAGAGCTCGACGCCGTCCGGGCGGCCGGAGAGGCGGGCGGGACGCATCAGTCGCGCACGGAACGCGATGCCTTCGCGCGCATCTACGAGGACCGGATCGCGCAGCTGCGCGAGATCGACGAGCGGCTCGCCTTCGGCCGGCTCGAGCTGCAGCCCGTGGACGGCGCGCCCGTCTACCACTACATCGGCCGGATCGGGCTGCGCGACGAGGATCAGCAGCCGATCCTGCTCGACTGGCGCGTGCCGCAGGCGAGCGCGTTCTACCAGGCGACCGCGGCGACGCCGCTCGGAGCCCGCGCGCGCCGACACCTGCACTCGCGCGGCCGCGACGTCGTCGGCGTCGACGACGAGGTCTTCGACCAGGCGCTGCTCGATGCCCAGGCGCACGAGCTGCAGGGGGAGGCCGCGCTCATGGCGGCCCTCGGGCGCGAGCGCACCGGCCGCATGCAGGACATCGTCGCGACGATCCAGGCCGAGCAGGACCGGATCATCCGCTCCGACCTGCACGGCGCGCTCGTCGTGCAGGGCGGCCCGGGCACGGGCAAGACCGCCGTCGCGCTGCACCGCGCGGCATACCTGCTCTACTCGCACCGCGAGCGGCTCGCCTCGGCCGGTGTGCTCATCGTCGGGCCGTCGCGGTCCTTCCTGGAGTACATCGAGGCGGTGCTGCCCTCGCTCGGCGAGACCGGGGTCGTGACGGCCTCGCTCGGCACCCTCTTCCCCGGGGTCGAGGCGACCGCCGAGGACCGGCCGGAGGTCGCCGCGCTGAAGGGCTCGCTCGAGATGGCGCGGCTGCTCGCCCGGGCCGTCAAGTCCCGGCAGGTCATCCCGACCGAGGATCAGGCCGTCGACATCGACGGCGAGGAGCTCACCGTCCCCGCGCAGCTCATCCGCGCCGCGATGCAGCGCGCCTGGGAGACGCACCGCCCGCACAACGTCGCGCGCGTGACGTTCAACAAGGTCGCGATCGCCGAGATCGCCGCGCTGCTCGCGGAGCAGCTGCGCCGCCGCGGTCGCGCGATCGACGACTCCGACCTCGCGCTGCTGCGGGAGGACATCCGCACCGCCTACGACGTCAAGGTCGTGCTCAACACCGCGTGGATGCCGCTGACCCCCGAGAAGCTCATCCGGGACCTCTACGCCCGGCCGAACTGGCTCGCGACGATCACGCAGCGCTGGAGCCCGGAGAAGCGGGCGCTGCTGCGCCGGGACCGCGAGGCCCCGTTCACGATCGGGGACATCCCGCTCCTTGACGAGGCCGCCGAACTGCTCGGGGAGAACCCGGTGAGCGATATCGCGTCGAGAGAACGCGAGCGCGAGGCGAAGCGCAACCTGGAGAACGCGCAGGCGGCGATCCGCAACATGGGCGTCGAGGGGCTCGTCGACGCGCGCCAGCTCGCCGATTCCTTCACGGAGGGCGCCGGGTTCCGTGCGAGCGCGGCGGAGCTCGCGGTGAGCGACCGCACCTGGACGTTCGGCCACATCGTCGTCGACGAGGCACAGGAGCTCTCGCCCATGCAGTGGCGCCTGCTCGTGCGCAAGAACCCGCTCAAGTCGTTCACGATCGTCGGGGACGTCGCGCAGGTCGCCTCGGCGGCCGGTACGGGGGACTGGTCGAGCGCGCTCGGACCCGTCTTCAAGGACGCCTGGCGGCTCGAGGAGCTCACCGTCAACTACCGCACGCCGGCGCAGATCTCGCAGGCGGCCGAGGCGATGGCGGAGGCGAATGGGGTGCCGATCACCCCGACGACCGCGGTACGCCACGGCGACTGGCCCGTCGAGATCGTCCACGTCGCCGACTCGGTCGTCGAGGAGGACACGGAGGGCGAGCGTCGCGCGACGAACGATCCGCTCCTCGACGCCGTCCTCGATGGTGTGGCGCGGATGCGGGCGGAGGACGGCGGCGCCGGCGAGGCCGGCAGCGTCGCCGTCATCGCCCCCGCCGCAGAGGTCGACGGCCTCGAGCGCGCGCTCACCGCGGCGCTCGGACCGGCGGTGATCGCCCGGGGCGCGCGCGGGCTCCGTCGCCCCGTCGCGCTGCTGACGCCCCAGGACGCGAAGGGCCTCGAGTTCGATGCCGTGCTCGTCGTCGAGCCGGCGCAGATCGTCGCCGACGGCCCGCACGGCGCGGGCGCGCTCTACGTCGCGATGACCCGCGCGACGCAGCGCCTGCTGCTCGTCACCTCGAGCGCCCTGCCCGCGGGGCTCCCCGAGATCTAGGCGGGCGTCCCGGCCGGGTCGCGCTCCGGCTCCGGCCCCGGCGTGAAGCGCCGCCCGGTGACCCATCGGGGCGTGATCCGCACGAACTGCTCCTTGACGGTCGGCACCCAGGGGCGCAGCGGCAGCCGCTCGAGCTCGGCGATGTCGCCGGCGCCCTCGACGCGCTCGGCATCGCCCTTGACGATGACGCTGAATAGGTCGGCGCCGACGACCCCGTCGATCTCGAACGCGACGGAGGGATGGATGACGAGCTCGGCGAGCTTCGTGCCCGGGGCCGTGCGGAACACGATGCGGCCCTCGTCGTCGAGGACGTAGTTGACGGGGAAGATGTCGATCTCGCCCGCGGCGGCGAGGGCGACCCGGCCGAGGGGCGTGGCGCGCAGCAGCGCGTCGCATTCGGACTCGGTGAGGGGGATGAGGGGCTCGGCGGCGTCCATGCCCTCAGGATACGACCGGGGCCGAGTAGGCCGCAGGCCGTATCGGGACCCGTACGATGACCCCATGCGCTGGACCTGGCCGTTCCTCCTCTACGCGGCCGTCACCGTCGTGCACCTCGCCAACCTCGCGATCCCGGCGCTCGGCGGCGACGCCCTCACGAAGGCGCTGCTCATGCCGGCGCTCCTCGTCGCCGTCGTCCTCGTCGTCGTGCTCACCCGGCGGCCGCGCGGATCGCGCGCCTGGTGGGGGACCGGCCTGCTCGCCGCCGGGATCGCCGCGTCGTTCTTCGGCGACGTGCTCCTCGGCCCCGCGTTCGTCGTCGGGCTCGCCTGTTTCGCGGCGGCGCACGTGCTCTACATCATCGCGTTCGCCGGTCCCGCCGGTGCGAGACCGATCGCGTGGTGGTCGCTCGCCTACGTCGCCGTGCTCGTCGCGCTCGTGATCCTACTGTGGCCCCACCTCGGGGAGCTGCGCCCGGTGCTCGTCGGCTACGGGATCGTCCTCGCGCTCACAGCGATGACCTCGACCCGCGTCAGCGCGATCGCGGCGTGGGGCGGCGGACTCTTCCTCGCCTCCGACGCCCTGCTGGCATTCCGCCTCTTCTACCCCGACTTCCTCGTCGCGTTCCCGGACCCCTGGCAGGACCTCGCGATCATGGCGTTCTACTGTGCAGGCCAGGGACTCATCGCCCTCGGCGTGCTCCGGCGCCTCTCGGCCGAGCGCCCGACGCTCGCGGATGCCGCATCCCCGATGCGCTAGACTCTTCCGGTTGCCGTGAGATCGGCCGCGGATACAGAGCGTCCTGGACATCGGGTCCCGGGCACCGCGCAGCGAGAGAGAGGTGGGTCGCCCTATGGCACTCGATTCGGAAGTCAAGAAGGCGATCATCGACGAGTACGCCACCCACCCGGGTGACACGGGCTCGCCCGAGGTCCAGGTCGCGATGCTCACGCAGCGCATCAAGGACCTCACGGAGCACCTCAAGGAGCACAAGCACGACCACCACTCGCGTCGTGGCCTGCTCCTGCTCGTCGGCCAGCGCCGCCGGCTCCTCGGCTACCTCCAGGACATCGACATCGCGCGTTACCGCACGCTGATCGAGCGCCTGGGGCTCCGCCGATAGCGCGGACGCGAGTCTTCTGGAGGCCGTCACCCCTGCGGGTGGCGGCCTTCCTCGTTCCCCTCCCGGGGCGCACGCAATAGCATCGGGAGCGTGAGGCGCTACTGGCCGTTCCTGCTCTACGCGGCAGCGGTGGCCCTGCATCACGTGTACCTCCTCGTCGAGCCCCAGTTCTGGACCAAGGGCTTGCTCATGTCCGCGCTCCTCGTCGCGGTGCTCCTCGTCGTGCTGTGGACGGATCGCGGCATCCTCGCCGGGCGACGAACCGGCTGGATCTGCTTCCTGCTGTGCCTCGCGATCGCACTGTCGGGGACCGGGGACGTCACGCTCGAGTACTCCTTCGAGTTCGGGGTCGCCGCGTTCGCGGCCGCGCAGGTCGTGTTCATCGTGCTCTTCGCGGGGCCGGCCCGCAGCCGGTCCTTCCCCTGGTGGGCGATCCCGTACGGGCTCATCTATTCGCCCGTCATCGCGCTGCTCTGGTCGCATCTGGGCGGGCTCAGGGCGCTCATCGCGATCTACGGCCTGCTGCTGCTCGCGATGGCGGTGACCTCCGTCGTCGTCGGGCGCATTGTCGCCATCGGCGGGCTCGTCTTCCTCGTCTCCGAGTCGTTGCTCGGCATTCGGCTCTTCGTGCCGGAGTGGCTCGCCTGGTTCCCCGATCCGTATCAGGACACCGCGATCATGCTGCTCTACTGCGTCGGCCAGGGGCTCATCGCGTTCGGCGTCGTCAAGCGGCTCGAGCGCGAGCCGGAGCTCGCCCTGGTGCGCGACCGGCGCCGTGCGGAGTCCGAGACCGCGGCGTACGTCCCGACGCGGCCGAGGTGAGCGGGAATGCGTTCGCCAGTCATCGCGTTCTGCCCTAAGATCAATGCAAATGCATTGAGAAAGCGCAGCGAGGATGAGGAGCAGATCATGAGCGATGCGAGCGGCATGCAGTTCGGAATCTTCTCGGTGAGCGACATCACCGAGGACCCGACGAAGAAGACCACCGTCAGCGAGACGCAGCGCATCAAGGACTGGATCGCGATGGCGATCCACGCGGAGGAGGTCGGGCTCGACGTCGTCGCGATCGGCGAGCATCACAACCCGCCGTTCTTCTCGAGCTCGCCGACGACGACTCTCGCCTACGTCGCCGCGCGCACGAAGCGCATCCTGCTGTCGACGGCGACGACGCTCATCACGACGAACGACCCCGTCAAGATCGCCGAGGACTTCGCGATGCTCCAGCACGTCGCCGACGGCCGCGTCGACCTCATGCTGGGCCGCGGCAACACCGGACCCGTCTACCCGTGGTTCGGCAAGGACATCCGCCAGGGCATCGAGCTCGCGCTGGAGAACTACGCGCTCCTGCACCGCCTCTGGCGCGAAGAGTTCGTCGACTGGTCGGGACGCTTCCGCACCCCGCTGCAGGGCTTCCAGTCCACCCCGCGCCCGCTCGACGGCGTCGCGCCGTTCGTCTGGCACGGCTCGATCCGCTCGCCCGAGATCGCCGAGCAAGCCGCGTACTACGGCGACGGCTTCTTCGCGAACAACATCTTCTGGCCCAAGGAGCACTACCAGCGGCTCATCGACTACTACCGCCAGCGCTTCGAGCACTACGGGCACGGGACGGCCGCGCAGGCGATCGTCGGGCTCGGCGGACAGTTCTTCGCGAGGAAGAACTCGCAGGACGCCATCAATGAGTTCCGGCCCTACTTCGACCACGCGCCCGTCTACGGCCACGGGCCGTCGATGGAGGACTTCACGGCCCAGACGCCGCTCACGGTCGGCTCGCCCCAGGAGGTCATCGACCGCTACGCGGGCATTCGCGAGCATTTCGGGGACTACCAGCGCCAGCTGTTCCTCGTCGACCACGCGGGGCTGCCGCTCAAGACGGTGCTCGAGCAGCTCGACATCCTCGGCGGCGAGATCGTCCCGGCGCTGCGCAAGGAGTTCGCGAAGGACCGACCGGCCGACGTGCCCAACGGCCCGACGCACGAGACGCTCGTCGCCGCCTCGGCGGCGGGGGAGCTGCCCGTCCCCGGCGGCCGCAAGGAGCACACGGGGGCCGGATTCGGCATCACGGGCTGACAACACGTCGACGGGCTGCGGTTCCCGCCAGGAAACCTCAGCCCGTCGCGCGCAGCTCAGCCCGCGTGGGCGCGGCGCCTCAGCCGGCGAGGATGCCGCGCAGCCAGCCGAGCCGGCGCTTGCGGATGATCTCCGACGTCGGGTGGTCCGCCGCGAACGACTCGAAGGCGTGCCAGATGCCCGGCGTGACGTGCAGCTCGGCCGACACGCCGGCCGCCCACAGGCGTGCCGCGTAGTCGACGTCCTCGTCGCGGAACAGCTCGCACTCGCCCACATCGATGAACGCCGGCGGTAGGCCCGCGAGGTCCGTCGCGCGGGTCGGCGCCGCGTAGGCGGGGACGTCGGCGCCGCCCGGGGCGATCGGACCGAGGAACGACGCCCAGCCGGAGTCGCCCGAGGTGCCGCTCCACAGGCCCACCTCGCGGTAGGCCTGCTGCGAGTTCGTCGACTGGGTGTCGTCGAGCATCGGGTACTCGAGCAGCTGGCCCTTGATCGCCGGGCCCTTGCGGTCGCGCGCGATGAGCGCGACCGCCGCCGCGAGGTTGCCGCCCGCGCTCGCACCCGCGACGACGATGTTCGACGCGTCGACGCCGAGCGACGCCGCGTTCTGCGCGAACCACACGAAGCCCGCGTACGCGTCCTCCGTCTGCGTCGGATAGGCGTGCTCGGGGGCGAGTCGGTACTCCACCGAGACGACGACCGCGTTCAGCTCGTCCGCCCAGTGCGTGTACTCGAGCGCGCCGAGGAAGCGGTCGCCGATCATCATGCCGCCGCCGTGGATGTAGTAGATGCCCGCGCCCGACTTGACCCCGTCGGCCGGCTCCCAGATCGACAACGTGATCTCGTCGCCCTGATAACCGGGGATCGTGACCTCGCGGTGGGTCAGGCCAGGGTGCGCCTCCTGCGCGAGCTCGAGGTTCGTCGGCACGCCGGGGATCGGCTCGCGCATCGCGGGCGCGATCTCGGCCGTGATGTGCTTCGGGAAGAACTCGTGCAGCGCGTTCAGGATGTCCGCCGCATCGGGTGCGAAGGGCGGCTGCGGGGTGGACGTCATTGTGCCTCCGGTCGGTGAGCGGCCGGCAGCGTCGCCGGCCGAATCGATTGTTTCGAATGCTATCGCGTCGGGTTCGGGCCCGCAGCCCGAGCGCCGGGCGCGGGCGGCCACGACGACGCGGTCGACGGCGAGGCCGAGCCCGATCGCGACGACGATCGAGCGGCGGGCGACGCGCGGGCGGCCGGATGGCCGGGAGTCGACCCCCGGGAGAACGTCATGCGAAGCTTCCGTGCCGACGCCCGTCCTGGGATGGTCGGCCCGGCAAGGTCGCGGATCCTGGACGTATGCGCGTCGCACTGGTCGCCGAGACGTTCCTCCCGCAGATGAACGGCGTCGTCGGCTCGGTGCTGCAACTGTTGCGGCATCTGCGTGCGCGCGGGCACGAGACGGTGCTCGTCGCCCCGCGCGGCGCGGCGGCGCCGGATCCGGCGGCCCTGCACGGCGCGGAGCTCGCGGCGCTGCGCTCGGTCGCGGCACCGGGCTACCCGGATGTGCGCCTGAGCTTGGCGTCTGCGGGCCGGCTCGGTGCGATCCTGCGCTCGGCGCGTCCCGATGTCGTGCACCTCGCTTCGCCGTTCCTGCTCGGCTGGCAGGCGCTGCGGGCGGCCGACCGGCTGCAGATCCCGAGCGTCGCGGTATACCAGACCGACATCCCCGGCTATGCGAAGCGCTACGGCTATCCGACGCTTGCACCGGCGCTCGACGCGCACGTCGCGCGGATCCACGGGCGCGCGACCCTGAACCTCGCCCCGTCGACCGCGGCGCTCAAAGCACTCGACGAGCTCGGCGTCGACCGGCTCCGGCTCTGGGCCCGCGGAGTCGACGGCGAGCGTTTCCATCCCGACAAGCGCAGCGAGGCGCTGCGCCGCGAGCTGGCTCCCGGGGGCGAGCTGCTCATCGGCTACGTGGGGCGTCTGGCGCCCGAGAAGCGGGTGGCGGACCTGGCGGCACTCGCGGGCATCGCGGGCACCCGGCTCGTCATCGTCGGCGACGGGCCCGAGCGCGCGGCGCTGGAGCGCCTGCTGCCGGACGCCGCGTTCCTTGGCTTCCGCGGGGGTGAGGAGCTCGCTCGCACGGTCGCGTCGTTCGATCTGTTCGTCCACCCGGGCGAGAACGAGACGTTCTGCCAGACGATCCAGGAGGCGCTCGCGAGCGGGGTGCCGGTCGTCGCGACGGGGCGCGGCGGCCCCCTCGATCTCGTCGCGTCGAGCAGAACGGGATGGCTCTATCGCCCGGGGGACCTCGGCGACCTGCGCGGACGCATGCTCGACCTCGTGGGCGACGCCGCGAAGCGCCGGGCGTTCGCGGCGGCGGCGCGCGCCTCGGTCGCCCACCGGACGTGGTCGCGCCTGGGCGACGAGATCCTCGCCCACTACGAGGATGCGATCGCGATCCGCGCCGGTCGGCCCGCCTCAGTGGCACTCGACTCGCATCCCGGGCGCTGGCACCGCTTCGTCGCGCTCGGCGACTCGCTCACGGAGGGGCTGAGCGACTCCTCGCGACAGGCGCCGGGCGAGTTCCGCGGCTGGGCGGACCGGCTCGCGACGTATCTCGCGCGCAGCGGCGAGCGCACGACCGCCTTGTGCTATGCCAATCTCGGCGTGCGCTCGCGGCGGGTCGCCGACGTCGTCGAGGATCAGATCCCGCGGGCGATCGAGCTGCGCGCCGACCTGGTCGCGATCCTCGTCGGCGCGAACGACCTGGCCGGCTCGCGCGCGCGGGTCGACGTCCTCGCGCGCCAGCTGCGCGACGGCGTCCGGGCGCTGCGCGCGTCGGGTGCGGACGTGCTGCTCGTGACGCCGTTCGCGCCCTCCCGCTGGTATCTGCGCAGCCTCCATCGGCGGTTCGAGCGCTTCGCGAGCGCACTGCGCGGCGTCGCACGGGAGACCGGTGCGATGCTCCTCGATTTCCGCAGCGACCCGGCCTGTCGCGAGCTGCGCGCCTGGGCCGACGACCGAGTGCACCTGTCGTCGCACGGACACCGTGTGCTGTCGTACCGCGCCGCCGAGGCGCTCGGGCTGCCTGGTGCGCCGGAGGTCGGCGCGCTCGACATCGCCCTGCACGCCGAGCCGGGCTCGCACGACGAGTGGATCGGCAGCCTCCGGTGGCTGCGCCGGCACGTGCTGCCATGGGCACTGCGCCGGCTGCGCGGGCGCACCGCCGGTGACGGACTCGGGCCCAAGCACGACGGGCTCGTGGAGCTGTCGCTTCGCGACCCGGGGCGCCAGCGCGCCGGGTGACTAACTGGACTTGCGGCGGAACTCCCGCCTGCCGCCGGCCTTGCCGTGCGCGGCGGCGATGCCGCCCTGCGCGGTGCCGACTCCGGGGCCCGCGCCGCCGCCCTGCTTCTTGCGCTCGAGTGCGGCGAGCATGCGGGCCTTCGCATCGTCCTGGGGCGAGGCGTCCGTCGTCTGATCGCGTTCTTCGGACATGCCCTGCAGTCTACGTGCGCCCCCGCGCGCCCTGCTGGAATCGGGCGCCGGCTGCTAGACTCGCAGCCGCAACACAGGAGCAGGCGGGCACGAAGCTGGTCTACGGTGGTGGCCCCCCGGCAGGAAGCCGGTGGGTTTCGACTGTAAACCAGAGCCGGTCCCGGCGGCCAAGCCGCGATCCCTTCCTGCCCGCTCCTGCTCCTTTCTGATGAGGGGTGCGTGACTCGCGCCCATGACGAAAGGATGGAACCCCTTGGAGGGTCCCGAAATCAAGTTCGCCGAAGCCGTGATCGACAACGGCAAGTTCGGCCAGCGCGTGGTCCGGTTCGAGACCGGCCGCCTCGCGCAGCAGGCGCAGGGCGCGGTCGCCGCGTACCTCGACGAGGAGACGATGCTCCTCAGCGCCACCAGCATTGGCAAGAACCCGCGGGAGGGCTTCGACTTCTTCCCGCTCACCGTCGACGTCGAGGAGCGCGCGTACGCCGCGGGCAAGATCCCCGGCTCGTTT